>ERZ773214.2300-NODE-2300-length-10382-cov-3.571899_pt1 | contig 10382 bp, 17 predicted proteins | sample MGYA00511238_ERZ773214 | MGnify/ENA primary metagenome ERZ773214 (study PRJEB29015, sample SAMEA2738157) | human oral metagenome | biome: human oral; feature: human-associated habitat; material: saliva | place: China | collected 2259 ...
CAAGGCTTTGTGTATGTTGACTAAACTTTCCGATATGGAAACTGAACAGATGTTTTTACCAATACTTTTTATAGCACATTATTCAGGCGGAATTGAAAAGTTTTTAGAAGTACATCATAATAAATGGATAAAGAATATGACTTTTAGAATGAGTGTTGAATATTAAAAAACTGGGATATTTCCCAGTTTTATTTTATTATATTACATTTTTCAAGCAGTTCTTCCTTGAATATATCTTTTAGAAGATTTTCACTTTCATTGCCTGAAATTTTCTTCCATTTTTCATCAGTTGGTATTTTTTTATATCTATTGTTTTCAACATCTACCATATAACCGCATGTCTTATCAAGACTCATTATAGTCATAGTATTGTTTTCAACAATAACTGATACTGATTCAGTTCCATTGGAAAAATTATATGTTTCACTGTTCTTCATTATTTTACTGTCAATCAATTTATATATTGTCCTTCCTATAACAGCTTGGTCGTCTGGTTTTAATGATTTTAATTTTTTATGAGTTTTTTCAAAATATTCATTATTTGAAGTAACATTTTGTTTTATCATTAATGGTAAAAATAATAAAATTGTTATTATTCCTGCAATTAAGAGTATTTTTTCTTTTTTCATAGTTTTCCCTTTCTTTTTTTTTATTTTATTATACCACATCATTTAATGAAAATCAAATTATGTTTTTTTAGATTGACTGATGTTAAATAATATGATAAAATGAGAATAAATAATTTGAAAGAAGGTGTTTTCAATGTACTGTAATGTAGGTTTTAATTTTTTTAAGAAATGTGAACTTTATAATAAAATTACTGTTTATGATAATGAGTTTAAAAAAGTTTATGATAAGACAAGTGAAGTTGATGATTACTATGCTGTAGGTGTATATGATTCACGGAAAATAATATTTTCTAACGATGAATACGGGGATATTATTATAACCTGTACAAATACGGTAGGAAATGGCACAAGATACGAGGTAGATGTTCCTTATTCATTGTTTGTTGAAGATATAGAAGGAAACGCTGTATTTTCATAAAAAACTCCTTTTTAAATAAGGAGTTTTTATTTTATATTACATTCCATTGTGTTTTCACATTTTTTAATATCCCTATTATCAATGTCTATTGTTATTCCTACAAAAGCCATTATTACTGCTAACATTATTAATATAACTATTGTGGACATTGTATAGAATAAATTGTCCATATTTTTATTTTTCATAATAAGTCCTTTCTGAATTAAAGAATAAGCCAGTAAAAACTGACTTATTTCTTTTATTGTAACTTTTCAATTTTATCTTTGTAGTTTTCAACTAATTTTTCAATAAATTTCATACCGTCAAATCCTAATTCTAGGAACTGTAGTAAGTTTGCATTGTACCCGCCCATAAATATGTTTCCATATTCATCAGTTTCAGGGGATGTCGCTCTGTCTACATCAAAGTTCCACCATACTATTTTGATATTAGGATTTCTTTTTCTTAATATTTTCATAGCTTCATCCTTTGAATTAGCAGAACCTACATTAAATTGCATATCAGACAGCACTACGATATAGTCAGGTAAATCTTTTGTAACACTTGATAGTATTTTCATAACGTTACCGAAATCTGTACTTCCTACATCACTAAAACTGTTTAAAACTTCCATATCAGTTTCGTAATTGTTTCCTAATTTTAAAAGTTTTGCGTTATCAGAAAATTTTATGAAATGATTTTTTAGATAACTTGTGTTTTTAGCTATATAATGTCCGACAGCTCTAGCTTTTAAGAAACTGTTATTTCTATCATACATACTACCACTGTTGTCAACTATTGCTATCATTTTACCTAGGTCAGCTTTCGGGAACGAATTAAAGAATACATCCGCTTCCATAGGTGTTATATTTTCTTCATAATAGTTTTTAGCAACATCATATACATCCATTGTACCAGTTGCTATCTTTGCTTCACCTTTAGCAACTTTATTCATATATACAGCATATAAAGGGTCTTTTTCAAATTCAGTTTTATGTCTTAATCTTGCTAAACTTGGTACAGTTTCATAATTTGTTACCTTTTCTCCTCTTGATAAGATACTTTCAACTGTATCGTGATTACTTATTGCTTTCTGATACTGGTTTGCAGTAAGTCCTAAAACATCTCTAAATGCTCTTGCTTTCAGTTTGTTTTCTTCACTTGTTTTACCATTTACTCTTGGCAGCCATTTAGTTACGTTAAATAAAGCCATTTTCATTTCAGGGTCATTACCTTTTTTTATTTCATCTGCCCTTTTCAGTATTTTTTCTAAAAAGTCCCAGTATTTTCCACCTTTTGAAAGTTTGTTATATTCATATAACTTCCACCCAGCTTCAAATATGTCGTCAGCTCTTCCTGATATTAACATATCAACTGGTTCAGTTTCAACCTGAGCCATAAGGTTTCTTCCCAGTTCCCTTTGTCCCATTCCACCGTTTATTTTTCTAGGGTCACGCACCATTCGTGCGAACCATTTATCAAATTCCTTCTCTTTATTTAGGAATACTGGAGTTTCTTTTTGGTTCTTTTTTAATTTTTCTATTGAAAAAATAACATCAAGATAATCGTTTTTAGTGCTGTTATAAGCTCTATCTCCGTTATCTGTTCTTGTTTTGTTAAATGCGTCTTTTAAGTTCATAATTAATCATCTCCTTCATATTTTATATTATAATTTTATAACCAGTTATCATATATTATTGTTCCATTCTCCAAAGCCTGTACACAATGAGAATAATAACCATTATGCTTGTTGAAGGCTATTGCTGTTGCAATTAATTCTTTATCATCATATATCTTGACGCATATTATATCCTCATTTTCAAAACATTCTTTATATTCCTCATTTAATGCTTTTAATTCTTCTTCTGATAATTTTACATCAAATTCTATTCTGTCAACATAGAATAAATCCTGTTTCTTATCTTTAAATAGATAAGTTCCGAAATATTCACAGCAATATTGTGCGTCATTTATTCCTAATGTGAAATTTATGAATCCAGATTCATCTCCGTTCAAGGCTTTAACAGATGTTACAGATACAGCTATTTCTCTGTCCTGAACTTTTGCTATGTTTTTTCTATCTATTATACAGTTCTGTTTAACATTTATTATTTGCATATATAATCTCTCCTTACTAATTTTATCTTTTATACACTTATTATACTATATCTTGACAAATATGTCAAGTATAATTTGAAAATAAAAACCTGCTATTAATAACAGGCTTTTCTTTATTTTGTGTATTTATTCCATACTGGAATACCCCATCTATCAAATTCAACAACTCCTATTTTTTTCATTTGTTTATCATATAAAGTAATCCAATGAAGTCTTGAACCTACTATAAGCTTATCAAATTCTGGAGTTACAGGAGTTTGAAATTCTGATTTTATGAGGTCTACAAGTAGAAATGCTGTTTCTCCACCAAATTCTATTTTAAAGTTTTCAATGTCAGTTCCTGTTGTATGTTGAAATCTTTTTATTCCAGTATCTCCATTTTTTATTTCAAAGGATAGTCCATATGGTGTAAATACTGTTTCATATGTAAATCCTATCTTTTTGTTTTCTATATTTTTTATTATTTCTTCAGACGTTTTTTCTGTCACATCTGCTTTTTTCAGTATTTTAGAATTTTCACAGTTATCTTCATTTGATATAAGTCTTATGTAATTGTCAATCATATCAACTGACTGCCATTTCAGTTTATAAAATTCATTTATATCCATTAATTTAGTAAACAGTAGTCCTGTATCTGTCCATTCTTTATCTTCTTTTTCATAAAGATTATCTTTTTCTGATATATCTCCCTGCTTTTTTATTGGTATAAACATTTGTGGTCTACTGTTCCACTGCGGAATACCATTTTTTACTTCACAGTCTGCAAGAAATATGTCATTTCCTGTATAGTAGTACAGTAAATGAATTTCATATTTACCATCTTTTTTAGAAAATATAAACTCGATATAGTCACTATCATTATTACCGAAGTCTAGTTTTAATTTTTCATCTGGTAGTCTTAGTGCATATTTTCTTAACTGGTCTGAAGTTTTCAGCAGCATTTTAAATGGGTCACAGTATATAAGGTCTTTACCTTTTTCAATTCTGTTTTCAGTTGAATATATTGCTCTTCCAATAACTTTATTGTCATATATTTCATCTTCAGTTTTAGATTTTAAAATCTGCAAATTGTCAACAAGTTCTACATATTCTTTGTATTTGATTTTTGCGGAATATCTTTCATCTGTTATTTTTTCAATTTTTTTTCGGTATTTTAACCATAACATAATTTTTTGTAGCATTGCTTATCTCCTTTCAAAATAAAATATTTTCATTTAAAGTATACCACATTTTTTAATGCCTGTACAGTGGGAAATTTATTTGTATAATAAAAAATAGGGCTTTTTTATCGCCCATTAATTTGATAATTTTGTTAATAACTGAAACTTGTAACCAATTTGTTCTATTTCATCTGCTGTTAAGATTTTACCTTCTTCAGGTCTTCCGTTTAACTTAAACACTAACGCTTTTTCATTCACATTCTGTGCATATTCTATTCTGTTTGCAGGGATTTCTTTTTCAAGTAATGTAGTAAGTATGTCTGCTGTACTTTTGTGTCCAACTGCTGAAAGTATTTCATTATTGTGTACAAGATTTTTTGCTTCATCAAGTGTGATGTCATTAAGTTTAAATGTTCCTGTCGTTGTTAAAATGCTTGTATTGAGAATAGTTATCATATTCATCATCTCCTTAATTATTTTTTATAAGGTAATTATAACATCTGTAAATTACGAAGTTTTCCTTAACCTTACGAAATAATTATAGCGGATTATGATAACCTATTTTTCCTGATTACTAACCTATTTTTTGCATATAAAAAGTACGGACTTTTATATATTATCCGTACTTTATTTTTTAAATATCAAGTTCAGCTTCTTTTGTTATTTCTTTTCCTTCAAATGCTCTTTCAAATATGTCCTTTATTTCTTTTACTGTGTATTCTTTGTTATCATCAAGTTCCTGATTTTTAAGTATATATGTTGCTGCTTCAAATACATATGCTTCCCTGAACATATACGGGTCTTCAATTTCTTTTTTTAACATATAAAGGTTATATTCCCTGTCATTTTCATACAGCAGGTCTATATAGTCACATATTTGTTGAGGGGTTATGGTTGATGTTGTATCTTCTATTGTTGTAACATATGGGAGTATTGCTCCAGTAATTTTGTCTCCTTTTATTCCAGCTTTTATTTCTGGGTCACAGGATTCTTCCATTCTATTAATTGTTGTTTCTATCAGTTCCCTGCTTCTTTTAATTACATCTTTCATTATTCATCTCCTTAGTTAATATTTTTATTTAATTATATCATATTGTCTTTTATATTTCCTATAAAAAATACGGACTACATATTGTACTCAACCTGCATATCCGTACTATCCATAAATATTTTTTATATACATTTTTCAAGAAGAGATTTTAAAAAGAGTAAGAGTCTTGTTTCCTTCATTGTTCTTCTCCCTGCTTTCGGATAACCTTTTTCATTGTAAATTCTTTCAATTCCTTCTTCTGAAAATATTGTTGCTGTGAATTTTTTAAGCTCCAGTTCAACATAATCAAGACGTGAGTCTGTTTTTGAATTTCTTACAACTACAAAGTCATCAATATCTTCGTAGTCCAATTCCATTATTTTTGTTCCATATCTATTGTTAAACTCCTCACAATTTAGCTCGAATATATCATTTAAAGCTGATATTAATTTATCAGTATTTACGTTATCATATTTTTTATTCATTATTATTTCTCCTTTATTTCTTATCTTCTATGATAATATTATACTATATATTGACAAATATGTCAAGGAAAAATTTATTAAAAAAGAGAATTTTTAATTCTCTAATTCTTTTAATTTATTTTCTATTTTTTCTATATGTTCATCCGTTATTTTTGTACCCAGTGCATTTATTTCAAGGAAATATGCAAGTTTGAAATCAAGAGGTACGTCACATTCTTTATATGAAGTAATTCTTGTGTAGCTTACTCTGGTTTGTGTTATTACATTCATATCTTTTGCAGACAAATCTTTGAAGTATTCCCCAGTTTGCAGTGGATATTTATTGTCGATATAATCAAACAGTGCTGTCAGTCTCTGTTTTCCATCCAGTATTTCATATAATACTGTTTCCTGTTCTGTCAGCTTTTCTATTATAACAGGAGTTATTTTAGCCCTCTGTTTTAATATTGCAAGTATATAATCCTGTTTCTGTTTATCAGTCCATACAAGTTCCCTCTGATATTCAGGATTAAGGTCAATTTCTTCTTCAGCATATTTTCTGTACATTTTGGAAAGGTCTGTATCAACTTTTACAATTTCTATTTCCTGTCCTTTCCATACAGTAAGCTGTCCAAATCTATTAATTTCTGATATTTTACTGTTTTTATATTCTTCTTCTATAGGAATTAATGTGTTTGCAATTACTGTAATTTCACTTTGTCTTATCTGTTCACGTGAATTAGGGAAATACATTTCACATTCTATTTTAACTAATCTATCATTTATTATTTCTGATATTACTGCATTTCTTATATTTTTATCAGGTGTTTTTACCTTATCTCCTATTTTCCAGTTCATATTTAATCAATCTCCTTATATTAAACCATAAGTTCTTCAAATGATTTATGATTGAATATATTTAATTCTTTATTATCATAATCAACTTCAAGCATATTCTGCACAAGTTTCATTTTTTCATTTATGTCTGTGATATATTCTTTATCTCCGTGACGTTTTTTATATATTGATTCAGAATATATATTCTTATTTTTTACAATCAGTTCAAAGTGAGTATATAGTGTGTAACCCATCATTCCGTAGCTTCCCATATATATGTTTTCTTGTATTTCAATTGTGTATTTTCCATCTCCATATTGTTTCATAAGTTCTTTTATTTTCATATAAATCAATCTCCTTTTATTTTATATTTTTGAAATCAAATATGTCACTTGATACTGTCAAATATAATCCCTGTGTTTTGAATATTACTATAGCCAGTAGTTGTATCATAAGATTGTAATGGAATAATATCCTTACGATACTGTCTTTTAAATGTTTCATATTGCTGTTATTATATACTTTGTATATTGTTTTTATGTGGTTCTGATATTTTTCTATGTGATATTCATTTTTTGTATACTTAATTCCAATATAACATTCTTCATTTTTATAGTCAATTATAAATTTAACATCATTTTGTATTATTTCAACAAAATCATCTGTTATTTTATACTTTTCTATCTGAAGTATTCTTTTTGCGTCTTCTCTTTCAAAAGTATGTTCTGATAAATATTTGAATATGTTATGATAATATTTGTCATATATTCCATATTTAATATTTTCCAGTTCTTTTTCGACTTTTTGTTTGTCAATATCCATTTTTATCTCCTCTATTTAATTTTTATATTATAATTATACTATATCTTGACAAGTAAGTCAAGTATTATTTTAAAAAAGAAAAGGCACTTATTAATTAAGTGCCAATTTATATAATATTTATGCTTTCCATATTATTAGAATTATTATGATGTTCACAAACTGCATAGTATATCTATTCTGTTTTGTTATTTTCTTTGTTTTATATGCTTCTTCAACCAGAATTATGTCAATTACTGATAATGCTGCGATAAAAAAACCAGACAGCACTACTGGTATAATTCTTATATGAATTAAGCTCTGGAGTATTTGTGAAACTATTATAACCATCCTTAACATACGCACATAATAAATTTTATTCTCTATGTCAAGTTTATTTATTTTTTCTTTATATTTATTAATTATTTCTTTCATACTCTCATTGTCCTTTCTCTGGGTACATCACAAAGTTCATTGTCAAGCTTTTCAATCATTTCCATTATCATATTTGTGGTAGTTTTACCCGTTATACGTTTATATTTTTTTATTACGTTATTTACGTATTCCTGTTCGTCCTCACTCATACGGTAGCCGAATACCTTTTTTTCTCTGTTCTTTTCATATTTCATTTTCTTCCACCAGCCACATTCATATTTTTGTGTGTAGAGATTTATACTGTAGGATATATGAAGTGGTCTTTTTATCCTTTCCTACAGTTTTTCTTCGTTAAAATTATCTATTATATCAGCAAGTTGCAACTCTTCACATAGTCTTCTTAAATTATATGACGATTTAAGTTCATTAATCATTTCTCCTGTTTCACGTGAAGTCATATTACCAATAATTTCTGCAATTGTTTCAGGCACTGCTTCTATTTTTGAAACTTTCTTCATAAAGTCACTAATATATTCGTTATTACTTTCATACAGCAAAGTTCCCTGTTCGTTTATGAGGTAAGTTTCAAATTCATTTGCAAGTATCACTTCTCCAAATTCTACTCCGTCGTCATTATATATGCTGTAATTTCCTATATTTTTGGAATTTAGATTCAATTTTTCAAATATGTCTGATAATCTCAATCCTTTTTCAAAAGCTTCTTTTAACATTTTCCAGCCGTCTTCTGATAAAGTTTTTGTTGTATCTTCTTTTTTATTCATTTATTCACGCCCCCTTTTCACTGTAATTTCATTTTCTTCAAAGGAGTGTGTCTTATTGGTTATGTTCGTAAAATTTATTTTTCTTAATATCACCCACAAGGCTTCTTTCGGTATATTATCCTGTTCCTCGTTTACATCCATATATAATCCTTTCGTTTTTAATTAATATGATTTAATTAATATGATTTAATTAATGTGATTAAATTATACATTATTTTTTAATATTTGTCAAGGACAATCGGAGATTATAATAAAAAAAGGACACAATCAAGTGTCCGTAAAAGGAGTTGTGTTGTTTCAAAACAAAGTACAAAAAAACATACCAAAAATTTTTATTAACAAATTGAGTTTAACATATTTAATTATGTTTGTCAATACTTTCTTTTATATCAATTAATAATAATGCTTTTTTAACATCCCTCAGAAGTGATGTTATCTGTTTTAAATCTTCCTGTCCAGTTGTTCCTGCTTTTAAATTTTCAACTTCATATGAAAAATTTTTAGCGGTTATTATAGTTTTAATTTTTATTCTTATTGCATATTCATTTCTTTCTGCTATTATGCTGTCTTTTCCAGTTGTCACTGATACATCATTTTTTGCGAGTATTTCCTTTAATTTTTTAGTTTTCTTTTTTATGTCTTCTTTTATTTTTGCTTTAGTGTTTCTGTATATTTCTTCAATCATTTTTATTTTCTGAAGTGCGTTTTCCATTTCCTTTCTGTTAAATTCAGACCACGTATTTTCTGATAATACAGCCATTTTTATTATATCTGTATCAAGATTTATTATAAATTTTATTTTATCATTTTCACTATCCGACAGTTCAATTAATGTCTGTTCGTATATCTGATTATTTTCTCTAAATGTTATATTTTTTATTCCAGTTTCAAATTCACATATTCCTTTTTCAACATAATTCTTAAATTTTTCTATCAAAGTATTTTTAATATATTCTTTCATAGTCCAGTTTCTCCCTATAATTTTATCTTCCGTGATAATTATACCACATCTTGACTTATTTGTCAAGTATAGTTATACAACTTTTTCATTTGTATTGCTGTTTTCATAAGTTTCATTCCGTTTTCCTGTAGAAAAAACTTACTTTTGACTACACTAAACGTTTGTTTACTTAGATTTTATTGCTTTTATAATATTTTTCATAGTATTTTATTATTTTATTCTTGTGTCCGATAATATATTTGTTTGTGAACAGGGTATTTTATATTAAGTTCCACATTAGGAGTTCGTAATACGCACAACCACTTTTCCTATCCGCCAGCTTCAGTTTCCGTATGTTTATTCTATCGTCCAGTTTGTCTTTTTCTGCTTTTTAAAATCTTGCTGTAGACTTTACTTTTTTCTAAAATATTCTTTTGAAGACTGTCTGTATTTTTGTATTCTGTTTTCAGTTTTTGGAGATGTTTCTGGAAATCTGTTCGTATATTTTCTGACAGTCTGCGGAAATTTCATTACCTGCGTGGTGTTTAGGATATTGTGAATTTTAAGATTTCCTAGGGGTTATGCGAAGATATTTTTCATGTTGTCTGTAGGAATGAGTTTCGAGATGTTTTAACATGACTTTTCTAATACGCCTTTTTTCCAATACGCCTTTTTTCTAATACATGAAAAAAGGCTTCTGTAATGTGAAAGGTGAAAAGCCTTTTGTTATTGGGAATAAAAAAGACTTTTTTTATTATTTCATTGAATATTTTTCTAATACTGAAAAATATTCTTCCGATGTATGAAAAACTTTTTAATACAGAAAAGTTTTTTTTGTGTTAATAGAAAAAA
>ERZ773214.2303-NODE-2303-length-10365-cov-2.480019_pt1 | contig 10365 bp, 11 predicted proteins | sample MGYA00511238_ERZ773214 | MGnify/ENA primary metagenome ERZ773214 (study PRJEB29015, sample SAMEA2738157) | human oral metagenome | biome: human oral; feature: human-associated habitat; material: saliva | place: China | collected 2259 ...
CGCAAAATACTGCCAGGGAAACATATCGGAGTGTTCCCCTACAGGACTTTACCGCTGATTCAGATATCGACTGGACTAAATCAATTCCTGAGATTGATCGACAGCTGTATAATAAATATGGACTTGATGACAGAGAAATCCGCTTCATTGAGGAAAAAGTGAAAGAGATGGAATAAAATCATGGATAAAGCAAACGAATCACTCACTAAAGAAATTGTAGCCTTGATTAATCGAAAGCAAGAAGGTGGCTATTGGGACTTCAAGCAACAGTGGCACGAGAATAAAGCCGAGCTACTACATGATATCATTTGCTTAGCGAATAATTTGGAGAATCGTGATGCCTATATTATTTTTGGGGTTAAGGATGAAACTTGTGAAATAGTCGGTGTCAATAAAAAAGATGCTAACAGGAAAAATACGGCAAAGATTGTTGACCTCCTTCGCAATGGAAAATTTTTTGTCGGTGACATAAGACCGATGGCTCGAGTGGAGACGATAACTATTGGAGAAAAAGAGCTGGATATTTTAATAGTTGAAAACAGCCACAATACACCGTTCAGGTTGGAAAAGGATTTCCCGAATACAGATAAAAATAGTCAGAAAAAGAAGCTCAAGACTGTTTTAGCGAAGAACGTATATACCAGAGTTCAGGACACTAATACACCGATAAATATGACAGCTGACCCGGACAAGGAAGAGAAACTTTGGCGAAAAAGATTCCATATAGACGAGTCAGTGTATGACAAACTGCTTTATTATCTCAGCAAGCCTGACGACTGGATAAAGATTGGACTGTACGGAGAAGATGCGAAAGATACGTATAATTACCAGTATTCGATCAAGTATTCAATTGAAATGATAGATAACTATTACGAAGAATTGTGTGATAATTACGATAAAGATGGCAATGGTGGTAAAAGCAACGAGAGGGTTTGGCTGAGTGGAGGAGATATCGGGATGATAGTTAAATATTTGTTCAGGGATGACGGCATAATAGATAAATGTGTCGTACGGGTCAATGGCAACGTTATCCATGAAGTAGGTATACTTCGTTCCTTTGGTGCGATCAGGGGCATTCCCTTGATAGCCCCTCGCCAGGAAGAAGTCTTCCCTGCTGGTCGTAGTGTCAGGGTGAAAGTCAATGATGATGGCAAGCCTTTATTGGGTGAACCGAGGGGACTTACCCTATTTTATATAATCAAGGGGTCGTTTGATGACGTGATAAACGAATTCATCATTGATAAGCAGAGAAAGATGTGTAACGGTAGTCTTATTTCTAAGATAGAGTATGGACTGAAAGAATGGGATAGTCATTTTATCAAATTTGAGTCAGAAGATGAGAAAGATAAATTCGTGAAATATATCAGAGAAAAATATAGTAATGATAAGCTCTATGATGAGGCGATGGAGAATGCCCATAGTCTCGAAGACGACCTAAATATACCCTCTTTCGTTGATAAAAATAAGATCAAAGCTGGAGAGGCACCATACAAATACATGCAGATTACAATGAGTGAATACAGAAAATGGAAAGAGGCTAATAGCTCGAAAAAGTAGCTTAGTGAACCTTTTTTACAATCCACTGCGGAATCAGCGAAATTTGACGCTCCCCTGCCTGCTCTACCCCACTTCAATGTGTGCTACAATCAAAGTCATGAAAGTCGCTTGACCGGCAGGTGAATATCATTTTGATCGTGAGCGGTGGCGGAGTCGGAGTTTCTTAGAGCAGATGGCTAACATTGCGGCGGAGGTGGGGCGAACTTTCTCGGCTAAGCGTCGTGGTGACGAGGAAGCGATGACCGGGGCGCTGTACCGTGGTCTGGATCTGATCGACGCTACTGCTGAGATATTAGCCGAGCAAAAATCGCCTCGGCTACGTGAACTCTTGCGGGCTCGGGAGATTTTCGCCGGTTTAGAGGACGAGTCAATTGAGGACTACTTCATGCAGTATGCTCTGACCCTACGTAAAGATAGATAGGTACTTGCCCCCCTGCTATTCTTCGGTATTTACGGTTATCTTTCCTAGCCTAAGAGATAAAGACAGACAAACCAAATCTGCGCCCTGCTAGGGCGCAAATATTGATCGTTAGCTAATCTAGTCTGACTATTCGGTCAGCGTTTCTTTGACTCGCTTGGAGACGCAGAAGTAGAGGCAGAGCAAGCTGGAAACGATTACTTGGCTGGTGAGACCACTGATAGCATTCACTATGTCAGTGGTCGTATCAAACCCATTACTGGGCATGCCAACAGTAGTAACTATAATATTTATTACCGAGTGCAATAGTGTGACGAGGTAGGTGGCGATGGCCAGCCGTTTACCTAACTTCTTTTGCATATTGATCGTCACTACAGCTGAGATGGACAGTGCGACGATGATGGGTGCCATAATAGCCGAGGTGACAGAGGTGGTAGCAGAGAGATTTAATAGTGAATTGAAGAAGACACCGACATAGATCAGGGCGTCGATGGCTAGAATGACCATGAAGAAAGCTAACCAGCCCTTTACCCCTTTGAGCGACGGCGCCATCACCACGTATTGTACCGGCGCAGCCTGAGGCTGAGCGAAGTACTGCTGATTGACAGGCTGCTTCTCGTAAGGTGTCTCAGCCGATGCCGGAGCCGGACCAAATAGCTGCTGGGCGGCGTTTGGCTTAGGTGCTTTTGGTTGTTTAGGTTGTTCATTTTGTTTATCCATGATGTTCTCCTTTATCCTGGTGGCTATTATACCACGAAGAGCGATGTATCAATGCAATAGATGGACGGATAGGGGGCGTTTGATTAATCTAGCTAGGTGGCGACTACTTAGCCTACATCACCTTATTGGCAATGGATTCAGCGACTTTCTCGGTGGGCTTAGTGCGGCTGGCTAGATTAACTGCCATGGCGGCTACCCCTCGCATGAGAGCACGCTTCCTGGCTCGCAGGACATCTTTCTTAGTTAATCCCTTTTGCTGATTTTTCTCAGATAATGGAGCTAGGCGGATGGCTCGTCCAGCCAGGATAAAGCCTCGCCCCTTACTGCCGACCAAGCTCTCAATCATACTCCAGCGACCGGTCATGTTGATCTCGTACTGATGATATTTATCGCCGGAAATGCGACCTGCTTCTGCCATATCCGCTTCTGCTTGATGAACGGCATCTATCGCCTTCTTAGCTAGCTCAGGATCTTGCCTTCGTCCAGCCAGATACGCCTTGGTGGCGAAGATGCCGACGTAAGAAGCTGTAGCCGAACGCTCCCGTAGCGTCTCGGGAGTGCGGTTCTCGGCTACCTGGTCGTCATGAATCCGGTAGGCTTGCTCCATATAGTCGCAGGCTATGTCGTCTCGCCCGAGGTGGTCATTGGCGGCACCCATATTACGGTAGACAGCCGCTAAGATTGACCTATTCTCATCGCTATGTAGCTCGTCGGAAGCTATCGCTTCCCTGCCGTGCTCCAACGCCTCGTCGAAATGGCGACGAGAAATCTCATTGGTCAGACCGTTGAGATGTTCGTTTAATTTGGGACTAATTTCGCTCACGGTAATCTCCTATAGCTAAATTGATATAATGATAACACGTTATCTCTTATTGTCAAGATGGTGCGGACGTTGTGTGTTGTGGTCGCCATCTCCGTGAATAATGATAGAATTAGATAAATAGGAGTGACAATTATGAGTAAAGGTGTAATTTACATTATGACAACTGCGGTATCAGGTCTGATCAAGATCAGCAGAGAGGAGAAGGACTGTCAATGGATCCATCGACTATTAGCTTGACCGAATTGCAGAAACATCTGGATAAAACGTGCCGAGAGAATGGCTGGGATAAAAACTCAGTGACGCAGGTGTTTTTGCTTTTCTCGGAGGAGATTGGTGAGCTGGCCAAAGCCATTCGTAAGGAGACGGGTTTTAAGGGCGAAGCCAAGCCGGAGAATCACGACAACCTGCGGGAAGAATTCGCCGACGTCCTGAACTACCTGATGGAACTGGCTAATCGGTTCGACGTTAATCTGGCGGAAGCCTATTTCGAGAAGCACGAGATTAATAGTCATCGGGAGTGGAAGTAAGGCTATCTTGGTGCTCAGTTTCGGCGATGATATGCGTAAAAGTATATTACATAGGTGACAAGCAGAGCTATGAGGCGGCGACTCGCCTTTAACCTGGCTAAAGTGGTAGTGTTATAATAAGCACTATGGCAGAGATGACGAGTGAAACACATCTATCCCCCGCTGATTTCAAGTATCTTGTGAAGCAGGCTGTCAAGGCGCCATCAGGGCACAATACCCAGCCCTGGCTATTCCGGCGGAAGGGCATGGCGGTAGAAATTCACCCGGATTTTAGCCGGGCACTGAAGGTGGTGGATGCATCTCACCGAGAGTTATTCATCAGTCTGGGCTGTGCGACGGAGAATATTTGCCTGGCAGCTCATGCCAATAATTATGAAGTTGACGTTGCGACGAGCGATGCGGGTGTCATCACTATCTCACTAGCTAGGAGGACATTGGCACCGGATCCGCTCTTTAATCAGATAGATAAGAGGCAGACGAACCGCAGTGTCTACAGCGGAGAGATGATCCCACCTGAGACACTGACTAAGCTACAGTCTGTCTACATCGATGATGGCGTACTGCTCCACTACTATGCTCGTGGGACGACGCAGTTTAGTGCCATTGAGCGACGTGTCCTAGAGGGCGATGACCGCCAGATGCAAAACGAGGACTTTAAGATTGAGCTAAAGAGCTGGATGAGATTTAATAAAAAGCATCAGGATCAGACGCTGGATGGGCTGAGCTATGCCGTCTTTGGTGCGCCGAATGTTCCTCGCCGGCTGGCGGAGCTAATTATGTCGGGTGCCATCAATGCTAAGTCTCAGAATAAAGCCGACCGTCGCAAGCTTGTCTCGGCCTCCCATCTGGTTCTCTTTACTACTAGGGATAATACGCTGCGTGAATGGGTCAACTTGGGGCGGACATTGCAGCGCTTCTTGCTGGCTGCTACTAGCCTGGGTGTCGTCCACTCGTACTTCAATCAACCGAACGAAGAGGTGGAAGTAGCGGAGGCCATGGCGAAGGACCTGGGGCTGGATGGCGAGTACCCTACCATCCTGCTGCGAATCGGCTATGGCAAACCGCAACCATATTCCAAGCGACGAAGTATTGAGGATGTGATGAGGTAGATGATGTGTTAGCAATGACGTCCGCCATGGCCAAAGCTAGAGATTTTGAAGAAGTGCCGGTATAAGCTTCGGCCGGCAACGTTAACTTAGATAAAACAATATAGAAGAATGGCGGAGTGCTCCTGTGTGACGACCATGGCTCAAAATACTACATGATAAAATTGTGGTAAATCATACTGCAACGTATCCTATGCATAAGCATTATTGGCTGCTATACTATAAGCGTGGGTAGCAAGGTTGCCGTCGTAGACTTATTTTGTGGCGTAGGTGGGCTCACTTGTGGACTAAGGAAGGCTGGTCTAGATGTGGTTGCCGGTATAGATAATGATGCGTCATGCCGATATGCCTATGAAGAGAATAACCATACAAGATTTATTGAAGCTGATGTATCAAGATTGCCTAGTGTGGATGTAGATAGCATGTTTGGTAAGGCGGACATTAAAATCCTGGTAGGTTGTGCGCCATGTCAGAGATTTTCGCAGCACTCTAATAAATATCGCAAGAGTATAGATACTAAAACGGATGTTCGCTGGAATCTATTGAGGTCGTTTGCACAATATATTGAAGACATAAAACCGGATATCGTATCCATGGAAAACGTTCCGGAACTTCGCAAGTACGATGTATTTAATGATTTTTTGAAGAACCTGGATGAGTTGGGGTATTATACGAGTTACAAGATAGTTGACTGTAGTAAATATGGACTACCGCAAAAACGTCGTCGGCTCGTTCTCCTAGCTTCAAGACATAGGAATATTCAGTTGATACCGGAAAGTTCTATAGGCAAGAAGCTTACAGTTAGAGACGTATTAGCGGCATTGCCTGCGCTGTCTCAAGGTCAAACGGACAGTAAGGATCCTCTCCATAGAAGCGCTGGATTGACAGAGATAAATCTCAGGAGAATTAGGCAATCAAAACCTGGTGGGACATGGCGAGATTGGGACAGATCACTTTTGCCGGAGTGCTATAAGAAGCTTTCCGGTAGATCATTTGGTAGTGTATACGGGCGCATGGAATGGGATAAGCCGTCGCCTACTATAACAACTCAATTTTACTCTTTTGGAACCGGTCGCTACGGTCATCCTGAGCAAGACAGGGCTCTATCTCTCAGAGAAGGTGCGCTCTTACAAACTTTCCCCAAAGATTACAAGTTCTTTGAAGATATTGATAAAATATCAATTGGCACAATTAGCAGGCACATAGGAAATGCTGTGCCAGTTGGTTTGGGCAAGATCATCGGTATGTCAATTAATGAGCATTTGGAGAATATAAAGTCATGAGCAATATAAGAGACGATCAATTTACCTTTAACATATCTCTGGCGGTGCTTAATAGTCTAGGAAGAAATCTTTATAGAAATTTTATAACTATTCTCGGCGAGGCCATATCTAATTCTTGGGATGCGGATGCAAATAATGTCAGAATAACTATAGATAAAGAAAAGTCGGAGATGATTGTTGTTGATGATGGCGAGGGTATGTCTTCGTCTGATTTTAGGAATAAGTTTCTAAGGATTGGCTATTCAAAGCGCGCAAAGAGGTCTAATTCACAAAAAGGTCGCCCCTATATAGGTAGAAAAGGTATCGGAAAATTAGCTTTACTTTCATGTGCCGATTGCATTGTTATCGTGACTAAAAAATCCGGAGAAATAGCTACTGGTGGAGTGATAGACAATAGCGAGCTAGACAAGGCTATTCAGGATGACAAAGACCATGAGTCTTGGAAAACTTTCTGACGAAGACATGAAGTTACTAGATAAGATGGAACGTGGGACTCTCATTAAATTTATTGGTCTCAAAAATGGTATTATTAATACGCTTGATAATATACGTAAGTCCATCGCATTATATTTTCGTTTTTCTCTTGTTGATGAGAGTTTCAAGATTTATGTTAATGGCAACGAAATAAATTTAGGAGATGTCAAAGATTTAACTGACAAAACTCAATTTGTCTGGTCAATAAACAACAACAGCCATGATTCATTTGTCCAAACATTATTAAAAAGATCTATCAAAAATGACAATCGTGCTATTAACAAAAATATTAACGGTTTTATAGCTTCGGTCGAAAAACCGAGAGATCTGAATATATTAGGAACCGGGGAGAAGGTCGGTGTAGATTTATTTGTCAATGGTCGACTTCGTGAACGAGATATATTGAAGCATATTCAAAGTGCGAGAGTTCCGGAGAGTTATCTGTATGGACAGATCCATTATAATGACCTTGATGGAGATGGAATAGATAGATTTACCAGCAGTCGTGAAGGTATAGTTTCTGACGATACCTTATTTCTTGAACTACTAGAAAGCATTAAGTCCGTTATCAAATCTATTATTGACCAATGGGATAAGTGGCGTATTGAGATTAAGCAAGATGGAGACGATGATAACCCTCGTTTTTCGCAAAAAGTGCGGGCGTCAAAGAAATTATATAACGAAACAGCAAGCGAATATAAACCGGCCCTGCCAAATAATTCAGAACCTACCGCTAGAGTTCAGAAATGGATCAATGAGCTAGAGGAGGATGCTACATTTAATCTTCAATCATATACGGAGTGCTTTATATCAGAGAATCTCGTCCGTAAATTAATAAAGCACAAGTCTGTAGTGCTTGACGAGAGTTCAGGAATCAAGAAAGGTGCTCTCTACGAGATACGAAGATGGAGGAATCGAGAGACCGAAGATAAAAGAAACGGCAACATAGCGATTGACATACGCAGTGAAAACGACGATTTATTTTACCTTGACCTGGCACATTTAGCTGCTCTTGCTGATCCACCGAGAAGCGGTGACGGATATCCAGATTACCTTGCTAACGACGAAAAGGCTTTCACGCCTATTCGTAATGCAGTTATGCACACATCAAGACTTACGCAAGATGCTAAAGATAGGTTGAGGGCAGTATATGTTAATATAAGGGAAAAGATTAAAAAACTACTTTCAACCTAGAGTCAGTCCTAAAACCTTGACGCCTACCTGGAGTTATCTGAACTACAAGCACTTGCCGCCAAGTGAGATCAAGGTGCTTGCCGTCTCCTGGGGTGGATGTTACAAGCTTTATATTTGTGAAACCAGAGACGATATTGAAGTGATGCTGCACTGCGGCTACGAAGTTCATGATATGAAGTATCTGAAGCCTCTATGGGCAATGTAATATCCGCCCAAATCCATCATTAGTGTAGACTTGAAGAAACAGTTTCGACTGCTGCTGGAGAAGCAAGAATCGAATTGAAGCTTAGTTGGCGACAAGCGTCGATGACAGTATGTATTTCCTCTGTTGTTTAGGCAGCTAGCTGTGCTGTGGTGATAGTGTTTTCCTTTTGTCGTAGGGGTGCTTTGTTGTCTAGGAAACTTACTAGCTAGAGCCAGACGCTATGACTGATCCGATCTTGTGACGGGATAGCCTTGGCATGCTTGGCGACGTACTTGCCGAAGGTGCGGCATTCTTTGGCTAGTTCGCCCGCATATCTGGCGTAGGCGCATTCTTGTATAAGGCTAATGTCTCCCATACTTGCAGTGTGAAGGGTCATGGCTACCACGCCACCATTATCGTAATATTCGTAGTGCTTCTTGGTCTTAGGCACTGCAAAAGCATATGGACCAAGGATGGCTATCCGGGTAGCGGTAATGCGCTGGGTGATAGTGACATTAGAGACACCGGCATCAGTGGACTTGTCGTAGCTAAAGCCGTAGATATCCTTCCAGCTAAAGTGAACCAAGGTCTCGTCCGGCTGATCGGCGGGCTTGTAGCCCTTTTTCCTAATTCTATCCCAAGTAAGGCGCTGGGCGGTTTCCTGTGGAGACATTTTGTCGTAGTCACGCCAGTAATAGTGAGGCTTTATGTCAATTCCGTTCTCACCGGCAGAGAAACACAGAGCGCTGCTCTTCTTTGGAATATTATCAAGATTACCGTCGTACCCGAAGACGATATTCACCTCAGGTTTAAGTCGCTCCTGCCCCTTGCACATCTTTCGGATCTCCCACCAGCCCGGGATATAAACCTTAGCCCTATTACCGTAGTACATACTATTTCTCCTTTCTGGGATTATAGCATGTGTAAACCGGCTACAGCATGAAACCTGGCTATATTTCCTCCATACCCATTCTACTTACTCCTTTCATGATGTAGGATGGGGGTAACCGAAATTATGGGCTAACGACTAGTAAGTGGGTAACTTTAATTATGAGATAATGACGACTCTGCTTTTTGGCAGAGAGGCTGGTATACTAATAGCAGTAACCAGTAGGAGGTAATATGAAGGGATTTAGCGCAAATATCGAGCAATTGACGCTGGCGAATGACAACTTTCGTCAAGTGCTTTACACTGCCAAGCATTGTCAGCTGGTGCTGATGAGCTTGCCTGTCGGCGGTGAGATTGGCTCGGAAGTTCATGACGAGAACGACCAATTCTTTCGCTTTGAAGCTGGTCAGGGCAAAGTGCTAATTGATGGCAACGAATATGCTGTGTCTGACGGCAGCGCCATCATCGTGCCGGCCGGTGCCGAGCATAATGTCATCAATACCGGCGATGAGCCGCTAAGGCTGTACACTATCTACAGCCCGGCGCATCACAACGTCGGCATCGTCAGATCGACACGCCAGGAAGCCGAGGCTAACGAAGAAGACTTCGATGGTGTAACGACTGAGTGAGGTAGCCTCTCAGCGGTTTTGCGTGGTGATTGCGTGAATTGGCGTGGCTGATATGTCATGCCTCGGGTATGTTACGTAAGGAGAAAATCTTGGTCACACTTACACCCTTTACCACATACCGCATCTTCCAATCCAAAAGCCGGCGCTTGAGAAACGGGAAATTCGCCATGTAAGGGGATCTTAGAGGAATGCAAATCCGTTAGGATTTGCAACGAAAAGTTGCCCGCCCAGTGGTGGGCTGACTTTTCGTTATAGTTCTCTAACAATTCAGATAGTTGTATAATATCTTTGGCTATCTTGACCAGTTCATCTGAGTTATAGTTCTCTAACAATTCAGATAGTTGTATAATACGCAGACGCTAGTTATCAGAAATACAATGGTTATAGTTCTCTAACAATTCAGATAGTTGTATAATTGACAAGCATACTGGATTGTGGCGAGCGTAGTTATAGTTCTCTAACAATTCAGATAGTTGTATAATCTCAGTTCGCTGATGATTGCTGATGCCCTTGTTATAGTTCTCTAACAATTCAGATAGTTGTATAATCTTTCAAAACGGC
>ERZ773214.2307-NODE-2307-length-10355-cov-8.306117_pt1 | contig 10355 bp, 15 predicted proteins | sample MGYA00511238_ERZ773214 | MGnify/ENA primary metagenome ERZ773214 (study PRJEB29015, sample SAMEA2738157) | human oral metagenome | biome: human oral; feature: human-associated habitat; material: saliva | place: China | collected 2259 ...
AGAATGGTAATTTAAATTTTTAGAAGGTTTTAACAAATATTGAAGAATATAAAGATAATTATACATCGTTACATAGTAATATTAAATATGCTATAAGATATACATATAAGTGGTTAGCATATATTAAAAAATTAAATATATCAGAGATAGAAAACAATGATTATATATAGAATAATATAAACTTGTTATATAAAGAATGTGATGATATTAGGAATTATTTTAAAATTGATGAGTAAAATTAAATTAATTTATAAAAGGGATAAAATATAATTTTATCCCTTTGCTTTTACAATATATGGCAAATGTTCGCCATAATTTACTTCTTTTTTCTTAGCTGGTTTTTTATTAAGTGATGTAAATATATCACCAGAACCTAAATTATTTGTATTAGCTGGTACAGGATCTCCTACACCTATTGTATTGAATGGTGTATTAAAACCACCACCATTTATTCCGCCAAAATCACACATAATTATAATGAATTATTTTTTAAATTTAATTGTCTACTTATCGCTCCTTGATGCTCTGGAACACTTGACATGTCTATCATGCCCGGATCATTTAAGTAACCAGTATTTAAACCGGTTGTAAGTGCTTTTCTTTCTCCTGTATTATCACGATACCAAATATCAAAATAATTATAAGAGAATGACCAAGTAAAGGTATTAAATGAGCCCGGACGAGCTGCATAGCTAAGATCAAAATCACTTAATCCAGTTGGAGTTAATTGATTATATGAATAAGTTACAGTTTCAAATCCATCATCATCTAATATAGTAACTGATATTGGAGGCATGTATAATTCTTTTAAACCTTCTCCAAATTTTAAATATTCTTCAAACTATTGTCTAACCATAAAATATGTTATATAGCTCTATGATAACTTTATAGTTAAAGTTAATGTTTTTTCCATAGCTTGATCTAACTATAATCCACCTCTTTTAGTTAAAGGATAATTCTAATTTCTTTGATTTACTGTCTATGTATTAATAGAAGGAAAACTTATCTACGTAATCTAAGAATTAAAAAAATCTTCTAATGTTAAGTATGGTAAGAACATTCTTTTTACATATGGTTTCCATAGTTTATTAACTTCTGGATAAAATGTATTTGGTTGTAACCATATTGCAAATTGCTATGATAAATTATTTAATACCACTTAATTATACTATCAGTTTACTTTATTTTTGTTATTTATTTATATTTTAATTAATTATGGGTTTTATATTTTATATATTTACATTGATATACATCAGTTATGCTGATAAATGTCAGTAAATCAGCCGTTTATATAAAAAAGTTCCTTAAAAATAGGCATTTTTTAAGTTCTTATATATAAATATTTAGAATGCTTAACTTAATATGCTAAGTATTTAACACAAAAATAAAACAAGAATAAATTACATTATGAAGAAAGTTACAAATATTTTTATTAAAGTTTGGAATTTTTATGTAGAACAGAATACAAAGTTATATAAACCACTTTGGGATAATGGCCTCACATGGATTTAAAAACCTGATTAAATACAAAAACACTTATTTTAAATCTTGAGACGAAGGATACTGTAAACGGTGCATCCTTTATGGAAGAGAGAGTTACCAGAAAAATGGTAACTATTTTTATTTTAATAAATAAACTAATTGAGAAAAAGTCTTTATAAATTATAATGGCAAAGAAGTATATAATTCGTTCATTTAATCCCGGAAAGAGAGAACATAATAAAGTTAATACCTTACTTAACTTATCGTCTCTTGGAATTAATACAGCAGAAAATATAATATAGTCTTCACAATCATTAGGTGTAACATAGACAGATTATGAATCTGGGGCAATGGATTCATATATGAATGTTGGTCCTTATGAATCTCGTTTTAGTAATTATCGAGATATTACTAAAAATCAATCATCTTCTTATGCTTTTTTTGATTTAAGTTATAGAGAAAGACGTGATTATCTTAGATAGTTTGCTTAGAGTAATGAAATTTCATTTATATTAGATACTATATCAAATGAAGCCATAGTTAATGATAGTAATGGTTATTTTGCCCATTTAGATATTGATCGTTTAAAGATGAATATCAATAAAGATTATAAAGATGAAAAAACTAAAAATGCTGCAGATGAGTTAATAAGGGACTGTTAGATTTCATTTGATACTGTTTATTCATGCTTTGGTTGGGATAAAACTAATGATGCATGGAATTATTTTAGAAAATTTTTAATTGATGGTTATTTAGCATTTGAAATTATATTTGACTATAATGAAAATAACCAACCAACTTCTATTATATGTTTTAAAGAATTAGATCCTTGTACACTTGAACCAGATATACATATGGTAAATGGTAAAGAAGTACAAGTATGGTATCAATATAGAGGAGATGCATCACGTGAACATATTATACCAGATTCTAATATCATTTATATATCATGGACAACTTCTAATTTTTAGTCTAATACCCGTATATCATATTTAGAAGGGTTGACACGTTCTTATAATATGTTAAGATAGCTTGAAAATTCACATCTTATTTGGAATATACAGAATTCTCAAAAAAGAATGAAGATTACTGTTCCTGTTGGTGGTGTATCTGAATCTAAGGCTCGTCAACGTGTATCTGAAATGATTGCAGATTATAATGAAGAAGTTACAATTGATGATACATCAGGTGAAGTAGTTATAAATGGTTAGCCAAAATTTTCATGGTAGAAAACTTATGTCTTTGCAGATAGAGAAGGTGCTACACCTACAATAGAAGAAATATCAACAGAAGGATATGATATGAATACAACAGATTCTCTTCAATATTATTGGAGAAAGTTTATATTAGAATCACAAGTACCGGCAAATAGATTTACACTTAATATATCATCACCTCCTTCTAATAATATCGCATTAGATGCAAGTATTACCCGTGAAGAATATGCTTTTAATCGATTTATACAAAGAATACAATCTGTTTATAAAGAAATATTATTAAAACCAGTTTATATATAGTTATGTCTTAAACACCCAGAATTATCATATGTAGATTATTTAAGACAATGTTTAGGAATTGTATATAACGATGAAAATTTATTCACTTTAGCTAAACGACGTGCAATTGTAGAAGCAGGTGCAAATACAGTACAAACTCTATATAACTTATAGGATGCATAGCAAAAACCAGTATTTGCTATTAATTTCTTAATTAAAGAATATTTAGGTTTAACAGATGAAGATATTAAATTAAATAACGCATATAAAGAGCAAGAAGTTATTGCACAATTAAACTTGGCTAAATTAATGAAGAAAAGTATGAACAAAACTGCAACATTACAAAATAATGCTGCTTCTGCAGGTGGTAATGATATGGGAGGATTTGACAGTAGTGGTTTTGATAGTATGGATATGGGTTCTGATAATATGGACATGGACACTGGTACAGATGATATGGGTGGTTTCGATACAGGTACAGATAATATGGACATGGATATGGGTTCTGATATGGGTATGGACACTGGTACAGATGATATGGGTGGTTTCGATACAGGTGGTGAAACTCCTGAAGCTTAATAATAAATATAAAAATAGTATTTTATTATTACATTATGTTATATACAGGTTGTGCCCCATCTCATATAGACGGAACTGAAATTGTATTAAATATCGAAGATTCTGTTGAATTACCTGATACCTTTACATGGGAAAAATTAATGCCACCAGTGAGAGATCAAGGAAGTACATAGACTTGTGTATGTCAAACATTAACTGGTATTTTAGATTTTTATTATAATGCAAGTAAAGGTATTTCTAATAAATGTAATAACTTCTCAATAGATGAATTATATTCTATGCGTTCTAATAAAAGTTCTGAAGGTATGTCTATTAAAGAAGGAATGCAAATACTTAAAAATAAAGGTTTGAATACTATTAAAATAGATAATTATGCTAAAATAAATTCAAGTCTAATGTTACAACGATCATTATTTATGTTTGGACCTGTCGCAGCAGGATTTCCATGCTATGATAATGATAGCACAGAATTCTGGCAAGATAGAGGTAGATATTGTGGTGGACACTGCGTAATGATTGTAGGATATACCCCAACAGGATTTATTATTAGAAATTCATGGGGAACAACATGGGGGAAAAATGGATATGCTGAAATAACATATCATGATTTTAATGAAAAATGCTTTGAATCATGGACTACAACCCTTTAACAAAATAACATAATTCCAGCATATATAAAAATTGAAAGGAGAATTAGAAACACGGTAATAACTAAAATATTTTCTTTAATCATAATTTTATATAAATTAAACTTTAAATATATTAATAAAAAACAGCATTATGTCTACAAATATACAACTAAAAAGTGATAATAATACATTATATGAAGGTTTAGACCTTACATAGTACACTCCTAAACAAATAATGGATTCTAAAAAATTATATAACTATATAGTAGAATCTGCAGAAGTTGCAAAGTTAGAAGGTAAAGAAATAGGTGAAGTACTTGATGAAGGAATATTCAGTTCACTTGTTGGAATGGCTGCAGGTGCAACGATAGGTCCATCTATAATGAAAGCTGTATGTAAAGTATTAGGAATTGATGAACGAGGTACATTAGGAAGTTTATTAACAAGTAGAGTTGTTTTAGCTGCAATGGGATCTCAATTAGGATTTCAGGTTTAAAAATAAAAAAGGAAAATAATTTAATTCTAAAATAAATGAACTAATTAAATTATTTTCCTTAATAGTTTTTCACATACCCTTTACTTATTACAAAGATTGAACCGCTGTTCAGTCATTTACTACTCTTTCTACCTTCTTTTAACTATTATAAATTTTTTATTTTAATTTGTCTACTTTTTTAGAAGATTTTTGTAATCTTCTCTACATTTACTGGACGATAAATGCCATGGCGAACGTCAAAGAAAACTACGGTATTTTCTTCATTTGTAGTTTTACGACCCTTTATTTCATATGTCTTAGTAATGAGTGAAGGATTCGTTGTGCCTGTAGTAGTAATTTCACGACCCTTTGAATTTATATAAGAGAACTTAACACGATTCTTTTTAAGTAGTTTAGTGAATTCTCCCAAAGATGTTACTGAATTTGTTTCTGCTACAGGAGCACTCAACTGACGTTTAGCCTCCGCATATGCCTCTTTTCGTGTTAACTTCATTGTTTTTACTAACTTGTTTGTCAATGAAAAAATTGCGCTGTTGTTGTTCTTAATTGTAGTTGCCATAATTCTAAAATTTTATTTGTTGTTTATAATGTTTGTTTCTTAATTATAATGCAAAGATACTATTTAATTTTTAAACCAAAAAATATTTCTCCTTATTTTTTCCATGTTTAACCATATTTTGCAATATAAGTAAATATAGAGAGTAATTTTATATTTTATATATGGGAAATATATCAAAGAAAGAAGTAGAAAATCATAATCAACAATAGAATACTACTAAATTAATCACTGGTAAGAAGTTATCAAGTGCAGGTGCTGTATTTGATCCTATTAAAATGAGATGGTTATATGGTAATACTTCTCAATATGTTAGTACACAATCACAAGTATTTAAAGATGGTTATGAAGATCCTACATATCTTACATTCCGTGTTGAATTTGGTGATTGGGGTGCGTCTGTATTAGATAAGACCACATTCGCAGGTATTTCAGAATCTGGTACTATATTAAATGCACTTCATTCTAATTATGATGTATTACCTATGGGTCTTTTAGATTTACATAAAATGCCAGAAAATCTAAATGGTTATAATCATTATAGCTTTAATTTACAAAGATATTACAGTGCATATAATTATTTGTTAAATCGTAATGAAGATACACGAGCATAGTATTTAGATATGTTTGTTACTGGATTATATGAAATTCAACATGATACACCATATATATTTTAGAATATACAAGGTTTAGATACTTTATCTTCATTTAATAATCAATCTGGTATGAGATTGAAAGATGCTATTATTTCTATTGAATGTATAGAAGGTTTAGCATTAAAAATGAAAACTTTAATGGAATTATATAGAAAAGCTGCATGGGATGATGTATGGCAACGATGGATTTTACCTGAGAATATGCGTGAATTTAAGATGATAATTTATGTATATGAACGTAGAATATTTCATACTGGTATGAATATGAATAGTCTTCAAGCTACAGGAAATGGTGATTTATATAGTGGAGGTTATCAAAGTCAATATGATAAAAATTTAGAAAATAAAAATACATGGAAAGAATTATTGCGTAACTTTGGTAATAGTATTAAAGATGCATTTACTTCTAATTATGCAACTGGAAATTCATATAGTAGTTATTCCAATAATATAGATAATGCGAATTACTTATATATGTCAAGAGATGAAGTATTAAATAGAGATATTCCAGTTTATGCTTTTGAATGTGCTCCATGTGAATTTGTTATAGAAAATCATTTTAATAATACATATGATACTGCATATACTACACCAGAAGAGAAGACTACAATAAAAATAAAAGTTAAAAATGTTAATACATTTTATCGTAATGGATTATTAAATGATGCATTATATGGTAATTTAATGATATATGATTTAATTGATGCTTATGATAGGGAAAATGCAAAAATTGGTTTAACTGAAACATCAGAAGGTGAAACATTGAATAGTAGAAGAAAACATTATTTAAATAAAAGTATTTTACTTGAAAATGAAGATATGCATAAATCTGTACTTGGTCGTTTCTCATTTGGTTTATCACGTACAGAAATAGCTGGTCGTGTTATACAATATTGGTCAAGTCAATTGGGTTGGGGCTCAAAGATTAAAGGTGGAAATACTTTTATTGATACTATACAAGCAAGTGCACCAGATGCAAATAAAACCAACACTGAAATTTTAAATGCTTTATAGACTGGTAATTTATCTAATGTACCGGCACATGCAGCATGGTGGCATGAAGCTACTGTAGTTGGTTAGAATTATTGGCGAAATGGTAAATTTCTTAAAAATTTATGGAAACTTATAACTGCTCGTACTACATAGATTAGAACATCTTTACCTTATGATAATGGAGAATCCGCAGTTTATAATAATTTATTATATTATTTAGATTATAATGGATCTCCAGCTCATGATTATTTCTCTACTGCTGTAGAAAATGCACGAAGTATTTATGATATGGATAAATTAGTTAATAAACAAAGAAATTCTACAATATCTTCAAATAAAAACTTGTTAACTTCTGAACATACAAATTATATATCAAAATCTACAACATTACATAATACTTCAGTTAATATACAAAGTATAGATTCATCTGCATTAACAGGTGGAGATGAATCATGGGCTACTACTGAATATGATGAAAATGGTAATGTAAAAGGTAACGATTTTACAAATGTAAGTCAATATAGTGGAACACATATAAGGCATAAATCACCATGGACATGGAATAGTATAGATAGTAAAACTTTATCAGGTAATACTGTTTCAAAAAGTTCTGATAAACCATTTGAAATTAAAACTAATACAGAGTATAATTCTAAAACTGTACAAACATCTAAAAAGATAGATTAGCAATATGATTTAAAACCACATAAACCATATAATGGTAAATTAAATAGACCAGAATTAAAAAATAGAATGATTAATACATCTATTAATGCAGGTAAAATAGATTCTGAATATTTAACAGATCACGATAGGTCATGGGCTACAAATTGTAATGATATTAATGAGCATATAGTAATAGATGGTAAAGATATGCCAAATTTATCTAAGGTTGGAAGATCTATTAAAAATACATCAACAATGAGTAAGATGGATAAAAATAGAGAATTACCAAAACATAATATGATAGGGTTAGATAGTACATCAGCTCCACGAGTAAAAGATATGGCATATAATGTTATCAAACCTCGTGTATTACCAGATAGTAAAATAGAAGAAACTATATTAGATAATGCTCGTACGTATAATACATCTATACCATATATAGATAATAAACCCAGAGTTATTAAAGATACTTCATTAAATACTCCTGAAACTATATAGAGACAAATAAACAATAATATATCTGTTACTCCAGAAAAACCACGAACTATTAAAAATGAAATAACTACAGATATACCAAAAGAAAGGTTATTATCTAAACAATCAATTATACAAGTTGATAATACATAGAGAACCGTTGATAATGATATATAGAATACATCAATAGATGGTAGAATTATAAAGACGCAAGATATAGAAAATACATCATATATAGAAAGAAATCTTAAAAATGAAATTCCTTATAATAAATTTGATGATGAACGAAATAAAGGAGAATTTTAGTTAGTTGAAACTAATTAGGATATTAGAAATATACCAAATAGTAGTTTAAATTATGTTGATTAGAAAAAGAGAATTATTACAGATAGTACTTTAGAATATTCATTATAGGAAGAACGTGATGGTACAGTTAAACAATTAAATACAGTAGATTAGTCTCAAAGAACATAGAAATAGCATATTCCTGAAACAGTAAATCAAGATGAAAGAGAAATAAAAGATTCAGTACCATTAAATATACCGGATAAAGCCAGAGTTATTAAAAATTCTCAACCTATATCTATTGAACAATCTGAGCGTAATACAGATATGCATAATATTATGAATATGCCATAGAAAGAAAGAGATTTACATGATTATAATTTATTATCTCCTGAATATAAAGAGAAAACTAAAGTTACTGCACTTAATCGTTAGGAATTATTAAAAACTATTATGCAAACAGTTTCTAAGCCTTCTGATATTTTTAATAAAATAGATTAGGAAACTAAAGAAATTGAAGATACTACACGACAATAGTTATTAGAAAGTGGAAAATTACAATAGATTGATATAAATGATGAAAAATATAAAAATGATAAAAATCTTGAAGCTATTATTTCTGCAAAAGCATTAATAGATGAGAATGGTGAACTTAAAGAACATTTACATACAACTATAAGTAAATTACAAAATGAATTAAAACAATAGACCTTAAATCAAGTACGGATAATTGAACCTATGTCTATGAATAAGTTAGATAATACAGAAAGAGAGCAAGGAGATAATATCATTATACCAGTAGAACAAGTAGAGAGAATAAAATAGAATGCTATATTAGCTGGTATACCAGAACAAGAAGTTCGTAAAATGTCATATAAAGGCTTAATTACTTTAGATGAAAGTTTAAGAAATGCACTTGATGATACAGTGCTTATTACTACAACTATTGAAAAAAGCAAACGAAATTCTGCTACGGAAATTACAGATGAAGAGAGAGATAATGTAGAGCGAGTTAGAATAGTAGATAATAAAGCAAGGCCTCGCTTAGGGCATAACGTAATTTAATTATAATAAATTGCACTTATTGTACTTTTTATTGAATTAAATCTGAAAACCTGTACATTTGATTGTATAGGAACTCTATACGTTAATTTAGAGTTTTTGAAAATATAATATAAATCTCTCAGATCTTTAAACTCTGTATTTTGCATATTAAATTCTTCCAATGACTTAATACACAAAGAGTTAAAGTCTTTGAGATTTGGTTGTATTATATTTTTTTGTACTTTATTTAATTTAATTATGTATTGATTATAAAATTCATAAGTGCGTCTTCCAATTTCAATACTTGATAATACCATATCTGGTAAATTCAAACTACGAAATAAAAAGTTTCCAATAAATGAGGAATATGCAGGTTTAACTTTCTGAAATTTAAATCCGTAAATATTACAATATTTTTCTAAACATATAGAAAATTTATTTCTTAACCATTTATTATTAATTAAACCGTTTAGATAACTTCCTTTATTTAAATTTTTACTTTTTATACTTAAATCTTCTATTCCTATTAATTGAACTTTATAATAAATTGCTTTCTTGATTAAATTCTTAACAATTTGGTATGTTTCATATTCCAGTTTATTATTTAAATGTTTTCTAATAGGTGATTCAGAACTGAAACCTTTACCTTTTAAATCTTGAATTTTATCAGTTAAATTTTTAAATGTATAAACGCCCGATTTAATTACATTAAATTCACTGCCTGATTTCCAATCAGTTATAGACCAACCAATGTAATTAGGATTCAAATCTAAACTCAAAACACGATTAGTTACTTGTTTTGAATTTAATTTTGAACTTAACACTATAGTTTCATCAAAAGTGATGTATATGTAATTGGTATCTATTTTATAAGTTAAAGGAGTATCATCTGATATTTGATGTTTATAAACTTGACTTAATTTATATAGTAAATTTTTTGAATAATTACCAATTAAATTTAATGTAACTTTTTTATCTTTTAATTTTAATATAACTTGT
>ERZ773214.2310-NODE-2310-length-10345-cov-24.155879_pt1 | contig 10345 bp, 7 predicted proteins | sample MGYA00511238_ERZ773214 | MGnify/ENA primary metagenome ERZ773214 (study PRJEB29015, sample SAMEA2738157) | human oral metagenome | biome: human oral; feature: human-associated habitat; material: saliva | place: China | collected 2259 ...
CTCATTGCTAGAGCGAGGGTGAAAACCCCGTATTTACGTAATTTCTGCATTATACCTACTAAAAATTAGCGAGCAGTACCGGAAAAATAGTTGCATCGTAAGCTTGAGGTAGACGCCAGTGAACCTGGGAAAGCTCTGAAAATGTCTGTGCAAATAGCTATATTTTGGCGCAAATCTGGGCTGCTTGGGTGGCTAAAAGCCCAGCTGACAGGGCGGTGGCGACGACGACGGCGCCAGCTTGTATGGCCTGGGCAGCTCAGGGAAACGGCTGCCCGAGGTAACAAAAAACCCCGCCGTAGCGGGGTTTGGTGGCGGAGACGGCGGGATTTGAACCCGCGAGAGGCTATCAACCTCAACCTTCTTAGCAGGAAGGCGCACTAGGCCACTATGCGACGTCTCCAAACGGTCAACGACCGCGACTAAGCCTAGCTTAAAAATCTCTCTCTAGCAAAGCGATTTTTAAACCGGCCGGCGGAGAGGAGGGGATTCGAACCCCTGGTGCCCTTGCAGACACAACGGTTTTCAAGACCGTCACATTCGGCCGCTCTGTCACCTCTCCAGCTGGACCTCCACAAACGCCACAGATCCTTATGCGTTTCCGGCGGTCAGCACGCGTAACTTTATCACGCACTACTAACGGTCTAACAGGCCATCTCGCAGTGCGCCGGGTAGTACCGGCCACACCGGCACGCGCGGAATCAAAGTTGCTTGCAAAGCATGGTAAATGTCCGGGTAGCCAGCCCAGGTGCGGGTGGAGGGCTGGTTAGTTTGATCCAGCTCATGCACCCAGGCCCCGGCCTGGTCTAATGGCGCATTTTGCGGGTCAATCTCGGCGCGGGTAAAGGGGTCCCCACCACCAATAATGTATTGCTCACAGTAATCCCAAGCACTGCGGTAGGCGTGCTCCAAATAGGCCATACTGGTGGCCTTAGCGGCCAACGGCACCGGTTCGTTAACTAGCGCACAGTGCAAGGCGGCGGCGGCACTAATAGCCTCACAAGTCACCCAGTGCATACGCTCGTGCACCACCGGTGTTCCCACAAAATCAACGGTGTAAACAAAGCCGGGGGCGCCGTCGCGATTCCAACCATCAGCGCGCGAACGGGTAAATAGCTCCAAAGCAGCCGGCAGCATCCAATCCGGCGCCTCCAAACCAACCTCTTGCAAAGCTGCCCGCAACTGCACTGTCAGGCGAGCCCACTCCAGGCCGTGACCGGGGGTGATACCAAAGGGGCGGAAGGGATGGGCTACCTCATCAATGTTGTAGTCAGGATCCGGCACCCAAGTGGTGCTGTAGTGCTCAGGGATACGCCAGCCGTGGGCGCGGGCCTGCTGGTTAATAGCAAAGTCCACAATCCCCAAGGCGCGCTCCAACCAACGGTCATCACCGGTGGCGTCCGCAATAGCCAGGTAGGCCTCCACCGTGTGCATGGCGGCGTTAATACCCCGGTAATCCTCCGGGTCAGTGAAATCTAGGGCATAAGACTCGGTGGGCATGGACTGGGAGTGGTCAAAGAAGTAACGCTCATGCACCTCCAGGGCCCGCTTAAGCAGGGTAGCCGCCCCTGGACGCCCCGCCGCCAGGGCCGTAGCTGCCCCCAGTAGCACAAAAGCGTGCTGGTAGCACTCTTTACGGGTAAAACCAGGGGCCACGCGGCCGTGACCGTCCTCATCTAGCTCACCCTCAATGGCGCTAAACCAGCCCCCATTGGTTTCATCCCAAAACGCGTTAGTTAACGCCTGCACCCCATGGTCGGCGTAGCGCCGGCACCCGGGCACCCCCAACAGCACGCCCACACTAAACACGTAGGTCATGCGCCCAGTAATCCACAGCTCTACCGGTCGGGAAGAATCAACGACGCCGTCGGGACCGATCCAGCCAAAACCACCGGGCACCCGGCTACGGCGCGCAAAATCCAGCAAAGCCTGAGTGTGCTGACCCAACCAGCGGGTGTGTTCGGGGGAACCAATCCATTGCAGCGCCATCGCGGCCTCCTGGTACAGATAAATATTTGCCTAGCGGCTCTTGCCTTAGCGGGCGTGCGTGGGCTGAAAAGCGCCACCAGGCAACAAAGCAGCAAGGCAGCAAGCTTGAGCAGCATCCATTATGGCGCCTGCTAGCCACAGCCTACCGTCAAAACCATTCCAGAAAGTAGCTTTATGCACATTTGGCAAGCTTTAGTGCTTAAAGCCTTGAATCAGCCTAAATTTAACCAGTAACCTACCGTGGATTTTGGCTACCTTTTGGAAGGAAACCCATGAGCTCGTCTCATCCCGGCCACAACCCGGCCGCAGCCTCATCATCTCCCGGCGCATCCAGCTCCGGTGCGTCTGCCGGTTCCGGTGCACCCAGCCCTGACGTATCCAGTTCCGGCGCACCCGCCACGGCAGCTGCTGACGCGGCAAACGCTGCGCAAGATCTAGACGCACTCATTTCCCAGCACTCTAGTGCCATCGACGAAGACTATTCCTTCGAAGCTGTTCCCACACAAAGCCGACGGTCATTTTGGGCCGTCGGTTTTGTTATGTTGGGCTTTACCTTCTTCTCCGCCTCCATGAGCGTGGGCGCCAAACTCGGCCAGGGCCTAAATTTAAACGGCTACATCCTGGCTGTGCTTATTGGCGGCGCAATTTTGGCGGTTTACACCGGCGCGCTGGGTTATATCGGCGCTAAAACCGGTTTGAGTTTCGACTTGATGTCCCAGCGCACCTTTGGAACTAAAGGTTCATTCCTGCCTTCAGCCCTGATCAGCTTGACCCAGATGGGTTGGTTTGGCGTGGGCGTGGCCATGTTCGCTAAACCCACCGCCGAGCTGCTGCACGTAAACGTGTGGGTGATTGTGATTATTGCTGGTGGGTTGATGACCGCCAGCGCCTACTACGGTATTAAAGCAATTGAAATTGTTTCGTTCATTTCCGTGCCCCTGATCGCTATTTTGGGCACCTACTCCATGGTTAGTGCCACTGCCGACGGCGGTGGGCTGTCTGCCATCTTCGCTAAAAGTACCGGCATGGGCGTGGTTAGCGCCGTGGGCCTAGTGGTGGGCTCCTTCGTTTCTGGCGGTAGCGCCACCCCTAACTTCACCCGTTTCGCTAAATCCACCTCCTCCGCCGTGATCACCACCGTGGTGGCTTTCTTCCTGGGTAACACCCTGATGTTCTCTTTCGGTGCGGTAGGCGGCGCGTTTACCGGCAAAGATGACATTTTCTACGTGATGATCGCCCAGGGCCTGGCCATTCCCGCCATTGTGGTGCTGGGCGCCAACATTTGGACCACCAACAACAACGCCCTGTACACCACCGGTTTGGGTTACGCCAACATCACCAAGATCCCCAAGAAGCCGCTGGTGCTGGTGGCCGGCATCCTGGGTACACTAGCTGCCCTGTGGCTGTACGACAACTTTGTGGGTTGGCTCAACATTTTGAACGCCACTTTGCCGCCCGTGGGTACGGTCCTGATTGTGGATTACTTTGCCCGACGCCGCTCCTACAGTGCCGGGATCGTGGCCTTTAAGTGGGTGCCGGTGCTGTCTATCCTGGCCGGGGCCCTGGTGGGCTGGTTTGTTAAAGACCTAGGTATTCCCGCCATTAACGCCATGGTGACCACGGTGGTGGTGTACCTGGGTGGGATGGCCCTGGAGCACGCCCTGGGCCTGGAATTCACTGTGGGTGAGCCGCAGGATCTGTAACTGTGCTGGCTCGGCTGCGCCAGTGGCCAGGGCTGCAAGTTAGCCGGAGCTACAGACGGCGCCCCGCCTCGGGGCGCTGGCCCGGCTTGAGATGCCGGCCCGGCCCGCTATAGCCGGGGCTAAGCCCAACTAAACGGCGACGTCGCCTGCAAGGCCGGGCGGCGTCGTCGACCTTAAAAACCAGCGAAGGGAAGAAAATGAACTTACTGATTAAAAACGTACGCATCGAAAACGCCCCCCAGCTAACCGACATCCGCATCAAGGACGGCAAGTTTGCGCAGCTTGCGGCGGGCCTAGAGGCGCAGGTGGGGGAGCAGATCGTCGACGGCGGCGGGCGGCTAGTACTACCGCCCTACATTGAATCCCACGTGCACCTAGACTCGGCGCTAACCAGTGGGCAGCCGCGCTACAACGAGTCCGGCACGCTATTTGAAGGCATCGAAGTGTGGAGCGAACGCAAAAAGTCGCTCACCTACGCTGACGCCCACGAGCGCGCCCTGGCCGCAATCCGCCAGCAAGCCAGCTTCGGTGTGCAATACGTGCGCACCCACGTGGACGTCACCGACCCCAAACTGACCGCCCTACGCGCCCTAATCGACCTGCGTGAAGAAATCGCCGACACCATCACCTTGCAGATCGTGGCATTCCCGCAAGAAGGCATCGAATCCTTCCCCAACGGGCGCCAACTAATGCGCCGCGCCGCCCAAATGGGGGTCAACTGCATTGGCGCCATCCCTCACTTTGAATTCACCCGCGAATACTCGGTGTCATCACTGAACTATGCGGTGGAGCTAGCCCAAGAGTTTAACCTGCTCATGGACGTGCACTGCGACGAAATCGACGACGAAGCCTCACGCGGCCTAGAAACCCTGGCCACCCGCGCCCTAGAGGCCGGCATCGGCGAGCGCGTCACCGCCTCCCACACCACCGCCATGCACTCCTACAACAACGCTTACTTCATCCGCCTGCTGCGGCTGCTAAAACTTAGCGGTCTTAACTTTGTGTCAAACCCGCTGGTCAACACCCACCTGCAAGGCCGCATGGACACCTACCCCAAGCGTCGAGGCGTCACCCGCGTCAAGGAACTAACCGACGCCGGCATCAACGTTTCCTTCGGTCAAGACGACATTGAGGACCCCTGGAACCCTATGGGCACGGGCAACCTGCGTGATGTGGTGTTTAACGGGCTCTACACCACGCAGATGATGTCGCGGAGCGAAATTCTCAACTCTTACAAGTTCATCACCCACAACGCTGCGCGCACCCTACACCTAAGCGACTACGGCATCGCGGTGGGTAACAGCGCCAACTTCATCATGCTTGACGCTCCCGACTGGTTCCACGCGCTCAGCTTTGGTGCGCCGGTGCTGGGCTCGTGGCGCGCCGGCAAGCAGATCTACTCGGCCACGCCCAGCCAGCGTGAGGTGAAGTTCTAGCCCTGGCGCTAGAGGGTTTTGAAGGCCTGCTGACGCCAGGACACGTACAGAATGCAGGTCAGCATCAGGGCCGCCATAGTGGTCAGGGAAGCGCTCTGTCCGCTAAAGAAAGCCACCCCCGCTACCAGCCCTGCCGCCGCCGGAATGGCTGCTACCAGGTCAAATAGGTAAGGCATCCAGCGTGGGAAACCGCGCTCGCGGCGTTTAAACCAACTGCCGCTCAAGGCCGCTTCGGGTTTATCCGGGGCGGCCTTGGCTTTGCCTGGGGCGGGTTTGGCTTTGCCCGGGGCGCTGGTTTTGTGTGGGACGGGGTTGGCGGCGTCGCCCTGGCACTGCTTGGCTTTGCCCGGGGCGCTGGTTTTGGCCTGGTCCGCTTTGGCGACGACGTCGTCCCCCACCTTCACTAAGCCACCCACTTCCTGCAAGGCCCGCGCCAAGCCCGCCATAGTCAGCGCCCACACGATCAGCGCGGCAATGCCGCTATAGAGGCCCAGGTGTGGGTTGGTGCGGAAAATAGCCAGAAAAATGCCGATGCCAATCAGGGCAGTGGGGAGGCAAGTAGCGACGTACTTGATATAGGTGCCGGCACGCATAAAGCTCCTTCGCTAAGTCCTGGTCACAGTCTACAACCAGCTCAAAGCGGGTTTAGCGGGACAGAGCCGCCAAGACGATAGCCGCCCCCTCATGCCACACCGGCTCGGTAACCACGCTGGTGGCGCTTTTTACGCGCGCAGGGGCGCTACCCATAGCCACCGACAGATCAGCCCAACGCAGCATCTCTAAGTCATTGGCGCCGTCGCCCATAGCCACCGTGTGCTTAACCCCAAGGCCAGAAACCAAAGCATCCAGCGCACTTGCCTTAGACACCCCGGCGGCGTTGACGTCCAGCCAAGCCGTCCAACCAATGGCATACTCCACCGCGTGCAGGCCGGCGCTACGCACCGCCGCCTCAAAGTCAGCCAGCGCCATCCCCGGGGCGCGCACAATCACGCGGCTAACCGGCTGACTCGACAACTGCTCCAGCGACACCGTGGTGGTGTTCTCAATCAGCTCCCCAGGCGGGAAGTCGGCGCTGGTCAAAAAGCCCCGGCCCGGCATTTCCACCGCAAAAATAGCCTCAGGCAGTACCTGATGCATACGCCCAATGGCGGTGGTGGGGTCAAAAGTAACCGAATTAGTGATCTCGTAGCCGCCGGGCAAAGACGCCGTGCCCTTCAGCTTGGGGTCCAGACGCACCGTCAACGCCCCATTGGCGCACACCATCCAGCCCCGGGTTAGTCCCAGGAAATCCGCCACCGGCAGGGCGGCCTCAATACCGCGCCCGGTGGCTAGGACTACCTGCACACCCGCCTGGGCAGCAGCGACGACGGCGGCGCGAGTACGCGGGGGTACCTCGCCGTTAATATCCAAAATAGTGCCGTCAATATCCAAAGCCAACAGGGTAGAGCGGTCAAGCGGCGGCAGGTCAGAGCCTCCGGCACACCCAGCCCAAGCCTCCAACTGGGCGCGCATGGCCGCTACAGCAGCGCCAAAAGCGGCGTCGTCAAGCGGATTAGCGCGCGCAGCAGCGGCCGCAGCACTCAACTCACCCTCAGGGGTGATAGGCATGCCGGAAGCAGCGATTTTGCTCATGCGCCGGCAGGAGCCTCAATAACCTCCAGGCCGCCCAGGTAAGGACGCAGACCCTCAGGTACACGCACGGAGCCGTCCGGCAGCTGGTGGTTCTCCAAAATCGCAACCATCCAACGAGTGGTGGCCAAGGTGCCGTTCAAGGTGGCCACGGGGCTGGTGCCGTTCTCGCGGCGCTCGCGGATGCCTAGGCGGCGGGCCTGGAAGGTGGTGCAGTTAGAGGTGGAGGTGACCTCCATGTAGCGCTGCTGGGTGGGTAGCCAAGCCTCGCAGTCGAACTTGCGGGCGGCGGAGGAGCCCAGGTCACCGGCGGCGGTGTCAATCACGCGGTAAGGCAGCTCAACCTTGGCCAGCATCTCTTCTTCCATGGCCAGCAGGCGCTGGTGCTCATCTGCGGCGTCCTCAGGGCGGCAGTAGGAGAACATCTCGGCCTTGTTGAACTGGTGGACGCGGATAATGCCGCGCGTGTCCTTACCGGCGGCGCCAGCTTCGCGGCGGTAGCAGGTGGACCAACCCATGTAGCGCTTAGGGCCGGCGCTTAGATCCAGGATTTCGTCAGTGTGGTAACCGGCTAGGGCCACCTCAGAAGTGCCGGTTAGGTACAGGTCATCGGCGGGCAGGTAGTAAATCTCGTCGCTGTGTGCACCCAGGAAGCCGGTGCCGCCCATGATCTGGGGGGTAACCAGGGTGGGGGTGGTTAGCGGGGTGAAGCCGTGCTTGACGGCGGTGTCTAGGGCGGCGGTCATTAGCGCCAGCTCCAGGCGCATACCCCAACCCTTTAGGAAGTAGAAGCGCGAGCCGGAAACCTTAACGCCGCGACGCACGTCGATAATGTCCAGGCCCTCACCTAGCGCCAGGTGGTCAGCGGGCTCAAAGCCCTCAGCAGCAAAGTCACGCACGGCGGGGCCTTCGTGGCGCAGCACCACGTAGTCCTCTTCGCCGCCGGCGGGGGCGCCCTCGATTAGGTTCTGGAACTGGTGGGCTAGGGTGTCTAGCTCGACGGCGGCCTCGTTGGAGCGCGCCTCCAGCTCCTTAACCTGGGCGGCTAGCTCCTTGGCGTGGGTCAAGATGGCGGGGCGCTCTTCAGCAGCGGCCTTACCCACAGAACGGGAGACCTCTTTTTGCTGGGCTCGGGCAGTCTCGAAGGCGCTTAGCGATGAACGACGGCGCTCGTCGGCTTCAAGGATGCGGTCAACTAGGGACACGTCCGCGCCACGGGCAATCTGGCTGGCACGGAAAGGCTCGGGGTTCTCACGTAAGGCGCGCAGATCGATCATGTTGGAAATTCTACCTACCCTAGAACCGCTGCTCACATACTGGTCACCGTGTCGCAGGGCACATAGAGAGCCGGGTCACATTAATGTGGGGCTTTTTGGTGGTTTTTGGTGCAGCTCGGGTGAATGTGTTGTTTGCGTGTGTGGTCGCGGCCGAGCAGGGGGTGGCGCGGATGCAAAAAGGGGCAGGCGACGGCGTCAGGACGCGGAAAAGATACCAAAATTAGCCGCAAGCTAAGTGCAAAATTTGCCCAAAAACAGCAGATGAAGGGCAGTTTATATAGGTAAAATGATGCTTTCGTGCCGGTGGGGCGCCGTCGAGCCCGGCAAATTTTAGCCCAGAGCAACGCCTACCCCCTAAACAGCCGCTCACCTGCGCATATATAATTGGAGTGTAAGCACGGGCGGAGCGCGAGGAAACCCTTATAAATCCTCACTTTCCGCTTATATTTCAAGAAAATTTAGGGGGGATGCAGCGTAAACTTAAATACATCCACGGCCAGGCAAAGTTCGCCTAGCCGAAATTACCAAAGGGGGTTAGTGATGCCATCACTTTCAATGCCCTCATTTTCACAGCTGAGGGCCTTTGTAACGCTCTGCGATCACAAACACTACGGTGACGCAGCAGCGGCACTTGGTGTGAGCCAGCCCAGCTTGTCCCAGTCCATCTCTGCGTTGGAAAAGCGTGTTGATGGCCCCCTTATAGAGCGCACCACGCGACAGGTTCTAATCACCCCTCTGGGCCAGGACCTGCTTCCCTTCGCGCGTGATGCAGTGCTGGCCGCCGAAGGGTTTATTGAGGCCGCCAGCCGCATTAGCCAGGAGCGTTACGGTCAAGTGCGCCTGGGGATCATCCCCACCGCCGCACCCTACCTGGCTGAATCTGTGGCCAGCGGCGTACCTAATGCTGCCAATACTGCTGATTTTGGCAGAATTTCCGAGTTCCGGGAGATGACCACCCCGGACATCCTAGACGCACTCGCCTGCGGAGATATTGACCTAGGCCTGGTGGCCTTGGATGAGAGCATGGAGCGCTTTATCAGTGAGCCCCTATGGGATGAAGACCTGGTAATCGCTGTTCCCGATACCCACCCTTGGGTTGGGCGCACCAACGTCAAACCCGCCGAGCTTAGCCGCCAGCCGCTGATCCTCATGGAGGCCGGCAACTGCCTGCGTGACCAAACCCTGGCGCTATGCAATATCCCCATTAATGAGGTGGCCGCAACCACCATCGACATGGCAACCGCCCTGCGGCTAGTCAAAGTTGGTGGCGGGATAGCGGTTGTGCCCGAGGGGGCTTTGCGCACAGGCGAAGGACAGACCGTTAGCGTGGCCCGCTTCGCCGAGCCCGTTCCCACCCGTCGCCTGGCCCTGATTCACCGGCCCTCCACCGTGCATCAGGAATCTTTCGAGGAGATTGCCGAGCGTTTGCGCGACTATGTGGATAAAACCCGCATGGTGGTCACCCCAATCGAGTAGCTAACCCAAACGAGCAGCTGCCCCAATCGAGTAGCTAACCCAAACGAGCAGCTGCCCCAATCGAGTAGCTGCCCCAATCGAGTAGCTTGGGTGGCCGAGGCGGCGCCGTGACGAGCGTAAACCGAGCCGATTGGGCCGGGGGCTTTTAAAGGTTCCCGGCCCGATTTGTTTTTGCGAATCGTCAAGTCGCTCACTAAATGGGCGTTATGCTGGATTTTATGTTCGGCAGGGATCATCGAAGTTCGCGCAGTTTGCAAGTTGCGTTAGGTAACTTGCTTGGGAGCGTTGGGCTGCGTTGGTTTAGAGGCGACGACGGCGGGGTGCTCGGCTCAGAGGAGGCGCGGGGCTTGAGGCAGGCGCGAGATTTGGGGGAGACGCGAGACTTGGGGCAGGTGAGCGGCGGCGTCGTGAGGGCCCAAAAGCCAAGAATGCTGACTGCACTCTTTGTGGGACTACTTGCCTGCCTGCTGCTAGCCAGTGGGGCCAACGCTGCGACTGTCGAAACCACCGCAGTGAGCACCCAAAGCAAAGCAGCAGCGGGATCTGCGGTTACTCGCAACTGCGGGGCCACAGCAACCAGTCGCATTAAACCTCTGGTAATGGTGGTTACTTACGGCCTGACCTGGCGCGATTTAAATGGCGTTTTGGATGGGAAAAACATTGGCGCGAACGGCGACGGCGCAGAAATACGAAAATATGCACAATATATAGCTGGATATCCAGCTACACCAATGAACCTGCTAATTCCTAAAAGCGCTAATTCTCTAAGTAAAAATGGGCAATTTGCCATGCTGTATTCCGGCAGGGGAGGTAATTACACCACTGCCGACTATGATCT
>ERZ773214.2311-NODE-2311-length-10343-cov-65.452372_pt1 | contig 10343 bp, 6 predicted proteins | sample MGYA00511238_ERZ773214 | MGnify/ENA primary metagenome ERZ773214 (study PRJEB29015, sample SAMEA2738157) | human oral metagenome | biome: human oral; feature: human-associated habitat; material: saliva | place: China | collected 2259 ...
TCGGTCACATCGGTCCCGCGCTTGCGTCACGCTTTTGCGTGCCGCCTGGTCTTCACCCAGGGCACCCCACCGCGGAGGAGGGTTGCCGGCCAGCTAGCTGGGGCTTGTCGCTGGCGCTCTTGACCTGTCATTAGGGTGTCATAATCGGTTGCGCGGGGTCAAGAGTTTTAGGGGTGCGCGGCACTTTAAGACGCTTCATTGCAAACATGACGTTTTTTAACGCCCGTAACAAAAACCGCCTGCAACAAAACGTTAGTGACGATTCCGGGACACTCCGAGGGCGAGGCAATCGAGATGCGGAGGCGCCCCCACCACCCACACAGTAACCCCCATCACTTTTACCTGGGGTTTTTCGGTACACTGGGACTACGCATACACTCATGCGGGGCTTCGCGCACGTCGCCTACCCCTCGCATACCCTTCCGGCGCAGAAGCCGGAAAACCGACCTCAAAGGTTGTCCATCATGTCTCTCGTTCTCGATGCGGCGCAGCTTAGCCGCATCTTTGGCACAGGCGAACGCGCCTTCACCGCCGTCGACCGTGTGTCCCTTCGCATCAGCTCCGGCGAGATCCACGCCCTCCTCGGCCCCAACGGCGCGGGCAAAACAACCACCGTGCAGATGTGCTCGACCCTGCTCACCCCCACCAGCGGCACCCTCACCGTGAACGGCATCGACGCCATCGCCCACCCGCAGCGGGCACGCCGTCACGTGGGTCTCGCACTCGGCGGGGATAGCGGCTTCTACCCGCGCGCCAGCGCCCGCGACAACCTGCTCTTCTTCGCCGATGTTGCGGGGGTTTCCGGGCGGAGCCGGCGGCGTGAGGTGGACCACACCCTAGCCCGCGTGGAACTCACCGATGCGGCGGCGCGACCCTTTCAGGAGTTTTCCCGCGGTATGAAGCAGCGGTTGCACATCGCCCGCGCGCTACTCGGCTCCCCCGCCCTGCTCCTGTTGGACGAGCCGACCAACGGGCTCGACCCCGATATCGCCCTGACCGTGCGCGCCCTCATCCGCTCCCTCGCGGAAGACGGCGCCGCCGTTCTGCTGACGAGCCACCTGCTCGGCGAAATCGAGGACCTGGCGCACACCATCACCGTGTTAGGCGCCGGTTCCGTCGCCGTGAGCGGCAGCCTCGAAGACATCGCCGCGCACGCCGGCATTGCCGCCACGACCGTGGTACAGGTCGAGGCCACCGCCACCGAGGGCCTTGATACGCTTCGTGGGCTCCTCGGCGATAAGGCTGCGGTGCTCTTCGCCCCGCGCGGTTCCGGCTGGGAGCTGACCCTCTACTGGCACGGCGAGCGCTCCACGTTCGAGGCGGGAGAGGCGCACCGCATCCTGGCGGAGGGGCTCGCCGCCGCGAACATTGGGGCACGGACCGAGCCGTACACGCGCCCGGCAACCCTGGAAGAGGCATACCTGGCGATGGCGGAGGGGCTCAAGCGATGAACGCGAAGACGCTACGCTCGGAAGAATCCCAGACCCGGGACCGACAGTACGATGCGCGGCAGGAGTGCGCCCGGCAGCTGCGGCTCATGGGTTTTAGCCTGCGGCAATTCCTGACGGTTCCCTACTTCATTCAGTTGCTCATCAGCACGGTGCTCGGCTCGGTCATCCTCCAGGCACTCGCCGTGCACGCGGTGGCGCAGAGCTCCGAGGGTCACTCCGTCGACCCGACCCTGGCGTGGACCCGCGCGGGTATTGTGGGCATGTGGTCGGTCTGCATCGTGTCTGCGGGCATCATCAATTTTGAGCGTTTCCGCGGGACCCTCGTGTACCTGTGTTCCGGGTCCATTTCTCCGGTGCGGGTGCTGGCGGCTATTGTTTCGAGCGCCTCCATTGTGGGTCTGGCGGCTCTACCTCTGTCGTGGGCGGTTTGGGCTCTTGTGACGCTCAATCCGCAGGTTACGGACTTTTCCGAGCTCTGGCCGCGCTACGTTCTGGGCGTTCCCCTGCTGTGGCTTGCGTGCCTGTCGGTCACGTTCATGATTGCGGTGTTCTTCGTGGCGACGCCGAACGCTATCGCCTACGAGGAGCTGCTCCTCGTGCCGGTGTTTATTCTCTCCGGGGTTCTTTTCACGACCGTTGAGGCGCCTGCCTGGCTGGATGCCGCGGGCGTGCTCATTCCCCTGCAGGCACCGGTGCACCTGCTGCTTGGGCGTACCGCTATCACTACCCCGGCAGATGCGCTTCTGCCAGTAATTCAGACCCTAGTTGTGAGCTTCATCTGGGCGTTGTGTGCTTTTCTCTTTGCCCGGAGGGCTCTCGCCACTGCCCGCCGTCGCGGCACCCTGGGGGCGATGTAGCGTGCGTGTTACTGTTTCCCTGCCCGGCGTGGTGCGCCGGGCTCTGTCTACCGCCTCTATTGGCTGGTCGTCGTCCATTACCTTTGCGACCCTCGGAACGGCCATCACGACCCTGGTGCTCGTGCCGGGCCTCAACGTGCTTTTTACGGTGCTTTTGGGCGCCGACCTCGCCGCGAACGATACGGTACGCATCGGCTGCGCGACCGCCCTGATTGCCACCCTCAGCTCGGTGGCCGCCGGCATTGTCGCGCGCGTCGCCATCGACCGGTGGATTGGTGTCTTCGAGTACGTGTGCACGGCCCGAGCGGTGGATGCGGGCTACTGGCTGGGTGCGGCGGCGGTGCCCGCGCTGCTGGCTTCCGTAACGGGCCTGAGCAATGTGGGCATCGTGTGGTTGCTCTCCCTCACGTCGCCCCCTACCGGGGCGGGTTCGGGGCTTCTGCTTGGCGCCATCGCGCTGATGCCGGTTGCGGTTCTGGGCGGGGTCTGCCTGGGCATTTTTGCCGCCGGGCTGGGGCTGTACCTATCGGATCCGTACACGGGGTCGAATTTTCTGTCGATTATTCTGCCGGTCAGCGCGGGTGTGATTGTTCCGGTGAGCACATACCCCGCGTGGCTTGCGTGGGTGTGTTCCTGGGTTCCCGGCTCCCGGCTGGTGCAGGCTCTAGATACCTCTGGCGGTATCGCGGGCGGCGCCGCACCGGATCTGTTCGCGCTCCTGGCGGTAGACACGGCCCTGGCGGTACTCTACGCCGCAATCGGGTTGGGGCTGACGTATCTTGCCGCCCGTCGCATCCGCGCCGGCGCCCGCGCTTCACTGCTATAACGCTGCTATAGGGCGTGAAACCCAAAAAGAACGAACCTTTTAAATACCCTCTCCCCGGCGCGCTATCCGGGCATAATAACCAACCAGGCGCCGCAACCAAGAAAGACCACTTCCATTGACTACCTCTCCCGCCGTGTACACGCTCGAGGCCCTCGGCTTCGACCCCTCCTGGCAGGGCGCGGCAATTCGCGCCGCGTTCACCCTCGACGGCGCCCTTGATGATTTCACCCTCGCCCGTGTGAGCGCCGTGCACCGCACCCGCTGCGAGCTGCTGACCTGCGAGCGGGGCGAGCTCGTGAAGCTTTCCGCTCCCCTGCGCTCGGTCGAGAACGACTACGGCGAAGAGGAATACCCCGTCGTAGGCGACTGGGTACTGGCTCAGCCCATCCCCGGAACCGGCGGTGAAACCCAGCCCGCGGAGCATAAAACCCTCGCGATTCTGCCCCGCCGAAGCTACCTCACCCGCCCCAGCGCCACCCGAGAATCCGCTGACCAGCCCGTTGCCGCCAACGTGGATATGCTCTGCATCGTTGAGCCGTGCTTCCCCGAGCCGTCCATCGGGCGAATCGAACGCTACACCGCCCTCGCGCACGCATCCGGGGTGCAGGTCGCTCTAATTCTTACTAAGGGTGATTTGGTGACGGCGGACCAGCTCGCCGGGTACCGGGATTCTCTGGGTGGCGGCATGGACGCGGTACTCACCGTCTGCACGGATCACGGCTACGACCCCGCCCCAGTTGCTGAGCTCGTCGCCGGGCGTACCGCCGCGTTCCTGGGCCGCAGCGGCGCCGGAAAATCCACCCTCGTCAACGCCCTACTCAACCCGGGAGCCGACCCCCGCGAAGACGCCGCAGAAAATCGGGTGCAGGCGACCTCCGCGGTTCGCGGCACCGACGGCAAGGGGCGCCACACCACCACCAGCCGCCAAATGATTGTTCTGCCCGGTGAGGCAGACTCCGGTGCAGAATCTTCAGCAGGCACGGTGCTCATTGACACCCCGGGCGTGCGAGCGCTAGCCGCCACGAGCGATAGCTCCGCAATCGACGAAACCTTCGAGGATGTCTCCAGCTACGCCGCCGCCTGCCGGTACAGCGACTGCGCCCACGGCTCCGAACCCGGATGCGCGGTGCAGCAGGCCCTCGCCGACGGCACCCTTGACCCCGAACGCTTCGAACGCTACCGCAGGATGATGGCCGAATCCGCGCGCCTGCGCCTGCGCTCTCAGGAGCGCGAGTATCGGCAGAGTAACCGTGCCTTCACGAAGGCGAACAAGGCGGGCCGCCGCACCCTCATGTCCATTAAGGGGCGCGCCAACTAGCCGCCGGACGCGCACGTTCCGGCGGGGCTTCCACGAGCTGAGCCGGGCAATCCTGCTCAGGCCGCAATATAGTAGCCTGCCTCACTCTTCGATACACTAGAACTAGGCGTGCCCGCACTCCCCCGCGCACCCTCACCGCCACCCGGCGGCACAGGAACGCGGGCGCAGACGGCACACACCATTCACAAACCCATAACTCATGAAAGAGGTGGCAGCATGGCTGAACAGAACCTCACCCCGCCCGTACCGAAGAAGGTCGAGCACCGCCGCGAACACCACGGCGACGTCTTCATCGACCCCTACGAATGGCTCCGCGACAAGGAAAGCGAAGAGGTCCTCAACTACCTCAAGGCAGAAGCCGAATACACCGAAGCTGTCACCGCAGACCAGCAGCCCCTCCGCGAATCCATCTTCAACGAAATCAAGAACCGCACCCTCCTGTCGGATCTGACCGTTCCGAACCGCATCGGCGACTGGTGGTACTACAGCCGTATGGTGCCCGGTGGTCAGTACCCCGTCTTCTACCGCTACCCCGCCCTCAACGAGGGCGACGAGGTTGTGCGTTACACCCCGCCGACCGTCAAGCCCGGCGAGCCGCTCGAGGGCGAAATCGTCATCCTGGACTGCAACGAGTACGCCAAGGATATGGAGTTCTTCTCCCTCGGCAGCTTCCAGCCATCCCGCAGCGGCAAGTTGCTGAGCATCTCCGTGGACGAGAAGGGCGACGAACGCTACGAGCAGCGCTTCCTCAACATGGAAACCGGTTCCTTCCTCGAGGACACCATCCCCAACATCACGGCCGGCTCCTTCTTCATCAACCACGCCGAGCAGCTCGTCTACATGGTCCCCGACGACTCCTGGCGCCCCTGGCGCGTGTACGTGCACGACGTCGGCCAGGGCACCGAAGACCACCTCATCTACGAAGAGCCCGACAACACCATGTGGCTCTCGGCGGCCATGAGCTCCGACCGTTCCTCCGTGGTGCTCACCAGCTCGAACTCCGAGTACACCGAGGTGCGCATCGTGCCGACCCGCGATCCGAAGGGCGAGCCGACCCTGCTCATCCCCAAGAGCGCGGGCATCGAATACTACGCCGAGCCGCTCAACATCGCTGGCGAACAGCACCTGCTGATTCAGCACGACTACAATGCGCTGAACTCCGAGCTGGTCCTTGCAGACATGCCGCGCGAAGGCGAAAGCCTCGAAGAGTACGCGCAGCGTTGGGTGCCGGTCATCCGCCACAGCGAACACGTGCGCCTGGAGGGCTTCACCTTCACCGCAACGCACCTGGTCGTCACCGCCCGCGCAGACACCACCACCCGTATCTTCCTCGCACCGCGCGAGCAGCTGCCCATCCAGTGGCGCCGCCGCCGCCCTGCTGGCGTGACCTTCATGGAACCGGCCGGTTTCGACGAGGAACTGTACACCGCCTCCGTGCTGCGTGCGGAGAACTACTCCCCCGTGCTGCGCATCGCCTACACCTCGTTCCTGACGCCGCGCCGCGTCTACGACTACTTCCCCATGTCGCAGACCCTGCTGCTGCGCCGTGAAACCCCGGTACTCGGCGGCTACAACCGTGAGGACTACCGCGCCTACCGCGACTGGGCACCGGCGGCGGACGGCACGCTCATCCCGATCTCGGTGATTCACCGCGCCGACCTGGACATGAGCAAGCCGCACCCGGTCATCCAGTACGGTTACGGCTCCTACGAGTCGTCCATGGACCCGATGTTCTCCATCCCGATGCTGTCAATCCTGGACCGCGGCGTCATCTACGTCATCGCACATATTCGCGGCGGCGGCGAGATGGGCCGCTCCTGGTACCAGAACGGCAAGAAGCTCGCGAAGAAGAACACCTTCACCGACTTCGTGGACGTCACCAGCTACATTGCGGCAAAGCCGTGGGCTGATGAGGCGCGTATCGGCTGCTACGGCGGTAGCGCCGGCGGCCTACTCATGGGCGCCGTGCTGAACCTCGCCCCCGAAAAGTACGCAGTCTGCCTGGCAGCCGTACCGTTCGTGGACGCGCTGACCACCATCCTCGACCCGGAGCTGCCGCTGTCGGCAATGGAGTGGGAAGAGTGGGGCAACCCGATTGAAGACCCGGAAGTGTACGCCTACATGAAGTCCTACACCCCGTACGAGAACATCCGCCCGGTCCGCTACCCGGCCATTGCTGCGGTGACGAGCCTGCACGACACGCGCGTGCTCTACGTGGAGCCTGCGAAGTGGATTGCGGCGCTGCGCGAGCAGATTGACCCGTCGTCGCCGGTGCCTCTGCTGAAGATTGACATGTCGGGCGGTCACGGTGGTGGATCGGGCCGGTATACGCGTTGGCGTGAGATCGCGTGGGATTACGCATTCCTGCTGAGCAACCTCGGCGTTACCGAGTAGGCTGTAGACACGCCAACCGCGTATACCCTTCCGCATGCAGATTTGGTGCCTCGCGCGCTCGGAATCTGCATGCTCCAGCGCGTTGGCGTGAGATTGCGTGGGATTACGCGTTCCTGCTGACCAACCTGGGCGTCACTGAGTAACACCCAGCAATAGAGAATGCTCCTTCTGTATCTTGAAGATACGGAAGGAGCATTTCTCGTTTAAGCATGTTCTGCGCATGAGGGGCGCCGATCGTCCTCGTCCCCCCCCTACTGTTCAGGGGCGGGGCGCCGCATATTTCCTCCGCGCCTACGCAGGGGCACCCGTCACCCGGACGCTCCGCCCCTCCTTGCTTCGCTGCGGAGAGCGTCCGGGCTGACACCCTGAGGGCGCATCCGGAAAACGCGGCCGCACCCGCACAGCATCCCAGCGCGGAAAGGCGGTATCGTCCGAAGTGACATCAGGGTGCCCGAAGCGAAGCGAGGGCGGGTCCCCTGTAGGAACGAGGACGAATACCGCTTTCCGTGCGGAATCCATGCGACCCAGCTTTTCCAAGCGGAACCGCGCATCCCGCGCAGAACCTGGAATGGGGTGAAAAGCGAAAGAGGCGCCGCCTCCCGCACGGGAGACAACGCCTCTTTCATGAGAGCCGGGTCAGCGGAAAAGCTTAGCCTTCCACGCCGCACTCAGCCAGAATCAGCTCACGCACGCGGGCGGCGTCAGCCTGACCGCGGGTAGCTTTCATGACCTGACCGACGATAGCGCCAGCAGCCTGAACCTTACCGGCACGGATCTTGTCGGCGACGTCGGGCATTGCTGCCAGTGCTTCCTGAACGGCTGCGGTGAGCGCGCCGTCGTCAGAGACCACGGCGAGGCCGCGTGCCTCAACGATTTCGGCGGGGGTGCCTTCACCGGCGAGGACGAACTCGAGCACCTGGCGGGCAATCTTGTCGTTGATCTTGCCTTCGGAGATGAGCGCTTCGAGGGCGACCACGGTTGCGGGCTCCACGCCGAGGGCGGTGAGCTCAACTTCAGCCTGCTTTGCGCGGCGGGCGATTTCGCCCATCCACCACTTGCGGGCTGCTGCTGCGGTTGCGCCTGCGGCGACGGTCTCTTCGATGACGTCGAGTGCGCCAGCGTTGACTACGTCGCGGAACTCTTCGTCGGAGTAGCCCCATTCGCCCTTGAGGCGGCGGCGGCGCTCTGCCGGGGGTTCGGGCAGTTCGGCGCGCAGACGCTCAATCCATTCGCTGTTAGTGACGACCGGTACGAGGTCCGGTTCGGGGAAGTAACGGTAGTCGTCAGCGTCGGACTTGGGGCGACCCGAGGAGGTTTCGCGGGTATCTTCGTGCCAGTGGCGGGTCTCCTGGGTGACCTTTTCGCCGCGTTCGAGGATCGCTGCGTGGCGGCGAATCTCGTAGCGGACGGCGCGCTCAACCGAACGCAGGGAGTTCACGTTCTTGGTTTCGGAGCGGGTGCCGAACTTCTCTGCGCCCTTGGGCATGAGGGAGACGTTGGCGTCGCAGCGGACGTTACCGCGTTCCATGCGGGCGTCGGAGATGCCGAGGGAGCGCACGATGTCGCGGATGGCGGCAACGTAGGCGCGTGCCAGTTCGGGTGCTCGTTCGCCGGCGCCGACGATGGGTCGGGTCACGATTTCGATGAGCGGCACGCCGGCACGGTTGTAGTCGACCAGGGAGAAGGTTGCACCCTGGATGCGGCCGTCGGCACCACCGACGTGGGTAAGCTTACCTGCGTCCTCCTCCATGTGGGCGCGCTCAATCTCGACGGTGAAGATGGTGCCGTCGTCGAGCTCGACGTCCAGGGAGCCGTTTTCGGCGATGGGGCCGTCGGCCTGGGAGGTCTGGAAGTTCTTCGGCGAGTCCGGGTAGAAGTAGTTCTTACGGGCGAAGTAGGACTTATCCGCGATATCGCAGCCCAGCGCCAGGCCGAGCTTGATGGCGGACTCGACGGCGGTCTTGTTCACCACGGGCAGCGCGCCGGGCAGGCCGAGCGAGACGGGGGTGATGTTGGTGTTGGGCGTATCGCCGAACTCGTTGGGTGCGGAGTCGAACATCTTGGTGTTGGTGTTCAGCTCGACGTGCACCTCGAAGCCGAGGACGGGGTCGTACTTCTCGATGGCTTCTTCGAAGCTGAGGACTTCTTCACTCATTACTTGGTTCCCCCAAAGTCAAAGTCGCGGATCAGAGTTTCGGTGTCGGGCAGGCTCTTGTAGAGCGGTGCGCCCCACTTTGCGGTCAGCAGTTCTTCCAGGGCTGCACCGACGCGGTAGAGGCGTGCATCCTCGCGGGCGGGTGCGGTGAACTGGATGCCGACGGGCAGGTTGTTCTCCTCGGAGAGGCCGCCGGGCAGGGAGAGCGCCGGGACGCCCGCCAGGTTGACGGGCACGGTTGCGACGTCGCCCAGGTACATGGCCATGGGGTCGCCTTCGGTCTTCTCACCGAGCTTGAACGCGGTGGAGGGCGCGGTCGGGGAGATCAGCACGTCGCACTTTTCGAAGGCGGCGGCGTAGTCGCGCTGGATGAGGGTGCGCACGCGCAGTGCGGCGCCGTAGTAGGCGTCGTAGTTACCTGCGGACAGTGCGTAGGTGCCGAGGATGATACGGCGCTTCACCTCGTGGCCGAAGCCGGCGGCGCGGGTGGCGGCCATGACTCGCTCGATGGTGACGGGGCCGTCCTCGGGCACGACGCGCAGGCCGTAGCGCACGCCGTCGTAGCGTGCCAGGTTGGAGGACACCTCGGAGGACATGATCATGTAGTAGGCGCTGATTGCCTCGGTGACGGAGGGCAGGGAGACCTCAACGATCTCGGCACCCGCGGCGCGCAGAGCCTCGACGGATTCGCGGAAGCGCGTGAGCACGCCGGCCTCGAAGCCTTCGCCGTCGCCGCCGCCGAGCTCCTTGATGACGCCGACGCGCAGGCCGGAGAGGTCACCCTTGCGGGCTGCTTCTGCGCCTGCCTTGGCTTCTTCGGCGAAGTTGCCGGGCGTATCGGGCAGGGAGGTGGAGTCGAGCGGGTCGTGGCCTGCGATGGCCTCGTGCAGCATGGCGGTGTCGAGCACGGTGCGTGCGACGGGACCGACCTGGTCGAGAGAGGAAGCCATGGCGATGACGCCGTATCGGGAGACGGAGCCGTAGGTGGGCTTGACGCCGACGCTACCGGTCAGCGCTGCGGGCTGGCGGATGGAGCCACCGGTGTCGGTACCCAGGGCCAGGGGCGCCTGGAATGCGGTAACGGCTGCTGCGGAGCCGCCGCCGGAGCCGCCGGGGGCGCGGTCGAGTGCCCAGGGGTTGCGGACCACGCCGAATGCGGAGTGCTCGTTGGAGGAACCCATGGCGAATTCGTCGAGGTTGGTCTTGCCGAGGATCGGCATGCGTGCTTCGCGGATCTTGCGGGTGACGGTGCCGTCGTAGGGGCTCATCCAGCCTTCGAGCATGCGGGATGCTGCGGTGGTGGGCTGGCCCTTGGTGACGATGAGGTCCTTGACGGCGATGG
>ERZ773214.2317-NODE-2317-length-10328-cov-7.249489_pt1 | contig 10328 bp, 10 predicted proteins | sample MGYA00511238_ERZ773214 | MGnify/ENA primary metagenome ERZ773214 (study PRJEB29015, sample SAMEA2738157) | human oral metagenome | biome: human oral; feature: human-associated habitat; material: saliva | place: China | collected 2259 ...
TCTCTTAATGATGTCATTACTCTACCTCCTTAGCTAAAAATTTTGATTTCAGTTGCTGTTGATCTGTGAACAATCTTCCATACAGTGAATTTTCTTCAATCAGCTCATCATGTGTTCCTTCTTCAATAATTTTCTTATCTTTTAGAACATATATATTATCTGCATTTGTTATGGTCTCTAAATCGTGAGAAATAACGATAATAATTTTTCCTTCTTTAATTGAATCAAAGGCATTAAGCACGATTTCTTTACTATAATCATCAATATTTGATACAGCTTCATCAAGTATATATAAGTAAGAATCTTTTAAAATTGCTTTAGCTGCAAGTAATCTTTGTTTTTGACCACCAGAAAGATTCGCAGCTCCTATCGCAAGTTCATAATCTAGACCACCGTGTTCTTCCACGAAATCTTTAAGATTAACTTTTTCTAAAACATTGTACATTTCTTCTTCAGTTATATTTTTACGAACACTTAAATGCTCTCTTACAGTACCTTTAACTAAGTAACTATCATTAGTAATAAGTGTCGTAATTTTAGCCATCTCTCTAGTAGGAATACTATCAATATTGAAGTTATCATATTTTATATTTCCGCTATAGTTAGAATATAAACCTAAGATTAGTTTGATAATAGTAGACTTACCACTTCCACTTTCTCCTACTAACGCTGTTTTCGTACCAGGTTTAAATATCATATTGATATTTTCTAAAGTTGTCTCCTCACCATAAGAGAAACTTACATTGCTAAGAACAATATTTTTCCCAGCTTCTACCTCTATAGTCTCATCTTTTTCTTGTTCTGGATGATCAAGAAGTTTATAGATATTATCTAACTCAACATTCCCTTTCATCGAAATATGGAACAAGCCACCTAATGCACGTAATGGTTTAAAACATTCTAAAGAAGCTACGATTACGAAAACAATAAGCTTCTGGTCTTTCACCGTAAAAATAGCAATGATTGATAAAACAAATATAGAAACATAAGTAATAGCGTCCATCACATTAATAGAATTAAGTTGGTGACGAAGTAACGCCATCGTTGATTTTCTATATTTTGCACTACGAGTATCAACATCACCCGCTACATTATCTTCTTTACCGTAAATTTTTGCCGTTGTGAAACCTGATAATCTATCATAGAATACTTCAGATAAACTTAAAAAATCGCTGAAGTTCTTTTTATTAGCCTTTTTCGACTTCTTAATAATAATCATAATAGACACAGGAATAAGCGGATATAGTAATAACATCGCTATAAATAGTAAGATATGAATCTTCCCATAAATCATAAACGAGCTAAGTACTATAAATAATGTCGCAAACATCTGCGGTACAAACTTATTGAAATAAAACTCGATATTCACAATCGATGAAGAATTCATCACAAGAAGACTACCAGTGTTTACTGCTTCTGTATAATTTAGTGAAAGTTTTTCTACTTTGTTGTAAATCTCTTTCCTTAATGTATTTCTAACCTGTTTAGAAATTTTGTGACTGAAGTAATTATCCCCTGTTGTAGCTGCGTAATAAACTACTAAACCTACTACCGTCTTTAGAATAAATCCTAACATAGCACCACTTCTACTCTCTTCATCTAGTGAATAAAATAGAAAATCTACGAAGTTGTAGATGAAAAATAGCGAGCACCAAAAGGCAACAAGTTTAAGAATCGCTACGAGATATACTTCTTTTTTGATATTGAAGAGAGCCATCGCTCTACCATCTATCTTCATAATATCTCCTTATTTAATTTCAAATTTAGATTTATTTTACACGAAAAGAGTAAAATGGTAGTTGAGGATTTTGTTGTTTTTATAGAAAATCCAACATTCACTCTTTTTATGAAAAAGGTTCTAGTTACCTATGTTGATATTAATTATCAATTGCACTTTTTTTATTATACTATATAGATAAATTAAAAGATAGCTTTAAAGTTTATTGTTACGAAAATGTTCAAAAATATTAGTAATGTTCGGAAAATAGAGTTTTAGACTCATTCCTAGATATTTATAATTTTTACTTCGTTGTTCTTTTTGAAAGGACAAATACTGTAAAGTCTTTTTCTTTGTCTTTCTCGAACGAACACTTTCCTGCCGTTTTACTCGTTGTGTGTCCATTAGAAAAAGACAACAACTCAGTTTTATTATTTTACTGAATTGCTGTCTTCATATTTATATACTAAATTCTTCTTTTAACGCTTCTTGTAATAACTTCTAACATTTATTTCTTTCTTTTTCTATAGTTATATGATATGATATCTTCAAAGGAAGGGCGAACGGTTGGGACATCGTCCACCCTTTTGGGAAATATTAAAGATTACTTACGCTTAGGGTGGCCGCCCTTAGCGTTTTTCTTTTGCTCCTGAAAATATTTTAAAATATCACTCCTGTAGCACCTTTTCTTTCGATTGGACTTTTGTTCTTACATTTCCCATTTTGTAAGAACAAAAGTCCATCTCTATACAATAAAAAAAGAAGGTTTAAGATTTTTTAAAATCTTACCTTCTTTTTCATCTAGCTACCTAATATTATTACTTTATCTGCTAAGTTTTCGATTTTTTCACTATTTCTATGAGTTATCATAATAACTGTAGATTCTTTGTCATTTAATATTATTTCCTCAATATCATCTGCCAACTTACTATCCAAATTAGCTGTACCTTCATCGATTATGAATACGTCTTTTTTATGATATAAACTTCTCGCTAGTCCTAATCGTTGCAACTGTCCACCTGATAAAGCTAAGTTTTTACTGTCTAGTATTGTATTTTCTTCTTCTTCTAAATTATCAATTACATCGACTAGCTTACAGTTTTCCAGAACTTCTCTAAATAGCTTGTCATTATATTCCTTGTTTAAAATAATATTATCCTTGATCGATAAATTTAACAATTGTACTTTTTGATTCATCGTAGAAATTGCCGCTTTAATATCGAATTGTTTTAATTCTCTATTATCCCATTCTACACTTCCTTCATAGTTCTTCAAATCACCATTTAAAATGTTTATCAACGTTGATTTACCACTACCACTTTTACCTTTTATTAAATACTTCTTGTTTTTCTCAAAAGTTAAATTAGGAAATTCTACCGTTTTATCTGGATAGTTATATTTAACATTAGAAACTACAATTTCCTTATCTAATTTTTCTACTCTCGGTAATCTTTTCTCTTCTTTAATTTCTGGGTACTTATTCAATAACTCGTTTGCAGAAGCGAAATTCGGATATAGCTCGATTACTTTTGTTAATCCTCCAAAGAATTCCCCTGTATAACCTGATATCGCAAATATCATCGCAAATTCAATATACCCTTTATATGCGAAATATCCCGCAATAAAAATCAACGCAATTTGGTTACCTGCATTTATTGTCACATTCAATCCTTGTAAAGTCATAATAGATTTTTTTCTATTAACTTTAGCATTTTTTATATTTTTTGAACCTACATTTACAATTCTATCTAATAAATTCAACGCAGAAAAGTTGTTTAGCATTTCTGAACTAGCCAGCGCATTCTCTAAATCCTTATTGAAATCTTCTGTAGCTTTTGAAATGTCTTTTGTAGTTGTTTTTATCGCTTTGTTGAAATACTTAGGTAGAACCATCATTAATAAAGACAATGCAAGTGAGATAATAAATAACGTAATATTCACCTTAAGTAATGCAATTGTTGAGATAACAACCAAAGATATACTGTAAATCGCAAATAAACAATTAGCCGCATATTGCTCAAACTGCTGAATATCAGTAGTATTTAAAGCTATACATTCTGCTCCATTATTATGTTTCTCGTTATAAACTAACTTTTTCTTAAAATCTGCAATTGCTGTTTTTCTAAGACTTGTAGAAAAATTTTGAATCAATTTTTCTACGTATATCGCTCTGAAATAACCTAATGTATTCAAAACAACATATATCAACATAACTGCAATAGTCGCCGACACCATAAATTTTAAGTTTTTATCTACCGTCGCCTGGATAATCAAACTAAATCCATAAGACGTCGCAATCTGTGTTGCTGCGCATAATACCGTAATAATAAATACTAGTATGCTATATTTTTGTTTAAATAATAACTTAAACATTCCCTTCACCCCTTACATTATATTTTAAAATCTTTTTTACATTCTGACTCTAAAAGTATATTTATTATGTAAATTTTATCAGAGATAACAAAGATAGTCAACACTATATTTATATGAAAATAACACTATTGTGTTTTTATTGCGGTTGTATCTTTCTAGTTTATTGATTTACACGTGTATTTATAGTATTATTATAGTAATATTTGATTAATTCTCAGGAGCGGATAAACTTTGAAACTTAAATTAGCTGACTTAATAAAAACTAAACGAAAATCACTAAATACGTCTCAAAAAAAATTAGCTGAAGGTATTTGTACTCAAACTATTATCAGTAGGTTAGAAAAAGGAGAAGTCACTCCTTCTATAGATATATTTTTCAAAATCATAAAAAAATTAAATATTCCAACTAGTGAAATAGAAGCATTATTTGATATCGATACTAAAGATTATCAGCCTTCACACTTCAAAGTTAATGAACTTATGAAATTACTTTATAAACGAGATTATAATACACTAGATTTTGTTTTATCTTCCATTGATAAAAACACTCTTGATTCAGAAAATATTTTATATTTTGAATGGTTTCAAGCTATCACAACATATCATATAAAAAATCAACTAGATTTTGCGATTAAAAATCTAAAGACATTAATAGCAAAAGTAGAAGTTGGTTGTATTTTATATTGCGATATATGTAATACTTTGGGAAATTTTTATTCAGAAAAAGAATTATTTGAAGATGCTCTTCTTTGGTATGAAAAAATTTTACCATACATAAAAAATATTCAAAATACAAGTTCTGAACAACCATTTTATTATTCTATTGCGCGTATCTATGGAATTTTAAATAAATTAAATGATGCAACGTATTGGAACTCTACCGCTATTACTAAAGCCCTAGAAAATAAATCTTTTTATCTTCTAGGAGACAATTATTATTTACAAGCACGATTATTTGAAGAGCAAAATTTTATTGAAGATGCTATTAACTCTTGTAGCAAAGCTATTAGTGTCTTCTCATTAGAAAATAATGAAACTATGAGATCTTTAACATTATCTTATCTTTCTTATCTAAAAGAGAAAAATAATAAAGAACCTCAACAATAATCCTCTTATTTTGGCGATATGTCTTAAAACGAAAAAACTCCAGAATTTTCCTCTGGAGTTTATTTTCTTTCGATATATTTCTAATAGCCCCTTTTATTTGTTCTGCTGTCTTCATAATAATACCTCCGTATAAGGTTTCAGCTGTTCTTCCATATTCATATACATGGCATATTTAGATAATTTTAATAAATCTTTATCTTCACCTCCAAAATATAATTTCATAGCTTCACTAAATACGCCAGAATCAACTCTATCTTTATCTCTTATAAGATCTAGTATAGTTTTTTCTTTATCATACACGCTAACTTCTCTACCGAATGGGCTGATTATTCTTTCCTTACCTAAATCATAATATTCTTTTTTACTATATTTAAAGGAAATATCATCCCTGTTTTTCTTAATTCTACTTACATTATCACCCTTCATTACCATCATAACATAGTTGAGTGGCATTCTTGTGGATAAACCTTGCAAGTAGGCTGCAGTTTCATGAGAGAATACTCCCTTTGGTACTCTATAAGAAAAATAAAGATACTCGTCTATTTCTTCATTAGTTAAGACGTATAATCCGTTCGCTACTTTTACTATTTCTTCATCATGCGTAAGTTTTTTTAACATATCCTTATGGATTCCTAATGATAATGCATCTTTTGTTGTAATAATTCCATTATTTTCCTTCATTTTATTTAATAGTAATTCTTTTTTACTCATCATTTCCACCGCCTTTTTGTTCTTACATTTTCTATTTTATAAGAACAAAAGTCCATGTCTACACAATAAAAAAAGAAGGTTTAAGATTTTTTAAAATCTTACCCTCTTTTTCATCTAGCTACCTAATGTTATAACTTTATCTGCTTAAAGATATTATTACAATAGCTGAAATACCTCTCACTGCTCTTCCTTTCATAGCTTAATATTCCTTTCTAATGAATTGAAAAACTGAGAACAGAATTGCTAGTAGCGTATACAAGGAAACGAATATAATCGTTATAATGGATTCGAGACCAGAAAATGAATCGGGAGATAAATAATAAAATATCTGAAGTTGGTATATACTAGAATTAACTAATAATACATTAACAAAATTAGGTAATATCCATAATAATAACAGCGATAAAACAACTACAACTCCCGTTTTTTCAAAATAAATTAAAAGGTTCATGTTTATGGCAATATATAAACAAAAAATCATAAAGTAAACCACTATTTTCTGAACTATTATATTTATATAATAGGATTCGGGTATTATAAAAATTAAATTTAAAATTATATACATTCCAATATATTTTAGATATTCATATCCTATTAATTTGTATCGATTTGATATACACTCAAGATAATATCTGATAATTTTTTTATCATGCCATTCTCCTATTGATAATACTTGATATAGAGTCAAAAATGATATTGTGATCGTCGAAAAAAATTTGTATTGCGAAATAATGGAATCTTCACTTATATGTGTTACTAAAAATATTGTAAAACAGATATAAATCATTAAAGTAGTTAGGAAGAGTTTTTGATGGCTAATCTTTACATACTCTGATTTTATAAACTTTTTCACAGTCACCCCTCCTCTACCATTAACTCTCTAATGTCTGTAGTAACATCAGTGAATTCTATAACTAATACATTGTCATTAATAAGTGATTTTAGTGTAGTATAAATATCTTTTTTTAATATTTCAATTTTAAAAATAGAATTTTGGTCTTTATCAAAACACCAACGTGCATGATAATTTTCTTGAAGCATCTTTCGTACAACAGAATTTTTAGAAACCACGATTTTATAAACTCTATTATCATCATGGAGATTAATAATACTTTGGATATTTCCCTCTCTCAAATACCAGATTACATCAGAAATTTCTCCTAATTCCTCTAGTATATGACTCGATACAATTAATAGCTTCCCTTTTGAACGAAGCATTATCATAAGTTCTTTCAGTTGTTCCTTCGTTAGAATATCCAAACCGTTAAACGGTTCATCCAGTAGAATTATATCGGCATTATCAAGTAGTATTCGAGCAATACTTAATTTCTGCTTCATACCTAGCGATAGTTGCTTAAATTTTTTGTTCTTAGCATCTTTTAATTTTACTTGCTTTAATACCTCTTCAATATTAACTTTTTTGCTTCCCGCCAATTCACTGAACAATTTAAGATTAGAGAAAACTGTTAAATCATCATAAAATGTTGGGCTTTCTATTGAAAATGCTAATTTCCCATCTAATTCAATCTCTCCTTGATAATCCACAATTAGATTTGATATGCACTTCAATAAAGTTGTCTTACCCGATCCATTATTACCTACTAATCCTATAATTTGGCCTTTGGAAGCTTCAACTGATATATTATTTAAAATAATCTGCTTACCATAAATTTTTCTCAAATTCGAAATCTTCATGATACTACCTCCTAATAAATGATACCGAAAACTCCTTATCACTTTTAACAGATATTTTCGTTCTCGATTCTATTAAAATCTTAGGAGATTCCTCATAAATAACCGCGTTCTGAGTATTCATTGGTTGTTTTTTTGCTTCTATGTACAACTCATCATTTAGCGTATAAATCTTATCATCTATCTGAACTTCACCTTGGCCAGATTTGGCATATAAAGCATATGTCCCAGCTTTCAAATCTAAATTTTCTCCTTGCTGGTATGAACCTGACGTTAAAGTTGGTAAGTCATCATTAATAAATCCTATTCGAACTCCTTTCGATTGGTAAATACAATAAAGTATCAAGGCTACTATCATTACAATTATGGTAATAAAAACATATTTTTTCTTCATCTTGTTATTCCTCGCTTAAATTAATAATAGTATCAGATATTTCATCAAATTTGCCGTCATGTGTAACAATAAACATTATTGCGTGTTTTTTTAATTCTACAATTTTTTTAATTAGAAGACTTTTTGCGTGTTCATCCAAGTTAGAAGTAGGCTCATCAAAAATATAAATATCTGCCTTTTTGTTTAATGCTCTAGATAGCAAAACTTTTTGACGTTCACCCTGAGATAAATCCTCAGCCAATACAAATCCAACCAGCTTTTACAATGCCTGCTTGTTTTTTTGAAAGTTTTTTCATGATTTTACTCCTTATTTAATATTAGTATTTGTGATAGAATCCTATAAACAATTTAATAAATTAAAACTATCATTTCACCGCGGAGTAATCGCTTCCACTCTTTACCTGTATTGTACTCTTTTATTTAAGAAATGTCAAACTTTTATATTCTTTAGTAATTTAAACACACTCTTCACCCCTAATACTAACTTTTAAAATCCTTTTTACATTCTGACTCTAAAAGTATATTTATTATATAAATTCTATCAGAGACAACAAAGATGATCAATACAATTTATGGAAATTGTCACATTTTGTTTTCTAATTTTCAGATTTTTTAAAGTGGATATTATTTTTACTTTAAAATAGTTTCTCAAACGTACTTTTGGGGCTGATTCAAAAGACCTAAATTTTATCAAAATGTATATGAAAACTCATAGGCACAGTGGTTTATTGATATCTAAAATCGCTTTAGAAAAGCTTTTTAGATATCTAATAAACTGTGCGGGGGTGACTCGACAAAATCGATTTCTTCGAAATCACGATTTTTGAGTCACTCCCATTGATTATTTAAGATAAGGAGAAAGCAGTGGAGAATAAAAAATATTCTATAAGAAAAGTGTCAGCTGGAATAATCAGTATTGTTATAGGAATTAGCACAATGAATATAGGTGTGGCTAATGCACAAGAGTCTGATAATAAGGTTGTTATAAATGAAAATGGAGTAATTCCAGAGGTTGAGCCAATTCCACCAGAGAATGTAATTGAAGATTCAAAAAGAAAGCCACCATCAAAATCAGAGGAAAAACCAGCTCCAAAACCTGTAGAAAAGACGTCGGAAAAACCAACAGAGAAGCCAATAGAAAAGCCGTCGGAAAAACCAACAGAGAAGCCAACAGAAAAACCGTCGGAAAAACCACCTGTTAAACTAACAGAGAAGCCATCAATAAAACCATCTTCTAGAATGGAAACTAGAAATGATGTATTAGTAGCGAATTTATCTGGTCGTAAAATTAAGGTTTCTTTTAAAAAAGATAGTATCTCTGCAGAAAAATTGTTTGTGGAACCATTAAATGATAATGATTTAAACAAGACTATCAAGAATAAACTAGGTAGCGACTATAAAATTATTGAAACATTTGAGATTCATTTTGAGAAAGATTATAAAAAAGTAGATAGTAATATAGAGAGAACTGTAACAGTTGCAGTTGTAAAAAAAGAAAATACTGATTTAGAAGTTTATCATATATCTGATGAAAATAATCTTGAAAAAATAGCTAGTAGATATAATGCGGGTGAGTTGCAATTTGATATAAATCATTTTAGTAAATTTACTATAGTAGAACGTATAAAAATAGGAACGAAGGATTTAGAGGAAAGAGCTCAAATAGTAATTCCAGAAAAGATTGAAAATAAAGAAAAAATAGAAAATAAAGAAAAAGAAGATGATGAATTACCTAAAACAAAGAGTATTAAAGATGAGAAACAATTAAAAATACTTTCTAAGACGGGTATATCTGGAAATTCATCTATTTTTACAGGATTTATTTTAATAATTGTAACTAGTATTATAAGAAAAAAGAAAAATTATATATAGCTAAATAAACATAAAAAAACATATGGATATCATACTGTATTATGCAGTTGGTATCCATTTTTTTGTTTTTTCAGATTAAATTTATAAGCCTATTCTTATTAATAAGATTTTAGCAAATTGATAATAAATATAATTTTCAAAATAGCCATAATCATTAAAGTATATTATATCAAAGTTACATTTTCTAAATAAGAAAAAAATACAAAAACATTAATTTTAAAAGCAGTAAATCGTAAAGATAACTATTTACAAAACGTACTAAACATGTTATAATAAATCGAAATTATTACGAATTATAAAATTAAGGAGAAAATATATGAATAAAAAAAATATGATTATTACTAGTGCCTGTGGCTCATTAGTAATTGGGCTATCAGTATTTTCTGGATATGAGTATAGAAAGCTTCATGAATATGAAACTGCACCACTAGTACAAAATACAGCACAAGCAAAAAAAATTAA
>ERZ773214.2322-NODE-2322-length-10315-cov-42.306530_pt1 | contig 10315 bp, 9 predicted proteins | sample MGYA00511238_ERZ773214 | MGnify/ENA primary metagenome ERZ773214 (study PRJEB29015, sample SAMEA2738157) | human oral metagenome | biome: human oral; feature: human-associated habitat; material: saliva | place: China | collected 2259 ...
TTCCTATATGTTCTTTTGCTTGCTCTACTTGCAGTTTCATAATCTTACCTCGACTCATAATATTATAAACATGACATAGTGCTTTGTCAAATAATAAAAAAGACTATCTTAAGCGGACTCAAGATAGTCTTTTTGGTAAGTCAATTACATTTTTTCGAATTGGTCTTTACCAACACCGCAAATTGGGCAAACATAATCAGCTGGTTGATCTTCGAATTTTACGCCTTCAACAGCTTCGTCATAAACCCAACCACATACTACGCATACGTATTTTTCCATGAGTATTTCCTCCTTCACTTGAAAATTATTGTTTAATATTTATCTTTTATAATTCAGATACTCTATCTGTAATGTAGTATATCAAAGATATCGAAACTTTTCAATACTCATTTTCTTAATTTCTCATTTTTCTAATATTTAAAAAGCATATATAATATGCGGATTTGTGCTACATTATAATTTGAAATGTATTATCATTTAGACCGATTATGACCTAAATTTACCTCAATCCCTTTCCCTATTGCTACTTATCTGTCAATATATCTATTAATATAAGTAATGGCCATTATTATACCGATAGTTTTTAAAGTATTAACTAAAATCAGACCTAAGGTGTACATAATTTATATATTATACTATTATATATAGAAGAGAATATTGTTATATTATATATTCTAAAAGAACTTAATTAATAACTTATTATATAAGTATGTACTTATGAACACTTACTTCTCTATGCGATATAATCATAATAAGAACTTCACGATCTTAATATGAAATATCGGTCAGAGAAATCGTCATTTATATTGTTATCATAGGAGGATTTATGAGAACAGCTTTAACAGAACTTTTACAAATTGAATATCCTATTATCCAAGGCGCTATGGCTTGGGTATCTGAACACAAATTAGTATCTGCCGTTGCTAATGCTGGCGCAACAGGCGTTATCGCCCTCGGCGGTCGTGATGCAGAATGGACTCGCAATGAAATTCGTGCATGCAAAGAATTAACAGATAAACCATTCGGTGTTAACCTTATGTTGATGGCTCCTAATAAAGATGAGTTAGTAGATGTTATCATCCAAGAAAAACCTGCTTTTGTAACACTTGGTGCTGGTAATCCTGTACCATATATCAAACCTCTTCAAGAGGCTGGTATCAAAGTTATCCCTGTAGTTCCTTCCCTTAAATTAGCTAAACGTATCGAAGAAGCTGGCGCTGATGCGATGATCGTAGAAGGTATGGAAGCTGGTGGCCACATCGGTAGCCAAACAACAATGTCTTTAATGGAAAACATTTTACCTGAAATCTCTATTCCTGTAGTAGTAGCTGGCTCTATCGTTGATGGTCGTGGTCTTGCCGCTGCATTACTCATGGGTGCACAAGGTGTACAAATGGGCTCTCGCTTCTTACTTGCTGAGGAATGCCAAGCACACAAAAATATGAAAGAAGCCATTATCAAAGCTACAGATACTGATTCTGTTGTAACTGGTCTTCTCTCTGGCCACGGTGGTGTTCGTAGTTTAAAAAATGAATTTACTACTCGCTATTTAGCAGCAGAAACTGATGGCGTTACTACCCCTGAAGAACGGACAAAAATGTCTCAAGGCACTAATAAACGCGCTGCTATTGATGGCGATGTTGTAAATGGTGCTGTACAAGTTGGTCAAGCATTGAATCGTCTTGTAGCTATTGAGCCAGCTCATACAATCGTTCAATCTGTAATGAACGAAGCTATTATGTCTATTCGTAAGGCTCAACGCCTTCTTGAAATTGTTTAATGAATTAGGAGTACCATATGTTACCATTTCATGGAAAATATCCAAAATTAGATCCTAAAAGTTGCGTCATGCCCGGTGCTGAACTTGCTGGTGATGTAGAACTTAAAGAATATGCATCTATTTGGCAAAACTGTGCACTTCGTGGCGACGTAAATAAAATTATTGTAGGTCGTTACTCTAATGTACAAGATAATTCTGTACTACATGTAGACGACGATAAAGCATGCGTCCTTGGTGATTATGTAACAATCGGCCATGGTGCCATCGTTCATGCTAGTACAATCGAAGACAATGTGTTAGTTGGCATGGGCGCCATTGTATTAAGTGGTTGTCATATCGGCTCTGGCTCTATTATTGCAGCCGGCGCAGTAGTAAAAGAAAACACTGTCATCCCACCTAACTCTTTAGTAGTAGGCATTCCTGCTCGTATTGTTCGCACAGATGAAACTCAAATTGAACGTATTCACAATCAAGCTTTAAAATATAAACACTTGTGGACTATTGAATACGGTATGCTTCCTGATGCAGGTGGCGAGGAATACGATAAAAACGCTAAAATCGTATAATTACATATAACAAAAGCGGATAGTTGATCACAACTATCCGCTTTTATTTTTATTCACAAGCTTAATATGCCTTTATATAACTAAATATAGCATTATACCTTTATAGTATTTCAAGGTAATAAAAATATGTAGTGATACACATTTATAAATACTCTAGTTAATAACTATTTACTAGTCTTTAATTTAGCCTGAACAATTTGTTCTACCATAAGTGCTGTCCCCATGGTCAATGCTATAGGGAACAACATCTCTACAGAAAACCTAGATAACTCAAGCATAAATACACAAGATGTCATCGGCATCTTTTGAGCAAGGCCAAGGAATGCTACGGCACCGATGAATGCTGCCATACCTAATGATATAGGGGCAACAGCAATAGACCAAATGGTACCAAATACTATAGCTAGCGTACTTCCCAACATCATAGATGGAGTAATACGGCCACCATACGCACCTGCTGCTAATGCGAGTAGTACTGCTACCCACTTAGAACCAAATAAACCTAATGCATAAGTCCATGTAATTTCATTGGTAAAGGTTAATTCATTGCCAGCTTTACCATTCCCAAGGATTTCAGGAAAATACATAGCTAATACACCAATAAGTGTAAATGCTACGATAGAAATGGGAATCATAACAGGACTGCTACGATGAATAGCCGGTAACTTACTTTGTGTAATATTAAATAAAACTACACCTAACGCAACAACAGCACCCAAGGCAATGGAGAATTCAACATAATGGCTACCCAAGCTAGGTTGAGCCATTGTATATTGAATAACATCCCCTACACCTGCCTGTCTCGTTACAAAGGTTGCTAATCCACAGCATATAAGAGCAGCACTCATAGCGCGTATATTCCATGTAAGAAGCAATGTTTCCAACGTAAAAATCGCTGCCGATAACGGTGAATTATAAACCGCTGCCAAGCCAGCACCTGCTGCACAAGCAATCAATAGTTGGCGATCTTCTTGTTTAATATCAAAATGTTTAACTAAAAAAGTTGTAATCCCTGCACTGGCTTCACGTGGTGCGACTTCTCGCCCTAATGGTGAACCAATACCTACGGTAATAATTTGTAAAGTTGCATGTAAAACAGTAGTAATAGGATTCATATCCATTTTACCAGATACAGCCGTTTTAATATCTACTACACCTTTACCATATCGGTGAATAAGTACCCAACCAACACCGCCTATAAGACCGCAAATAATCAGTGGTATCAATCGCTCTACCGGAGATACACGAGCTACAGCAGTGCCAAAACTCATATGATCAGCAGAAGAATAATGATATACAAAGTGCTGAATCCCATGTAATAAATGTGTATAAGAAGCCCCTACTAATCCCGCTATAAATCCAACGATAATTATGAGGCCTATTAAACGTTTATCAAATGCCATACTTACTCCATTGCTAATACGACTTCGCCTGTTTCTAATGTTTTCTTAACATCTATAATACGTTGATTAGATGACCCTCTAAATCGCAATGCTGGATCTTTTAGTTCATCTACAAAGCGACCGTCTACGAGAATATCAATTTCATGTAATAAAGCGCTTCTCAACTTATCTTCTAAGATATCATCTATTGTATAACCTGAATAGGCCCAAATTTTCTTGTCTGGCGCCGCCGCACGGACTGCCCGCACCACCGGCAATAAACCTTGTACATTTTGGAACGGTTCCCCACCTAACAAGGTTAAACCTGAGCATGTTGGACTTTTCACATAGGATACAACTAAATCAGTTTCAGATTGAGTCCACTCCTTACCGGCATTAAAATCCTGGTATTCTTCATTAAAACAGTTATAACAACAATGTGTACAACCGGTTACGAATATAGATGTACGAATACCTTCCCCATTGGCAATATCATATTGTCTTATTTGCCCATATCTCATAATTACCTCCATAGTAGTGGTAATCAACTTTGACTAACACTATATAGATATATTTCTATTTCTTACAAACGCAGTAAAAGCTGTGCCTTAAGCACAGCTTTTACCATGTATTTATAGCAACTATAATTCTAATAATTTTAAATGTGCATTACACGATCTTTGATTTCTTTCGTACGACCTTCATTCCAGAAGTTTTCACCTAAATAACCACAAGTACGACGAATTACAGTTAATTTATCTCGGTTTGTGTTGTGGCAACGAGGACATTCCCATTCATTATGTTCATTGACCTTAATTTCACCATCAAAACCACATTCGTGACAGTAGTCGGACTTGGTATTAAACTCAGCATAAGAAATATGATCATAAATATATTGAATCATAGTCAAAACAGCAGGAATATTATTAGTCATATTCGGAATTTCCGCATAGGAAATACAACCGCCGGTCGATTTCTTTTGGAATTCAGATTCAAAATTAAACTTATCAAATACATTGATTTCTTCACGAACATTTACGTGATAACTATTAGTGTAATACCCTTTATCAGTAATATCTTCAATTACACCAAAGCGAGCACGATCTAGAGAAGAGAATCGATTTGTTAAGCTTTCAGCAGGTGTACCATATAAACCAAAGCCAAGATTATGTTTATCATGCCATAGATTGATGGCATCATTTAAACGATCCATAATTTTCATGGCAAATACACGACCTTTTTCACCTGTATTAGACTCACCGGTAATCAATCGAGTTGCTTCATAAATACCGATGTAGCCAAGAGAAATTGTTGCATAACCACCAGTAAGGAAACGAGCGATTTTCTCTCCTTTTTTTAGGCGCGCAATAGCACCGTGTTGCCAATGAATTGGCGATACATCACTCACTACATCCTTTAATAAGTTGTAACGTAACAGTAATGCTTTTTCCGCTAATTCAAGACGTTTATCTAAAATTTCAAAGAATCTTTCTTCACTACCGCGAGCTAAGATACCAATTTGAGGTAAGTTCAAACTTACAACGCCCATATTAAAGCGCCCATCAAACTTATAGTTCCCCTTTTCATCCTTCCAAGGAGATAAGAAAGAACGACATCCCATTGGGCTAAATACATTACCCTCATAGTTTTCCTTCATCTTCTTAGCGGAAATATAATCTGGATACATGCGTTTAGCAGTACATTGTGCAGCAAGTTCAGTTAAATAGTAATATGGACTATCAGGCGTTACATTATGTTCATCAAGAACATAAATCAATTTAGGGAATGCTGGCGTAATATATACATCAGCTTCATTTTTTACACCTTTAATGCGTTGGCGTAAAATCTCTTCTGTAATAAGAGCAGCCTCTTTAGCGTATTCATAATCAGGTTTAAAATACATGAACAATGTAACGAATGGAGATTGACCATTTGTAGTCATCAATGTATTGATTTGATATTGAATAGTTTGGATGCCATCCTTAACCTCTTTACGCGTACGTTTCCAAGCAATTTCACGGGCTTTTTCCATATTTGGTTCCATCCCGTAAATCTCAACTTGTTCTTCAATAACATTATTGAGGATTTTTTCGTAAGATTTACGTACGAATGGCGCCAAGATGCGATCGATACCATTGATACTTTGACCGCCGTATTGACCAGATGCAACTTGGGCAATAATTTGCGTTGTTACTGTACATGCAACTTGGAAGGATTTAGGTGTATCAATTTTCTTACCATTAATAACTGTACCATTTGTAAGCATATCTTCCAAATTGATCAAGCAACAGTTAAACATAGGCTGGATAATGTAATCCATATCATGGAAGTGAATAGCACCACTATCATGGGCTTCTAAAATATCTGTAGGAATTAATTTACGACGAGCAATATCCTTAGATACTTCACCGGCAATTAAATCACGTTGTGTAGATACAATAGCAGCATCCTTATTAGAGTTTTCATCGAGAACGCTGACATTACTACGATCTAATAAACCGATTACATCATCATCTGTGGTATTTTGACGACGTTTAAAAGCTTGAACAGCTTTGTAACCTTCATAGGCACGTGCCGTTGCAGGATTATGATACTCAATCAACTTATAATACACTTGATCTTCAATAGCATAAATTGTCATGTCTTTTTGGAGCTTTGTAGCATATTCTTCAATTTCATCAGCAATACGCTGTGCCAACCCCTCTTCGTACAACCCTGTACTACTATGCTCAGCTTTTTCTATAGCCAAAGCAATCTTATTCTTGTCAAATGGTACCTTTGTACCATCCCGTTTAATGACCTGCAACATATTGGCAACCTCCCCATTTTGTTACCGCTGAAATATATGTTAAGACATAGAAAAAAGTATGGAAAACCATACTTTTTATAAATTTATATGTAAAAATGTAAAGAATTATGACTAAATTCTCTATTTTTTACCGCTAACTCAGTATACTATATATGGTGGTTGTTTTCAAGAACAAATACAATATAAAGTAAAAATAGGTCCTTTTAGCCATGCCAATACAGCATGAATAAAAGAACCTATATAAATTATAAGGTAAAACCAAATAGACGAGTCAAGAAATTAGACTTTTGACCTACCCAACTAGATGGAACAGTTGGATAGAATGTGCGATCGGCTAACAAATCGCGCTCATTGAGATGAATATTCGGCAACAAATCTTTTTTGTACGTACTATCTAATTTAGAAATAGCTTCTACGTAACCTTGATGTGCTTGTACATCACTTTCATTACAATAACCAGTACCGAAGAAGTGAATTAAACCATTGCGATATAATTCAATAGCTCTATGATAATTAGCATTGCTATGATTAAAGGAAGCCATATTACATTGAATTAGAATCCCTTTATCTACCCATTCCAACAATTGCTCTGGTTTCGTAAACAATTGACGATGTGTCTCTACTTCACTAATGATAGGAATAATCCCCATATTAAGCAAAGCTAGCAACCATGCATTAATGTGGTGAACCTTACTATTTTCAGGTAATGCTACTAACATAAAATGGCTATTACCCAACAAATACTGATTGCGATGAGCAACGATATATTCAACCATTTCATCACAAAGCAAAACGCGAGCACCACCATGAATAGTTACATCCACTTGTTGTTCCCCTACAGCAAGCTTCACATCATTCAATGTTGTTTCCATCTCATCCCATGTATTCATATCTATAGATACGGTTACATCAGGTGTACTAAAAATATCTGTAATACCTTGTTCAGCCAAGGATTTTATCATTTTTACTGATTCTGCCATTGTTTGTGGCCCTTGAGGCCCTAACACAGCTGGCAAAATGCAACCATGTAAGTCAACCACGCGATTCATATTCTTTCCCTTCTACTTACGATAATCCCTTACAGAAATCGTTCTCTTTATAAAGTTCATGTTTATCTCATTTATTTTTCATTTTCTATTCATGATTATATCAAGGGAAAAGTGGCTTGTACAGTGGTTTTTATATAAAAATAGATAAATTATAATATGTTCATTTAATATATTTTTTATATTTTCATGCTATCTTCATTAAAAATACCTCATAATCGCTAAGATTATGAGGTATTTTTACATATTTGTATATTATTAACAAATTAATTTTTAAATGTACTTCGTTTATACCTGATGTAATGGACTAGCTTCACTACTAGAATACCAATAACAACACCAACAGTATCAATCAAAATATCAGAAATCTGAGAGCTACGCCCTGGTGAGAACAATTGTATAAATTCATCAAGACCAGCTATCAACATGCCTAAACCTATGGTCTTTATTACGGTACCGTATGTAATATATCGACGTAGAATCGTATATAAAACACCACCAAGGATTGTAAACTCTGTGAGATGCGCTAACTTTCGAACAATCCTATTCAAGGTCCATATATTTCCATGAAAGCCTAACTTATTTACTATAGGAGCAAAGGTCTCTGCAAAGAGCAAGCTAAATCCATCTGAAGATCCGCCATTTTGCATCGAATTATCCCATATAAAAAATACAATTAGACCTAATAGAATATATAGTATCCAACGTTTCATATTACTCTCCTAAACGCCATAATACATATCTATCTTAATCGCGGTCAAAAATATCTCTTGTATAAACTTTATCCTTCACATCTTCTAAGCTCTTATCCCAACGATTAGCCACTATAACGTCACTAACACGTTTAAAGTCTTCAAAGTTGCGAATAACAGGTGAATTAAAGAAATCTTCTGCATCAAGAGTCGGTTCATAAACAACTACAGCAATCCCCTTTGCCTTGATACGCTTCATTACACCTTGAATTGCAGATGCTCTAAAATTATCAGAATTCATTTTCATCGTCAAGCGATAAATACCAACAATTTTAGGATTCTTCCCTATAATAACATCTGCAACATGATCTTTACGAGTTCTATTAGCATCTACAATAGCAGAGATTAAATTTTGTGGAACATCATTATAGTTAGCTAATAATTGCTTAGTATCTTTTGGCAAACAATACCCACCATAACCAAAGGATGGATTATTATAGAAGTCTCCAATACGAGGATCTAAACAAACACCATTAATAATTTGACTTGTACTAAGGCCACGAACCTCAGCATAAGAATCTAACTCATTAAAGTATGCAACGCGCAAAGCTAAATACGTATTAGCAAATAATTTAATCGCTTCTGCTTCCGTAGAATCTGTATATAATTGAGGTACATGTTCCTTAATAGCACCATCAGCTAAGAGTTGTCCAAAACGGCGGGCCCGTTCAGAGTCTTCCCCTACTACAATACGGGAAGGATGTAAATTATCATATAAAGCTTTACCTTCGCGTAAGAACTCTGGAGAGAATATCAAGTTCTCTGTATTAAATTCCTTACGCATTTGAACGGTGTACCCAACTGGCACAGTGGACTTAATAATCATAACAGCATCTGGATTAATATCTAATACTGTTTTAATAACTTGTTCTACAGAAGAGGTATCAAAAAAGTTCTTTTGAGGATCGTAGTTAGTAGGCGTTGAAATAATAACATACTCAGCACCTTTAAAAGCTTCTACAGGATCTAATGTAGCTTTAAAGTTTAACTTCTTAGTAGCTAAATACTCCTGCAATTCCGCATCTACAATAGGCGACTCTTTGCGATTTAGCATTTCAACCTTTTCAGGGATAATATCGAGGGCCACCACTTCATTATGTTGTGCTAATAAAACACCATTTGAAAGGCCTACATAGCCTGTACCAGCAATTGCAATCTTCATTTATTTACCCTCCGTCATGTAAAACGCTTTATACCATATAGCAAATTTCCGTAACCCTTCACGTAAAGATGTATTTGGCTTGAATCCAAAATCTTCTTCTAGAGCACTTGTATCTGCATAGGTAACAGGTACATCGCCTGGTTGCATCGCCACTAATTCTTTATGGTCTTCAAAATTATAATCCTCTGGTAATACGCCAGCAGCAACTAATTCCTCTGAAAGAATACGCACAAAATCTAGAAGATTTTCAGGATGACTATTGCCAATATTATAAATAGCATACGGAGGAACCGGTAAACCATCGGCACCGTTGCGACGTTCTGGAGCTGCACACATTACCTTAGATACGCCCTCTACTATATCATCGATATAGGTAAAGTCACGTTTACAGTTACCATAGTTAAAGATTTTTATAGTGCCACCGTTCCGCAACGTATTAGTAAAGCCAAAGTATGCCATATCTGGACGACCTGCTGGACCGTACACAGTGAAGAAACGAAGCCCTGTACTAGGAATGTTATATAACTTGGCATACGAATAAGCCAATAATTCATTTGATTTTTTAGTAGCCGCATACAGAGAAACTGGGTTATCTACTTTATGCTCTGTAGAGTATGGGATTTGTTTATTCGCACCGTATACGGAAGAAGATGATGCATAGACTAAATGCTCTACTCCACTTTCACCGTTATCATACGAATGACGACAAGCCTCTAATATATTGTAGAAACCAATAATATTAGACTCGATATAAGCATCTGGGTTTGTAATAGAGTAACGAACACCAGCTTGTGCTGCTAAGTTAACAACAACACGTG
>ERZ773214.2327-NODE-2327-length-10306-cov-7.345722_pt1 | contig 10306 bp, 6 predicted proteins | sample MGYA00511238_ERZ773214 | MGnify/ENA primary metagenome ERZ773214 (study PRJEB29015, sample SAMEA2738157) | human oral metagenome | biome: human oral; feature: human-associated habitat; material: saliva | place: China | collected 2259 ...
TCGTTTTCCCACTACCAGTTTTTCCTACTACTCCTATAGTTTCACCTTTATTAATGGTAAAATTAATATCCTCTAGTACATGATTATTATCCTCATAACTAAAATTAAATTCTTTAAATTCAATACTACTATTAAACTCAAAATTACTTTCAGCTAGGTCATTATTAACATCAGCCTTTTTATCAGAGATTTCTAAAACTCTTTTCGTAGCTTGACGAACTTCAATAATCATAATAACTAACTCAGATAAAGCAATATACGGCCACTGAATCATACCTATAACTACGCAGACTGAGATTAACTCTCCTAATGTCATCATCCCTAAACTAATAAAATAAAATCCACAAGCTACAGCTATAACATAACTTGTCGCTAACGATACTGTATTAAGTGGTTGATAGACAAGAGTTTTCTTCATGTATTCCTCATTACTTCTAGCATAGCTTCTAAGTTTTCCTACAAAACTATTTCTTACTTTATCTAGCAAGCTATAAGCCCTAATTACACGAATACCTTTAACATTTTCTAAAGTCTCTTCTGTAATTTCATCCATGGTTTTCGCCATCTCATTATAGTATTTTTCCTGTACCTTACGTCTTCCAACTAAATAAATAGTTTGAATAATCAAAGGTATATGAATCAGTAATAAATAAATTAAACTAGATTTGTTAAATATAAGAACACTTATGAATAAATTGTAGATTATTCCATCAAAAATTAATAGAATACCATAACCAAAAAGCGGCGCAATATAATTCGTAATATCATTCGTCGATCTACTAATAACTTCTCCAATACTAAATTTATTAAAAAATACTGGAGTATGTCTATAAATATCATATTGAATATCATAGGTCATATCTTTAATAACTTTATCATATCCTATAAACGTATAGTATTCTTTAAAGAAATAGACAATATACAGTGCTATTCCAGCCAAAACAATTCTTAGAATTTCATTAACTACACCATCAAAATCAATATTTCCTCCCGCTATACCATCAACTATATAACTTAACCTATCAGTTGGGTATAACGAAAAATAATAAGATGCAATAGAAACTATTAGTGCAATTATTATGCGTTTTTTATCTCTATAAACAAGACTTGCTATTTTATTAAATATTTGCTTATTATTTATCGTTTTGTCCATTTTTCACCCTCCTTTTTTCATCTATTAAACTATATTCTAATAATTATAACATATTTAAACACTTAATTTTATTAAAAAGTAAATAAAATAGGAATAACTAAAAATTTTTATTTCCCGGTTATTCCTATTCGTTTTTTGAACATATATGATTATAACATATAATTAATTCCGACTTAATATACTTAATTATAGGGAGTGACTTAAAAATTGAGATTTTGATGTGTACCCCGAATTCAAAACATCAGCTTCTTAATTATTTCTCTTTTTTAAACTCCGCTATTGCATCCTTCGCAAGTTTATCAACAACCTCATTAAGTTCAACACCTGTATGTGCCTTAACTTTTACAAAATTAACCTTCACTACTGCTTTTACCTTATTATAAAATTTCACATAATCTTGAGTATAAGGAAGATTTGCTTTCCAATCCCCAGTTGCCCAAGATTCTATTCCTTGATAGTCATAAAATAAAGTGATTTCTTTGATTTTTCTATCTACTGCGTACCACATTACATATTTGGCCGCTTCTAATTCTCCAGCGACATTGTGTAATTGTGCATAATCTTCTCTATTCCCAGCATGTTTGAACTCATATTTCTTATCTCCATCTACTATAACTACACCAGAACCATAGATGCCACGTACTCTATCAAAACTACCATCTATATATGCATACACTCCATCAACTGCTTCCACATTCTCTATCTTTTCTTCATTACCTTTTACGAACTCTTCTGCTTCTTCTAAAGTCTTAAAACTTTTATAAACTGCACCCTTGAAGCCTGTAACCTGCTCTTTACACTCATCCCACGTTAAAAAAATTCCAGTTTTTTTACCTTTTCTTACCGCATAAAATTTAGTCATCATATTCTCCTTACAAAAATATTTACTCTAAAATTATACTACATAGAAAATATTAAGTAAATTTTTAAAAAGAAAATTTAAAATAATAAAAAAGAGTTATAATATAACTCTTTTTTTAAAAACAACTTAATTTATTCATATTATTTTTGATTAATAGGCTTCCAAACTTCTTTTAAGATATCTGTAGCTTCTTTATTCTTATCTATTAATCCGAAGTTTTTATAATCTTTTACAATATCATTTAAAGATTTTTCAGTTTGTTCATCAGATACTCTAAAGCTGTAAGCATTTAAAAAATATAAATCAATATCTCTATTACCTGAACCCCAATTGTTAGCTTTCACTATATCAGCAGTTTCTTCTTTATGATCTTCTACCCAATCACTTGCTTGTTTATGCGCTTCAGTAATCTTTGCTGCTGTTATAGGATTTTCTTCAACGAACTTCTTATTTAATATAAGTACACAACATGGTTCAATCTTAAAATCGTCATCCCAAGTTATAGAACGAATCGCTCTAATTATACCTTTTTCAATGAATTCTTTTGCATATTGATCAGATAACACACATGCACTTATTTCTCCATTTTTCATAGCTTGAATTAAAGCTGCACTTTCAACCGGTTTGAATTTTATCTTTGTTTGATCTACATTATCTTTTGCGAAAAATCTAAGACTTATATTATGGTCTCCAGATCCTATTCCGCCATTAACACCAACAACTTTTCCCTCTAAATCTTTTGTTGACTTTATTTCGGATTCATTTAAAACAAACATAGTTCTACATCCTGTATTTACAGCTCTTGTAAAAGTGATATTTAATCCATTGATAGCTGGAACTAGAGATGTTGAAATATGTTCAACCATAACATCTATCTTCCCAGTTGCAATAGCATCTTTAGGTTCCGGACTATTAACTACTTCCGTTTCTATACCTTGCTTTGCAAAATATCCCTTTGCATGAGTAACACCCAAAGTAGATGCACAAAGACCTCCATCAAAGTTAATTATTATTTTTCTTCCATAAGCAGGTTCTTTTTTCCACTTTTCTTCTAAATTTGGATCATTCAAATCAACTTTCCCAATAGTCAATTTATTATTAGTCTCTTCAGTTTTTGTTTCAGCTTTATCATCTACTCTCTTTGCAGTCTTTCCACAACCTGAAACACTAAAAAGCATAGCTGATAATAACAATATACTTACTCCTTTTTTATTCATATCTAATCCTCCAAATAATATTCATCAAATATATTGTTAAAATATGTAATAATATATTTTCTTATCCAAAATATATTTGATTAATAAAATTATATCATCTAAAGTAAATTAGTCAATAATTTGGTTATAGTAATTTCTTATGGATATTCTTTATCTATAAGCTTTGTTTATTAACGTTTTTAAACTCATATAAGACAAACTAAAAAATTTAAAATATTAATATTTGTTATATGTAATCTAACATCTTTTGTAAATTAAAAAGAAGGTTAAGTTAAACTTAACCTTCTTAGTTATTTTTTCAAAACTACAATATTATTAAATTCTTCAGAATTTTCTTTTATTTTATTAGTATTACCTACAACAACAAATGAATCTTGACTTAATGTTTTGTCAATTACATTTGAAAGCTCTTTTAAATCTTCTAATTTAGCGTTTAGAAGTTGTTCAAGATATAATTCTAATTCTTTTTCGTTAGAATCTGTAATATACATAATCATTGAAGTATAACCCTTATGTTTTGGAGTTAGCAATGGATTAAAATCTTTTACTAATGAAATTTTGAAACTTTCTAAATCTTCATCAGATATTTCCATTTCTGAAACATATTTTCCAACAGAAGCAAATATTTCTTTTGTGGATTTTAAATTTGGATCTCTATAACTAAACATTATTATTTCACTATCTTTAGTTATACTAAAACCAGCACCATAAGCTCCACCAATAGCTCTAATATTATTGTGCATATGAGTTGTACTCAATATTTTTGAAAGCAATGCAAAACTTCCAGAGTATTCAACTCCATATCTTTTCATATCTCCAGCAAATGTAACATAATTTACATCAGATGATGTTGCAATTCCCTCTTTTAAGTTTTCTTTTTCAAATGTAAAGTCATAAGATGAATCTTCAATATTTGGAAATTCTCTTACTGATTTTACAAATTCTCTTTCAATATTTTCGAAATTATCTTTTGTTGTTGTTATATTTACAATAGATTCATTTAATTTAAACATTCTATTGTAAACAAATTCCATTTTTTCAATTACATTATCAATTCTAGCATCAAAATTATCAGCTAAATCTTGAATGAATTTTAAATAGTCAATTCCTTTAACTTTTTCATCATAATATGCCTTATTAGAATAATATGATTTAGCTCTATTTATTCCGTATATATGTCCAGCACCTATAACATCTTGTTCCAATTCACCTTTTATAGCTAAAACTTCTTCTTTTATTCTATTCTTATCTGTAAACACTGTTTCTGTTAATAATATTTTTAAAAGCTCTATAGTTTCTTTTAATTTTTCTGGGAAGAATTTTACACTTACTATGAATTTAGGAACAAATTTTTCTCTATTTTTAGAATTTGTCATAGTTGTGATTGACGTTGAGATTCCACCACAACGTAAAAATGTTTCAACTGAAAAATCCTTGTATGACATTGACTTTTTATCTAAAGATTTAAGTAAATTTTCAATTAATGAAGCATATACTATTTCATCTTTAGAAATGTGTTTTAAGTCAAAACAAATATCAACATAACTTATTCCAGATGTGAAAAGATCATGTTTTAAAACTGTAACATCTTCTGTTTTAGTAATCTCGTTAGGAATTTTTAAAGTTTCCTTATCAATATCTTCAATTTTTAATTTTGGAATTGTAGCTTTTTGTTCTTCTGTACTTTCAGTTTGTTGATATTCAATCAAATTCTTAGTATTTTCAATAATTTTTTCCAATTGAATTTTATTTAAAGACTCTTTATATCTCTTTAACCATTCTTTTTGAGCTGCATCTTTTTTATCATTTAGACCAGCACTTGGAGCAAGAACTATAAAAGCTTTATGATTGTTATTTAATACATTTTCTTCAATAATTCTTTCTAACAATCTATTATTTAAAATTTCTTCTCGAACTTTAGATAATGTTTCATCAAAAGAAAGTGAATCCATTGGATTTTTACCATATAACCAATTATCACATACATGGAATAGACATTCTATTCCAGCAGTTGTAGAATTTAAAAGCTCTCTAATAGAGAATTCTGTACTATTTAAAACAGCCATTAATTTATCTTTATCAATTCCATTTTTTACAACTTCTCTTAAAGTGTCTTCGACAACCTCTTTAAATTTATCTAAATGTTCTCTTTCAGAATTTACTATATATACTCCAAAGCTTGAATATTTTGTAGATTCCATAGAAATAGAAGCAACATCTTCACATATATTAGCTTTTAGAAGAGCCTCTTTTAAATAAGCTCCTTGCATATCAATTAAGACTTCATTTAATAATTTTGAAATTATACCATCTTTTAAGCCTTCACTTTCTCCAAAACAAGAAACATAAGCTAAGAATGTCTTATTGCTAGTATATTCATCTTTAGAAACTGAATATTCATCAAAAACATTTTTAGGCTTTTCAAAAGCTTTTTGACTTCCTTCAAAATTATCCAATTCTTCTTTTTCAAATTTTGAAAGATATTCTCTATCCAAAAATTCAAGTCTTTCTTCCATATCACAATCCCCATATAAATAAATATATGAGTTTGATGGATGATAATATTTAGAATGGAATTCACAAAAATCTTCATAAGTTAATTTTGGAATTTCATAAGGTTCTCCACCTGACTCTTTAGCATAAACTGTATCAGGACATAGAGCGTTATTAACTTTATAATATAGAGATGTTTCAGGAACTGAATACGCTCCCTTCATTTCATTATATACAACACCTTTAATGTTTAGTTCATCTTCTTCATTTTCTAATTCATAATGCCAACCTTCTTGCATGAAAATTCTTCTATCTTCTTTCATAACAGGATAGAAAACAGCATCCATATATACGTCAATTAAGTTTTTGAAATCTTTGTCATTTCTACTTGAAACTGGATAAACAGTCTTATCAGGAAAAGTTAAGGCATTTAAAAAAGTTGCCGTACTAATCTTTACCATATCCATAAAAGGTTCTTTTGTTTTGAATTTTCTTGATCCAGATAGCACACAATGCTCGATAATATGGCATATTCCGGTATTATCTTTTGGAATAGTTTTAAAACCGATGCAAAAAGTTTTATTATCATCTTTGTTTTTCATCAAGAAAACTCTAGCACCCGTTTTTTCATGCTCAAGTAAAACACAATCAGAATTTACATCCTTAATATGTTTTTCTTGCAATAATTTATATCCTTTATACATATTTCCTCCTATTTTGTAATGAATTCTAAAACAGCCTCAGCTGTTTTTTCCATATCGGAAATAACTAAATATTCTTCAATCGTATGGATTTTATACATTCCAACCCCTAAAATAACTGAATTGAATCCATTTTTTAAATAGATATTTCCGTCACAACCTCCACCAATTTTTATCGGTTTCGCAACAACTCCAACTTTATTATAAGCATCTAAAACTCTATTTAAAAGTACATTACCATCTATTTGTTTTAGTGGCGGATAATCATATTCTATATCTATATTACATTTAACTTCAAATTCTTTTGCTGTCTTTTCAAAAATATCTACATAATTATCAACATTTTCTTTTGCTTCATCTTCATTTAGACATCTTACTTCCATTCTGATTTTACAATCTTTAGGAACAACATTTGTTGGAAATTCAGATATTATACTACCAATATTTGAAGTAGTATAATCATTAAGTCTTCCTATCCTCATCTTAGAAATAGCATTACTCATAGCTAAGATAGCACTTCTACCTTTTTCAGGTTCAATACCAGCATGTGCAGAAGCTCCTTCATAATGAACATTAATCTTATACATACAAGGTCCTTCAACTGCTACAAGATCCGCTCCTCCTCCATTATCAAGAACAAGCATATCTTTAGCTGGTGTAAATTCATCAGGAATTTCTTCCCATTTAATAGATTTAGCACCTAAAAGACCAACTTCTTCAGAAGGTGTTATTACTGCAAACACATCATTATGAGGTAAATTATTTTCAACTAAACTCTCAAAAGTTTCTAGAATAATCGCAACTCCACCTTTATCATCTCCACCAAGAGTAGTTTCTGTTCTTGTTTTAACAAGTCCATCCTCAACATAAACATCTAAATCCTTTGAAGGTTCTACAACATCCATATGTGCAGAAAGTGATATTGCCTTTAAGTTAGTATCATCACAATTTTTTTCTAGTTTTGCAATTATAACTGGTGTATTACCACCATATTCAGCTGAATGGTCATGTAAAATATATTTAACACCTAGTTTTTCTAATTTTTCCGTTATATATTTCATAACATTTATTTCATTTCTTGAAGGTGAATAAATCTTTACTAAATCTAAAAATGTATTTAAAAGTCTTTCTTTATTCATACTAAATCTCCTTTAACATATCAATGATTTTTTCAAGTTTCATTCCACGACTTCCCTTAACCATTATTAAAGTATCTTGAGAAAGAATTTCTTTAACTTTCTTTACTACTTCCTCATTAGTATCAAAGTGGAATAAGTTATTTACATTGAAATTTCTATTTGCTCCATTGTATATTTCTTTAGCTAAATCTCCAATACAAATTACATAATCAATTTTATTTCTATCTATTTTTTCTCCAACTGCAAAATGTAATTTTCTTTCATTTTCACCAAGCTCAAGCATATCTGATAGAATTAAAATTTTATTCTTATATCCTCTCATTGAATAAACTGTTTCTATACAAGAAGTTAAACTTTGAGGATTTGATTTATAGCAATCATTTAGTATATCAAAACTTGGTAAATGCATAAGCTCCATTCTCATTCCTGTAAGTTTAACTTTTGCAAGTCCCCTTACGATATCAGCATAATTCATTCCCATAAGTCCTGCAATTGCAATGGCAACTGATACATTATATATTTGATGTTTTCCAATAAATGGAATACTATAAGCATATTCTCCAATAGAAAAACTACTTCCCTCTTCATCTGAACGAATAGGTCTTATAATTACATCAGAATCTTCTCTTGTTCCAATCTTAATAACCTTTTGAGGAATTGTAAATTCTTTAATAACTTCTCTTAAAATATCATCATCATTATTGAAAATAAAAACTCCATCCGGTTTTAAACCTTCTAAAATTTCAAACTTTGCTCTAGCAATATTTTCTTTAGTTCCAAGTTCTTGTAGATGGCTATCTCCAATATTAGTTATTACTGCAATATCAGGTTTTGCTATATTAGTTAGAGTTCTAATATCTCCAAAACGATCCATTCCCATTTCTAAAACCACAGCTTCATCATCTAAATCCATTTCCATTATAGTTTTAGGAAGTCCAATATCGTTATTTAGATTCTTTGCTGTCTTATGAACTCTAAATTTTTCTTCTAAAATTGACGCTAAAATATCTTTTGTTCCTGTCTTACCATTTGATCCTGTTATTCCAATTACCTTTGCTCCAGTAGCAGATAGATAACTATTTGCTAGTTTTTGATATGCTTTTAATGTATCATCAACTATAATAATTCCTGCATCAAGATAAGGAGTAGGATGTTTTTTATCCCATAAAGTAGCAATTGCTCCTTTTTGTATAGCATCAAAGACAAAATTATGTCCATCAAATTTTTCTCCAACAAGTGGAATAAATAAATTTTGTACTTTTATATCTCTAGTATCTGTAGAAACTCCTTCTACAACTTTATCCTTCATACTTATAGTAATTAAATTACCACCAACTATTTTTGCGATAGTTTCTAAAGTTGCTTTTAACATAATTACCCCCTATTAGTTGTTAAAGAATCTTTTTCTTTTTTATTTTCAATCGCAAGTTCAATTAACTCATCCAAAAAGTCTCCATAAGTTTTATTGAAAGTTTTCATATACATAGCTGGAGCCATAGAAACAGCAGTCATTCCTGGAATTGTATTAATTTCATTAACTAGCATTTTTCTATCGCTATCTCTTACAAAAATATCTACTCTTGCAAAGCCTTTACAATTTGTGACAGCATAAGCTCTTTTTGCAACAGACTGAATTTCTTTGATTTCTTCTTCAGATAAATCCCATGGAATAATATGGTCAGTTGTTTCATCTAGATATTTTGCTTCATAGTCAAAAAACTCTCTAGTAACTTTTACACCTCCAGGTAATGTTGCCTTTAATATATTATTTCCCATTACTAAAACTTGAAGTTCATCTCCAACAACAGCTTCTTCTGCTAAAACTCTAGTATCATATTTAAAAGCTTCAACAAGAGCTGCTTCAATTTCTTCTTTTTTAGTTACCTTAGTAACACCAACGCTTGAACCTGCATTACATGGCTTTATAAAAGAAACTTCACCTATTTTTTCAAGGATATTTTTTATTTGTAAATCTTTATTCTTATCAAATTCATATTTTGTAACTAAATAATACTCTGGTTGTAAAATACCATTTCCCGCAAAAACATCATTAGCAGTACCCTTATCCATACAAACAGCAGAAGATAAGACATTATTTCCTACATAAGTAAGATCCATTATATCAAAGAAACCTTGAATAGTTCCATCTTCTGAAAAAGTTCCATGCATTGCAGGAAAGAAAATAGCATTGTCATTTACAAAATTATTTGCAAAAAATTTAGAAATTGAATCCGCAACATTTCCGCTACCTTCAACAACAATTTCCTTATCATCTTCTATATTCTTTGTATTTTCTCCTAAGTAATTCCATCTTCCACATTTATCTACATAAATAGGAAATATCTTATATTTATTTCTATCTAAATTATTAATAACAGACTTTGCAGTTAAAACTGAGATTTCATGTTCAGCACTTTTTCCGCCATATAATAAGTATACATTCTTCATAACTAAAACTCCTTTTTTTACAATATATAATACCATATTATAGTATACCATAAAATTGAATATTTTTCATAATTGAAACAAAAAAACTTTGGCATTGTCTTATAAATACATATAAAAACTATTTTTAATCAAAAAAATTTCACTTCCATAAAAAATTTTTAATAATTATTTTATTGAAAACTAACTAGGAGGCTTATGTGAAAGATTCTACAATAGAAAATCCACTTGGTATTAAACCTATAAAAAAACTACTTATATCCTTTGCTTGGCCAGCAATAACAGCTAATATAATA
>ERZ773214.2328-NODE-2328-length-10305-cov-17.868000_pt1 | contig 10305 bp, 7 predicted proteins | sample MGYA00511238_ERZ773214 | MGnify/ENA primary metagenome ERZ773214 (study PRJEB29015, sample SAMEA2738157) | human oral metagenome | biome: human oral; feature: human-associated habitat; material: saliva | place: China | collected 2259 ...
CTCCTATCGAAGAAAATATCTACATCATGACAGCAGAAGAGCGTAAGGAAGCTGGTATTACAGACCTTCCATCAACCCTTCACAACGCTTTGAAAGCTCTGACTGAAGATGAGGTTGTCAGAGCAGCTCTTGGAGAACATATCTATACTAGTTTCCTTGAAGCCAAACGAATCGAATGGGCAAGTTATGCAACCTTCGTTTCACAATGGGAAATTGATAATTATCTAGACCTTTACTAATAGAGAAGGAAGATTGCCTGAGGATAAGCAGTCATACAGCAGTCTAAGCAATCGAATACTTATAACCCCTAAAATAGCGATTTCGGTCGCTATTTATTTTTCGAAAAATCCTCTTTATTCTTTTTCAAATTAGATTTATCATCAGACGTGTAGAAGAAAATCTAGGAGTCGCTATAGAAAAATTCAATTTTGAAAACAATCTCATCAACGATAAACCTATTTCAACTCCATTATCTATAGGCGTATTTTTACGCCTTTTTATATATTTGAAGCACATAAGAAACATTATGAGAAGTTCGCTGATGGAAGTGTTCAAGAAATTGATGTTCCTTATGATATTCCTGTTACTTGGAAGTGGGTGAGAGTTAAAGATGTGACGATTACTAATCCTAAAAATAATATGAATGATGATAGCTTAACATCTTTTTTACCCATGAAATTAATTAGTGACGGATACAGTACAAACCATAGCTTTGAAATTAAAAAATGGGGAGATATAAAAAAAGGATTTACACATTTTCAAAATAAAGATGTGATACTAGCCAAAATAACTCCATGCTTTCAGAATAGAAAATCAACAGTATTAACAGACCTAGAAGGAGGAATGGGAGCAGGAACTACTGAAATATATACTTTTCGAACACTATCAAGTCTACTTTCTGAATTTCTACTCTATATATTTAAAACTCAAGATTTTATCTCTGCAGGAATTAAAAATTTTTCAGGTACTGCAGGACAACAGCGTGTGCCCAGAATTTTTGTAGAAAATTACTGTATCCCCCTCCCCCCCCTCTCCGAACAAAAACGTATCGTTAAAGCAATTGAAGAAGCCCTAGCTAAAGTAGATGAATATGCTGAAAGTTATAATAGATTAGAACAGCTAGATAAAGAATTTCCAGATAAACTAAAAAAATCTATTCTTCAATATGCTATGCAAGGAAAATTAGTTGAACAAGACCCAAATGATGAACCAGTCGAAGTTCTACTTGAAAAAATACGAGCAGAAAAACAAAAACTCTTTGAAGAAGGCAAGATTAAAAAGAAAGATTTAGAGATTCCAATTGTTTCCCAAGGAGATGATAACTCTTATTATGAGGAAGTACCTTATAAAATACCAGAAAATTGGGAATGGGTGAAACTAGGGAGTATTGGAATTTGGAATTCTGGAGCAACTCCTCCTAAAGCGAATTGTAGCTATTACTCCTCAGCTACAATTCCTTGGCTTTTGACTGGCGATTTAACAGATAGCTATATAACTAATATTCCTAATAAAATATCTGAATTAGCATTAAAAGAAACATCTGTTAAAGTAAACCCAACTGGTTCTATCCTGATTGCCATGTACGGGGCAACTGTGGGTAAGTTAGGTATTCTAACATTTCCAGCAACGACTAATCAAGCATGTTGTGCTTGCAGTAAATTATTTCAAATCGAAAAACTATATCTTTTTTACTTTTTAATGGCAGAGCGAAATAACTTTAAGTTTCGAGCTGAAGGTGGAGCTCAACCAAATATTTCAAAAAATAAGATAATAAATACGTTTATTCCTCTCCCACCCCTTCCTGAACAATCCAGAATCGTTGATAAAATCGAACAATCTTTCGCCCATATTGACGCACTAATTTAGTATAATAGTTTTACGTGCGGTGGAATTTCTATCAAACATAAGATAGGAGTTTTACGTTGAAAGATTTTGAATTACATTTGAAGAAAGCTGGTTTAGCTGAAAATACTGTGCGTTCGTACCTTTATGGTGTTCGATTTTTCTTGGAGAATTACGAACTCAAAATGGAAGAATTATTTGAATACAAAGGATATTTATTAGACAATTTTAAACCTAAAACTGTCAATTTGCGACTACAAGGAGTAAATAAATATCTGGCTTTTATTGGTCAAGATGATTTAAAATTAAAATTTGTCAAAGTACAGCAAAAACCGTTTTTAGAAGATGTCATTAGCCATGCTGATTACCTTTTTCTTAAACGTAGTTTGAAAAAAGATGGTATTTTAAAATGGCATTTTGTCGTTTGGTTTTTAGGTGCAACTGGGGCTCGTGTAAGTGAACTTATTAAACTAAAAGTAGAGCATGTAGAAATCGGTTATTTTGACATTTACTCAAAAGGTGGTAAAATTCGTAGACTGTACATTCCTAAAAAATTAAGGAATAGTTGTCTTAGTTGGTTAGAATCAGAAAATCGCCGAAGTGGTTATTTATTTTTGAATAAATTTAACGAACCAATTACAGCAAGAGGAGTTGCTCAACAGTTAAAAAATTATGCTGATAAATACAAAATGAATCCTAAAGTAATTTATCCTCATTCTTTTAGGCATTTATTTGCTAAGAATTTTTTAGCGAAGTATAATGATATTGCCCTGCTTGCAGATTTGATGGGACACGAAAGTATAGAGACTACTCGAATTTATCTAAGGAAAACAGCTACTGAACAACAAAATATTGTGGATAAAATTGTTAATTGGTAAAAAAATAGTAGGTGGTCAAACTGACTACCTGCTATTTTTTATGATTATGGCTCTTATTATGGGAATATACCAGAAAACTGGCTTCTCTCAACTCTAGATAGTGTATCCAATCTTTACACTGGAAACAGTATTAACGCTACTGAAAAGAAAAAATATTTTTCTGGAGTAGATGGGTTTAATTATATCGCAACCAAGGATGTCAATTTTGATAGCACTATTAATTATGATAACGGCATTAGAATTCCCGATAGATATTTATCAAAATTCAAAATTAGCTATTCCAATTCTGTATTGCTGTGCTTAGAAGGTGGTAGTGCTGGACGCAAAATAGGTTTATTGGAACAAGATGTTTGTTTTGGTAATAAATTATGTAGCCTATCCTTTTATTATGGAGAAAATAAATGGCTCTACTATTTTCTTCAAAGCCCACAATTTCTCAGCGATTTTCAGGAGAGTAAATCTGGAATAATTGGAGGTGTTAGTAAAAATAACTTGGGGAACATATTGATTCCTGTATTACCTAGAAATGAACAAATGCGTATTACTCAGGAAATTGACTTACTTTTTCAAAAAGTTTCTCAGCTTTAGTAATTATTAATTTTTGTGTACGTATACCTGGAAAATTAATTATAGTTTGAGAAAATCTAGTTTTGTTTAATATAGGAATAGTGGTAGATGATGTATTGTTCTTGAATTGTTTTTGCATAAAATCAGACTGTATAGCTAAAAGTAAAAATTTTGAGTTGACAAAATTAAATACTTCTATGCCATGCATTTGTTGATTGAACGCTCCATCAACACGAACAATCCCAGCAATTCCAATATTTCCAATACCATTTATTAAAATAGAACCTGCTTTTATTTTTCTGGATTTTGTATTTCCTAGAACCGATAAATATTCAGTTGTATTGTATAGTTCTCCTTGTAATAAATCAGCAGGTTTATAGAATGGTATTTCGCCACCGTAGTTTTCAGGGCTATTTTTAGATGGCGTGTTACCAGTACTAATTATTCCTATATAATTTAATGTTGTCTGTACCCAATTCATAGGTATCTTCCCATAATAAGAGTTATCATCTCCTTGGGAAACAATTGGAATCTCTAAATCTTTCTTTTTAATCTTGCCTTCTTCAAAGAGTTTTTGTTTTTCTGCTCGTATTTTTTCAAGTAGAACTTCGACTGGTTCATCATTTGGGTCTTGTTCAACTAATTTTCCTTGCATAGCATATTGAAGAATAGATTTTTTTAGTTTATCTGGAAATTCTTTATCTATCTGTTCTAGTCTATTATAACTTTCAGCATATTCATCTACTTTTTCTAAAGCTGATTCGATTGCTTCTACTATGCGTTGTTGTTCGGATAGTGGTGGGAGGGGGAATAAAAAATTTTTTATTGTTTGTAAAACTAAATTTTTATTTCCTACACCTCGGGTTCCTAATTTAGATTGTTTGAAAATTACGGGAGATTTTATAAGATGAACCATAAAATCTACGTTAATTGAAGATGTGAACTTCAACAATGCCAGACTAACAAAAATGCTAAACTCTTTATCTGTATCAACTTTTACTGGTATTCCAGTTGTTCCTACTTTCGAGAGTAATATATCGTTCATTTCTGGTTTTGTTCTTTTTGATAAGATAGCATGCTCTTCAACTGATATGTATTTTGTATTTGAAAAATCTAAAGTTCCCGAACTAATATCTCTTACTGATAAAAAAGGTATACCCGTTTCTGTATAATGTGGTGTTGAGTGTGTTCCATCGTTTATTAATCTAGTTATATTTTCCAACCTCACCCACTTCCAAGTAACAGGAATATCATAAGGAACACCAATTTCTTGAACACTTCCATCAGCGAACTTCTCATAATGTTTCCCATCATCACCACGAAATATCTCGGTTTCCTTTTTATCTCGTTTGATTTTTCCTTCACTGATAAGTTTTTCTTTTTCAGCTTTAATTCTCTTTAACAATTCACTTGCAGGTTCGTCATTGGGATTTTGCGGCACTAATTTCCCTTCCATTGCTCTTTGAAGGATACTTGCTTTAAGTTGTTCTGGTGTCATTATTTATCCTCCAACAGCTGCAAAATATCAGCTAATACATTATCAATTTTATGATTTAAAGCCGCTCTTTCCGCTTGATAATTCTGGATCAACTCAAAGGGATTTAAGATTTCCTCTTCCTCTTTTGGAAAACCACACTGGTCTAAATTATAATTCAACTCAGCCAATTCACTAGGTGTAAATGATTTAGATTTGTAGAACTTACCTTCCAGAATCTCTTCACGATTTTCCCACCAGTCACGAACAGGATTGAAGTGTTCTGACTTCATCGGTTTAGTTTTCGAGAAATTTTTATAACCATCTGGCATATCTAAACGATAAAACCAAGTTTCTTCTGTTTTCTTTGTTTTATCAAAGAAAAGAATGTTCGTATGGATTCCTGTATACGGTGCAAAGACACTATGAGGCAACCTAATAATCGTATGCAAGTTGAACTCATCTACCAGTTTTTGTTTCAAGCGAGTTTTTACACCTTCACCAAATAGAAAACCATCAGGTAAAATAACTCCAACACGACCATTTTCTTTCAAACGATACATAATGACAGCCATAAATAAATCAGCCGTTTCAGAACTCCGTAATTCTGCTGGAAAGTTATTTTTTATTGTTTCTAATTCTGACCCTCCAAAAGGTGGATTCATCATAATAATGTCAAATTTTTCATCATCCGTATATTCACGAACATTTTTCTCCAAAGTATTTCCATGAACAATTTTAGGGTCATCAATTTCGTGAAGAAACAAATTTGTAACTGCTAAAAGATGAGGAAATGCTTTCTTTTCAATACCAAAAACAGCTGTATTATATTTTTTGGTATCTTCACTAGTTTTACGTTGACTACTTAAACGGTTCAGAGTCGAAGTCAAGAATCCTCCTGTTCCGCAAGCAAGGTCTGCCATTGATTCTCCAAGTTTTGGGTCAAGGACTTCGGCAATAAAATCAGTCGCTGCACGTGGCGTATAAAATTCTCCTGAGTTCCCAGCATTTTGAATATCTTTAAGAATTTTTTCGTAAATATCATTAAACGAATGACGATCTTCAGGGCTATTGAAATCAACTTCATCAATAACATTGATGACTTGGCGTAACAAGACGCCATTTTTCATATAGTTGTTCGCATCTTCAAAAGCTGATTTAACAATCGTTTTTCGAATAGGCATATTTGAAGTTATTTCAAGCTCTTTCAACTCTTTGAATAACTTGTTATTGACAAAATCAAGTAATTCATCGCCTGTCAATACCCGTTCCCCATTTTGAGCATGAGCCCAATTTCTCCATTTTAATTCCTCTGGGATAATTGACTCATACTCGTCTTCTTCTAATTCCCAAACCATTTCACGGCTATCATAAATTTTTAAGAATAATAACCAAGACATTTGCTCAATACGTTGAGCATCACCATTAACACCAGCATCGTTTCGAGTGATATCTTGAATTCTTTTTACAAATGATGTAATTGACATACTTTCCTTTCATTAAGCTACTGTAAATAGCTCTTGCTCCAATTCTTTAATTGCTTGTAAATATCGTTTTTTATCTCCAAAATAAGTATTGATGATTTTGAAGGTTCCACCATATATCTGAAATTCTGGAAGTTTTAATGTTTCAATGCTTTCGAGTTCTCCAATACCTTTATCCATGTATTTGTCCAGTAAAATTTCCAAAACAGCACGCGCTTCCTCACTATATTTATATAAATATCCGCTTTGTTTGAGTTTATTGATACGTTCCGTTTTGGTTAATTCTTTTTGACCATAGGCAAGTTTTAGGAGTAAATCAAAATCATCGATTTCTTGTTCTGATATTCCCTCCGACTCTCGAATAGCATCTAGATAAACTCCTTTTTTATAAAGTTCGTCTAAGATCAGCTTCTTTTTATCTGCCGTATGCCAAACTGTGATAAAATCGTTCAAAGTGGCGTAGCTACCTAAGATATTCTTCCGAGTGTAGTCGGTCAGGCTTTCGGTAATCAGTTTCCCGTTTTCGTCCAATACTTGAACAGTAGAATTAAGAATGGTAACCTGCTTGTCTGTAACGATATATTTTTCTACTGGGTCACCACCTTCGTTTACAAAACCAGGTGTAGTACCATTGTTTGTTTTTGCTCCCGTTTCCAGAACCTTCACTGGTTCACCATCGAAATCAGGGTCAGCAAACAAATTGGTAACATTTCGAAAATCAATAATCGTAAAAAATTCTTTCCCCTTTTGAGGATAAAGACGTGTGCCACGACCAATAATTTGTTTAAATTCAGTCATGGATTGGATATTAGAGTCTAAAACAATCAAACGACATGTTTTAGCATTAACTCCTGTCGTTAATAATTTAGACGTTGTTACAATAGCGGGAAAATTAGAATTGACATCCATAAAGTTATCCAGTTGAGCTTTTCCTTCAGCGTTGTCACCAGTTACTTGCATGACATAACGATAGTCTTCTTGGACTAAGTCTAGATTCTCTTTTACAAGTGCAGCACGCATTCGCTCGGCATGGTCAATATCAACACAAAAAACAATTGTTTTATCAAATCGTGCATTGTTTTGCTTCATATAATCAGAAACAAACTTGGCAACTCTTTGAGTTCTATCATCAATAACAATGTTTTTGTCAAAATCTTTCCTGCCGTAGTACCTATCTTCTATTAATTGTCCGTTAGCATCAACTTTTCCAGTTTCTGGACGATAACCATCCACATCCACATCTAAATTAACTCTCATAACACGATATGGAGCCAAAAAACCATCCTCGATTCCCTGTTTTAAACTATAAGTATAGATTGGCTCACCAAAGTATTCCATATTGGAAGCATTCTTGGTTTCTTTAGGAGTAGCGGTCATCCCAATTTGTGTAGCAGAACTGAAATAATCAATCACCTTACGCCAGTTACTGTCTTCCTTAGCTGAGCCACGGTGCGCTTCATCAATTATGATTAAATCAAAGAAGTCTTTGTCAAACTTTTGATAATGTGTTTCAGTTCCATCTTCACCAGTTAGTTGCTGATAAAGCCCTAGATAAATTTCAAAAGAATTTAATTTTTCAGGAGCAGTCAAAAGTTTTGGTGTAATTTTCGTCATTACCTTTTCGAATGGCTTAAAGTCTTCAGCCATCGTTTGGTCTACTAAGATGTTTCTATCCGCTAAGAATAAAACTCGTTTAGCCAAACCAGCTTTTCGAAGGCGATGAATAATTTGAAAAGCCATGAACGTTTTCCCTGTTCCTGTTGCCATCACAAACATTACTCGTTTTTGTCCTCTGGCAACTGTTTCAATAGTACGATTGATAGCTATTTGCTGATAATAGCGTGGTGTTTTCATTGAGAAGGCGTCTGTATAGTATGGAGTTGAGATAGCTTCTTTAATTTCGTACGTCAATCCTTTTTCCTTCGTCATACGAGAAAATAATTCTTCACGAGTAGGGAATTCGTCTAACTCCAGCTCACGTTCTTCTCTCGTGATACGGTCGTGTTCAATAAAGCCATCACCATTCGAAGAATAAACAAATGGAACATCTAAAATCTCTCCATATTCAATAGCTTGTTGTAATCCTGCTCGAATGCTGTGTTTATTATCCTTTGCTTCAACAATTGCAATTCGAGTTCCAAATTGGTAATACAGTGAATAGTCTGATTTTTTTCCTTCTTTACGACGAGCCTTATCTCCTCTAACCTCAATTCGACCATCAGTGAAGTATTCTTCGTAAGCGATATGCTCACCATTTTTCCATCCTTTGGATACAATAGCAGGAGTGATGAAATTTGCTTTAATATCCTCTTCATTCATTTCTTTCTTAGACTTTATAAACTCAACCATATTGAACCCTCCGCATTCTAAAAATCTACTTCTCCATAAAATAAACTATCAGAACAAATTATAATTCTATTATATCATACTTATAAAAATACTCTGCCAAATTGTTGAAAATAAGTATACAATATACTTTAGCATCGCGTCAGATTATCTCCGCATAACACCTCTATTTTTCGCTGTTTTCGGCAGGCGACTTATTATCATTCTACAAGCACTTTCAGTCGGGTTGGTGAGCTATTTTTTAAAAATAAATAATCACATTTAAACATTTTGGAAGTATAAAATATCTACATCAGCCGTTCAAAAACTGGCGTAAATTTTACCATAATATTTTCGTTTAAATAAAGGTTTTTTATGTCAAACGGATTTTAACGAGGCGGATGTTTCCTATTTTGCTTCTCTTTTTAGCTCTACTACCGGTTTTCTCAAAGTTTGTCACTGGAGGTAGTTCTTTCAGTTGGGAAATGTTTTTGATTGTTATAATAGATAGTGTTTTATTGATAGTTCATGCGATTCAGATTTCTTATATTTTTTGGAGATTGTTTCAAAAGTGGAAAGAATTATCTGATAAATAAAACCATGCATGTTTTCTAATTTGGAGGTGCGATGATGAAAAGCAAACTACAATTTCGGATTTTTACGATTCTTGATGAGGATAAGAAAGAAGAATATTTACATGAGATGCATTTGAAAGGTTGGAAGTATAGAAGGAGTCGTTTTGGTTTGTTCTATTTTGACCAATGTCAACCAGACAATGTCATCTACTGTATCTATGATTCTAGATTTCTTAAAAAATATAAGCATGAACTGCAAGATTTTAGAAATAGAGGTTGGGAATTGATAGGAGCAGGTTCTTGTTCGATTCTTCGTAAATCGTCTTCTGATTTACTTCCGGAGGATCAAGTCTATATGAGTAAGGGGCTCAGATGGGAAGTTATGCGAAATAGACTTCGTTCATGTACAGCTACTTTCTTAGGTGGTCTTGTTGTCTGTATGAGTCTATTTAAAGAGGAGCTTTCTATGTCTTTCTTTATTATTTTTCTTTTATATGCTATCTTGATTTCTTATCTAATCTATGGTTATTTCAGATTAAAAAGGAAATACCAAGTAGATGAATAGCAAGGTTCTAGGTCTTCAGACTGATTTTTAGCACTCTTGACAAAAGAGTGCTAATTTTTTGAGTTTTTCTCTTGACATTCTCTTTTAAGGGTGTATAATAGAATCATAAGTTAGCACTTGGATGTGTCGAGTGCTAAAAAAGATCTATCAGAGAGGAGTGTCGAGATGGTTACAGAACGTCAGCAGAATATTTTAAATCTGATTATTGACATCTTTACCAAAACGCACGAACCTGTTGGATCCAAAGCCTTGCAAGAGTCTATCAACTCTAGTAGTGCTACCATTCGAAATGACATGGCAGCTCTAGAAAAGCAAGGTTTGCTTGAAAAGGCTCATACTTCCAGTGGTCGGATGCCGAGTGTGGCTGGATTTCAATACTATGTCAAACACTCCTTATCCTTCGACCGTTTAGCCGAGAGTCAAGTTTATGAGATTGTAAAAGCCTTTGATCAAGAATTCTTCAAGCTAGAGGATATTCTTCAAGAGGCGACGAAAATTTTGTCAGACTTGAGTGGTTGTACGGTTGTAGCGCTGGATGTAGAACCAAGTAGGCAGAAGCTAACAGCTTTTGATATTGTTGTCCTCGGGCAACATA
>ERZ773214.2329-NODE-2329-length-10304-cov-14.271441_pt1 | contig 10304 bp, 8 predicted proteins | sample MGYA00511238_ERZ773214 | MGnify/ENA primary metagenome ERZ773214 (study PRJEB29015, sample SAMEA2738157) | human oral metagenome | biome: human oral; feature: human-associated habitat; material: saliva | place: China | collected 2259 ...
TGATTGTCATGGGATTTGTAGAACCCTTTACAAAAGAACTTCCAATGGAATACGCCGTTGAGTTAAACCGACTCATTAGCTACGAAATGGAAGGATCTGTAGGATAATTCGTTTTAATAGCAAAATAAAATCACAATGGATTTGACTCCATTGTGATTTTTTTGCTTATAGCTTTTCGTTGACATAACGAACAAATTCATTCCACCAAACCTTTAAGAAAAAGCTTTTCTCAATGGTTCTTCCCGATACCATATCGACCGTTGGCTCTTGATCTTCTAAGTAGCCACGTCCGATTTTATCTGGATCAGTGTAGTGTAATTTTCCAAGACTTGTGCCTGATTTGACAGGTGCTCGGAATGATTCTTGGTTACTCTTGAATTGAATTTTTGGTTCTGCTTGACTACCTTGCTTTTCGACGATATAGAAGTCTTTTTTTGCAACAGCTAAAACAGTCTCTGACTTCCCATCCATGATAGTTGCCTTACTTTTTCCGTAGGGATCTCCTTCTTTGACGACAATGGAAGAAACAAAGGTCCGTACCACGTAGTTCATCAGAGAAGAAGTAGCCACAAAGCGTGCATAGGGATCACCGTCAACTGCCTCAACTCCTAGGACAACCGTGATCATATGGATGCCATTTTGCGTCGTCGATGCAGCAAAGGTGATGCCACCTTTTGTAGAGTTGCTGACCCGAAGGCCGTCGACTCCCGAACGGTAATTCGGCATGCCTTCTAGCATCAGATTGGGGTTTTCAATCTGCGTGTTTGAAAAAAGAGCAGTGGGCTTTGAAGTATATTTGGTCACTTCAGGAAAATCCTGGAGTAAGTGCTTGGCAATAACAGCAATATCATAAGCACTCAATTGATTTTCGTCTTCTTTCCCTCCAGGATCTCCACTGATGGTTTGAGTATTTAATCCGGTAGCATTGATTAAATGAGGAGATTGAATGCCCCATTCAGCAAGTTTTTGCTTCATTTTTTCAACGAAGCTTTTCTCAGAGCCACCCACTTTCTCAGCTAAGGCCAAGGCAGCAGTGCTAGAATTTCCAACTAAAAGAGCAGTCAATAACTGATCAACCGTATATTGGTTCGCCTCCATAGGAAGAGTACCAGCACCTTCGATATCATTTAAGGCCAGAGCTTTCTCAGACAATTTAATAGGATCTTTCAGAGAAAGTTTTTTTTCATGAATGGCTTCGAAAATCAGATAAGTGGTCAAGAGTGTAGATAGTCCCCCCACATCTCGCTTTTTCTCTGAATCCTTTTCATATAAGATTTTACCTGTATCAGCTTCAACAGCAATAGCACTTTGAGCAGGAAGATCTAGCTCATCTGCTAGAACGACTTGATAAGGTAAACTGCATAACAGCAGGATGAAGGTTAAAAAAGAAAGAAAGAATTTTTTCACAGTTGTTTCCTCGTTGCTTAGTCCTCTCTATTGTATCATACAAATGATTAATGGAAAATCGTAAAATCATCAATTAGGCTAAAAAGTCAATCATAGCAAGGTTTTTGGATGGTGTTGAAGCAAATATTCAGAAAATTTAGTTTACTTTTTTTTCTACTTGTGATATAATCTTAAACAAATCTAAAAAAACTATTGGAGAATTCCTATGAAAAAAGGTAAAGTATTCGCAGTTGCCGGAGTAACACTCCTTGCAGCTGGATTGTTAGCTGCATGTTCTAGTTCAAATACTAGCAAAGCAAGCTCAGGCGAAGACAAAAACTATGGTTATGTCTACACTTCAGATCCAACAACTTTGGACTATACAATTTCTTCTAAAGCTGCTACCCATGACATCACTACAAATGTGGTAGACGGTTTGTTAGAAAATGATAAATACGGTAACCTTGTACCTTCACTTGCGGAAGACTGGTCTGTTTCTAAAGACGGTTTGACTTATACCTACAAGATTCGTAAAGGTGTCAAATGGTATGATGCGGATGGTGAAGAACACGGCGAAGTGACTGCCAAAGACTTCGTGACTGGTTTGAAACACGCTGCTGATAAAAAATCAGAAGAACTTCCACTAGTTCAAGGCTCAATCAAAGGCTTGGATGATTATGTACAAGGAAAAACTACAGACTTCAGCCAAGTTGGTGTCAAAGCGGTTGATGATTACACACTTCAATACACATTGAACAAACCTGAAACTTTCTGGAACTCTAAAACGACTAACGGAATTTTGTTCCCAATAAGCACAGAGTTCTTGAAGAGTAAGGGAGATGATTTTGGTCAACCAAACGATGTGAAGTCAATCCTTGCAAACGGACCTTTCCTTCTTAAATCAATCACTTCAAAATCATCTGTTGTATTTGAAAAGAATGACAACTACTGGGATAAGAAAAACGTTCACCTGAAAGAAGTAAAATATACTTATTACGATGGATCAGACCAAGATTCATTGGCACGTGGATTCTCTGATGGTGCTTATACAAAAGCTCGCCTTTTCCCTGCAAGTTCAAACTTTGCAACTGTAGAGAAAAAATATAAAGACGATATCTTTACTACACCAGCAGGATCAGGTGTAGCAGTTCTTGGCTTTAACCTTGATCGTCAATCTTACAAACACACTGCTAAGAAATCCGATGCTGAAAAATCTTCTACTAAGAAAGCAATTTTGAACAAAGATTTCCGTCAGGCCGTCACTTTTGCCTTGAACCGTGAAAGCTACTCAGCACAAGTCAATGGTAAAGAATTTGCTAAACCAGCTATCCGTAATACATATGTTGCACCTGCATTCGTACAAGTAGATGGAAAAGACTTCGGAAATGTAGTTGCAGATAAGTTGACTACTTATGGAGACCAATGGAAGGGTATCAACCTTGCAGATGGTCAAGATGGTCTTTACAACAAAGATAAAGCGAAAGCACAACTTGAAAAAGCCAAAGCTGAACTTCAAAAAGATGGTGTTCAATTCCCAATTCATATTGATGTACCGGTAGCACAAAATTCTACAAACTTTGTTTCACGGATGCAATCTCTGAAACAAACTGTGGAAGATACTCTTGGTAAAGACAATGTCGTTCTTGATCTTCAAATGATGGACTCAGACGAAGTGTTGAATATTACTTTGAATGTGCCATCAGCTGCAGACGCAGACTGGGATCTTCAAGGAATGGTAGGATGGAACCCAGACTATGATGATCCATCAACTTACCTTGATACTCTTCAACCAGCTTCTGAGGACCAAACAAAAGTTTACCTTGGTTTTGCAGGTGGTGTAGATAACCCATCAGCAAAAGCTGTAGGTTTGGATGAGTTTGCAAAACTTCTTGACGATGCAAACAACGAAACACAAGATGTTGTGAAACGTTATGAAAAATACGCAGCAGCTCAAGCTTGGTTGACAGATAGTGCGATTGTTATTCCAACGATGTCAAGTACAGGTGCTGCAACAGTTGTTTCTAAGGTAGTTCCATTCTCTGAACCATCATCACAAACAGGTAACAAAGGTTCAACATACTTGAAATACGTTGAAGTTCAAGATGAGCCGGTTACTAAGAAACAATACGATGAAGCCCTTAAGAAATGGCAAAAAGAAAAAGCTGAGTCAAACAAAAAAGCTCAACAAGATCTTGAAAAACACGTTAAATAATTAAATTATTGATTTTCATTAGAACTTTCTCTTCTAGGGGAGAAAGTTCTTTTGGACATTAAAGGAATGAAATATGAAAAAATATGTTTTTATGCGTATTTTGCGTTCGTTAGTGTCGATCTTTCTCGTCACGACATTAACCTACATGATTATCTATACGCTAACACCGAGAAATCTCATCTTTAAAAATGACCCCAACTACAATAAAGTAGCGAAGACAAAAGATTCGAAGATCAACTACGAAAATACTGTCTACGATCGCATGGGTTATTTGGAATACATGGATTCAAAGAGCTTGCAACAAAAAGCAAGTAAAGAAGATTCTTCCGTAACGGTTGATGCGACAACTGCTAATGAAAAGATCTACAAAAAATATATTGAAAAATTAGGTCATGGTTGGCAGTTGAAACGTTTCCCGGAAAGTAAGTCTTTCTATGCGGTGCGTGAAATTCCGGTTTTTGAACGTGTCATCAGCTTCTATGCGAATTTGATTCAGTTTGATCATCCAGGTTGGGTGAAAGATGCCTCAAATCCAAATCTCAAACGCTATATCCGTATTGAAAATGATCCATCTATTGGTTGGTCAGTTGTAGGTTCTGGTACGAAACACAAATACCTCTTGTACTTTAATGGTCAATTCCCATATGTGCACCAAAACTTTGTAACCTTAAACCTTGGAAATTCATATCCAACTTATTCAAATACCCCTGTTCTTCAAGTTATTACCCAAGGACAAGGAACGACTAAGAAGAGTGAAGTGAACTTCCCAACAGGTAAAAAGACATCTTCCATCGATATCTACTCACGTACCTACAAATCACCAAGTAAGGCAGACTCACAAGATATCAGTCGATTTGGTAAAGGGGATGCCTATACAGCAACGTTGAGCAACTATGAGAATCCATCCATGATTGCATCTTCTTCAATCATTGGTTTGATTGGTATTGCGATTGCTTACTTGATTGCGATCCCATTAGGATCTTACATGGCTCTGTTCAAGGACTCATGGTTTGATAGCATCTCTACTGCGGCTTTGACATTTATGATGTCTCTCCCAACCATTGCCCTTGTCTATATCGTGCGTCTAGCAGGTTCATTCTTTGGACTTCCAGACTCATTCCCAGTACTTGGAGCACAGGACTGGCGTTCATATGTATTGCCGTCTCTGATTCTTGGTTTATTGAGTGCGCCATTTATCGCCGTTTGGATTCGTCGTTACATGATCGATATTCACTCTCAGGATTTCGTCCGTTTTGCTCGTTCAAAAGGATTGTCAGAACGTGAGATCTCAAGAAAACACATCTTCAAAAATGCGATGGTTCCACTAGTTTCTGGAATTCCAGGGGCTATCATTGGAGTTATCTCAGGTGCGACGTTGACTGAAACAGTCTTCGCTTTCCCAGGTATGGGTAAAATGTTGATTGACTCTATTAAAGCATCAAACAACACCATGGTCATCGGACTTGTCTTCATCTTCACATCACTTGGTATCTTTGCTGCCATGTTAGGTGATATCTTGATGACAGTGCTTGATCCACGGATTAAATTAACGAATACGAAAGGAGGCAAATAATGGCTACAATCGATAAAAATAAATTTCAGTTTGTAAAACGCGATGACTTTGCCTCTGAAGTAATCGATGCTCCAGCGTATTCATACTGGAAATCTGTATTCAGACAATTCTTGAAAAAAAGAACCACTATCATTATGCTTGCTATTTTGATTGGGATTCTCTTGATGAGTTTTGTCTACCCGATGTTTTCAAATTTTGATTACAACGACGTAAGTAAGGTAAATGACTTTTCAGCACGTTTGAATCCACCAAGTGCCAAAGCTTTCTTTGGTACAGATAATAACGGTAAATCCCTCTTTGATGGAGTTTGGTTTGGTGCTCGGAATTCAATTATCATTTCCTTCATCGCCACTGTTATTAACGTGGTTGTCGGAGTTATCGTTGGTGGAATTTGGGGGATCTCAAAATCCATCGACCGTATCATGATGGAAGTTTATAACGTTATTTCAAACATTCCGTTTATGTTGATCGTTATCGTCTTGACTTACTCAATGGGATCTGGTTTCTGGAACTTGATTCTTGCCATGTCCTTAACTGGATGGATCGGAATTGCCTATACCATTCGTGTCCAAATCATGCGTTACCGTGATTTGGAGTACAACCTTGCCAGCCGAACATTAGGAACACCAACTTTGAAAATTGTTACGAAAAATATTTTGCCTCAATTGGTATCTGTTATCGTGACACAAACATCACAGTTACTTCCAAGCTTTATTTCTTATGAAGCTTTCCTTTCCTTCTTCGGACTTGGTCTTCCAATCACAGTTCCAAGTTTGGGACGCTTGATTTCTGACTATTCTCAAAACGTAACTACAAATGCCTACCTATTCTGGATTCCGCTTACTGTTTTGATTTTAGTATCCTTGTCATTCTTTATCGTCGGACAAAACTTGGCCGATGCCAGCGACCCACGTACACATAGATAGGAGGAGTAGATATGACATCAAATAACAATATTATTTTATCTGCTCAAGATATCGTAGTGGAATTTGACGTGCGCGATCGCGTATTGACAGCTATTCGTGGCGTATCGCTTGAGCTAGAAGAAGGTGAAGTTCTTGCCTTAGTTGGTGAGTCAGGTTCAGGGAAATCAGTTTTGACAAAAACGTTCACCGGAATGTTAGAAGATAACGGCCGTATTGCCCAAGGTTCGATTAAATACCGTGGTCAAGAATTGACAGATTTGAAATCGAATAAAGATTGGGAAAATATTCGTGGATCTAAGATCGCTACAATTTTCCAAGACCCAATGACAAGTTTGGACCCAATCAACACAATTGGATCACAAATTACAGAAGTCATTATCAAACACCAAGGGAAAACAGCTAAAGAAGCCAAAGAAATGGCTTTGGACTATATGGAGAAAGTTGGAATTCCAGATGCTGAACGTCGTTTTGATGAGTATCCATTCCAATATTCAGGTGGGATGCGTCAACGGATCGTTATTGCCATCGCTCTGGCCTGCCGTCCAGATATCTTAATCTGTGACGAACCAACAACAGCCCTTGACGTAACCATTCAAGCGCAAATCATTGATTTGTTGAAATCCCTTCAAAAAGAATACCAATTTACAGTTATCTTTATCACCCACGATTTAGGTGTGGTTGCAAGTATTGCAGATAAAGTAGCCGTTATGTATGCTGGAGAAATTGTTGAGTTTGGTAAAGTAGAAGAAATTTTCTACGATCCAAAACATCCATACACATGGAGCTTGCTTTCAAGCTTGCCTCAATTGTCAACCTCAGATGGTGATCTTTACTCTATTCCAGGGACTCCGCCATCATTGTATGCTCCAATCAAAGGAGATGCCTTCGCACTTCGTTCAGATTATGCGATGCAGATTGATTTTGAAGAAGAGGCACCCGCTTTCAAAGTGACCGATACTCACTGGGCTAAGACATGGTTGCTCCATCCAGATGCACCAACAGTTCATAAACCAGAAGTAATCGAAAACCTTCACGAAAAGATTGGCTCAAAAATGGGCTTCACTCACATTACAGAATAGGAGGAAGGAAATGACTGAAAAATTAGTTGAAATTAAAGATTTAGAAATTTCCTTCGGTGAAGGAAGTAAAAAATTCGTTGCTGTAAAGAACGCCAACTTTTTCATTAATAAGGGAGAAACTTTCTCTCTTGTTGGTGAATCAGGAAGTGGGAAGACAACAATTGGACGTGCGATCATCGGTTTGAATGATACAAGTGCTGGAGAAATTATTTATGACGGTCGCAAGATCAACGGAAAAAACTCTCATAGTGAAAAATCAGAGTTGATCCGTAAAATTCAAATGATCTTCCAAGACCCAGCAGCAAGTTTGAATGAACGTGCAACAGTTGATTATATTATCTCTGAAGGTTTGATCAACCACCATTTGTTTAACAGCGAAGAAGAACGTCAGGAAAAAGTAAAAAATATTATGCATGAAGTTGGGCTTCTAGCAGAACATTTGACACGTTATCCTCACGAATTCTCAGGTGGTCAACGTCAACGGATCGGTATTGCCCGTGCACTTGTCATGGAACCAGAATTTGTCATTGCGGATGAACCAATCTCAGCCCTTGACGTTTCAGTACGTGCGCAGGTCTTGAACCTTTTGAAAAAATTCCAAAGAGAATTAGGCTTGACCTACCTCTTTATCGCCCATGACTTGTCAGTTGTACGCTTCATTTCTGATCGTATTGCAGTTATCTATAAAGGGGTTATTGTAGAAGTGGCAGAAACTGAAGAGCTATTTAACCACCCAATCCATCCATACACACAATCTCTACTTTCAGCAGTCCCAATTCCAGATCCAATTCTAGAACGTAAAAAAGTTCTAAAAATCTACGATCCAGAACAACATGATTACTCTGAAGATAAACCACAAATGGTTGAAATTAAACCAGGTCATTATGTATGGGCTAACAAAGCTGAAGAAAACAAATACAGACAAGAATATAAATAGAGAGGCTTTCCTCTCTATTTTCTTTATGCCTTTTTGTCAACTGTAGTGGATGACGAAACTTCTAGAGAGGACCAGATAGGTCTTCCTTTTTTATATGTTTAGAGCGATGAAAACACGCTTCCTAAAGTTGATAGAGTTTCTAAAATCAAATCCTATAGGTTTGATGTCTTTGATCAACTTATTAGTCGTTTTGAGTTTCTCGTTTGAATCGTCTGTTTCTAGCGTATTTATGATGTGTCTAAGGAAAGTCCTAAATGGTGATGGACCGTTCCTCTAACAGCTCAAAGAACGCATCTACTCTCTTCTCCTGAAAAGACTAGTGTCTTCTCAACGACTTCATCTGTAATCAAGGTTTGACGGAAAGTTTTTGAATGAAAAGAGTTGAGAGATAACTTACGGATTTCTTTTTGAAAGATTTGCCAGTGAATATTTAAGGCACGATAGGGTAGTGACTTCTTATCAAATTGGTTCATAATCGAAATCTTGTCTTTAAAAACACGCGTCCAAGGTGATGGGAAATGTGGAAACGATCAAGAACGATTTTAGCGTTTGGGAAAAGTTTTTTGGCTAGTGGAATATAAGCCCCAGACATATCCATCGTGATAAACTGCACCTTTTGGCGAGCTTTTAATGGATACTTCAAAAAGTAGTTTCGTATAGAGGTTTGGCAGCGATTATCAAGGATGGTTATGAGTTTGTTTGTCTCATAGTTCTGAGCAACAAAAGCTAATTCCCCTTTCTTGAACCCAAACTCATCCCAGGACATTATAGCTGGGAGTTTGTCATAATGTTTCTTGAAAGTGAACTGGTCAAGCTTACGATAGACAGTGGACGTCGACACACGAAGTCTTCTGGCAATATCAGTTAGTGACACCTTCTCAGTTAGGAGTTGTGTAACCTTTTGTCGGACCAGATTAGAGATTTGGCAGTTTTTCTCAACGATAGATGTCTCAGCCACCGTTACTCTCCTACAACTTTTACACTGGAAACGACGTTTTTTCAGACGTAGTAGAGTTGGAGTTCCAGCTTGCTCGAGAAGAGGGATTTTAGAGTTTTTTTGAAAGTCATATTTGATCATCTTTCCTTGGCAGTGAGGACATGATGGTGCAGGGTAATCAAGTTTTGCTTGAATCTCGATATGAGTGTCAGTTTCAAAAACAAGTGAAATCTTGATATTTTGGTCTTTAATTCCGATTAATTCTGTGGTATTCTTAATAAGTCTCATAAGTTCTTCCTAATGATGGTTTGGTTGCTTTTCATTATAGTTCTTATGGGACTTTTTGTGTACACTTAAAAAGCTCTATAATCTCTACAGTGGTTTTACCCACTACAGAAATTATAGAGCCTTTAAAGCTAGCCTAGGCTAGTTTTTTGGTGTTTAAATGCGTTTGAGTTTTTGATATAATGTAAGGCATAATTGCAAAGAGGTGACAGTGATGGATTTAACACAACGTTTTAATAAAAATTTAGATAAGATTGAAGTTTCGATGATTCGTCAGTTTGACCAATCAATTTCAGATGTACCAGGTATCAAAAAGTTGACACTTGGTGAACCTGATTTTACGACTCCAGATCATGTGAAAGAAGCAGCTAAAGCTGCTATCGATGCTAACCAGTCTCACTATACAGGTATGGCAGGACTTCCTGCTTTGCGTCAAGCTGCGGCAGATTTTGTTAAGGAAAAATATAATCTTACTTATAATCCAGATAATGAAATTTTGGTGACTATTGGAGCTACAGAAGCCCTTTCTGCAACATTGACGGCTATTTTGGAGCCAGGAGATACGATTCTTTTACCTGCACCAGCCTATCCTGGATATGAACCGATTGCAAATCTAGTTGGTGCTGAAATTGTTGAAATTGATACAACAGCTAATGATTTTGTTTTGACTCCGGAGATGTTAGAAAAGGCAATTTTGGAGCAGGGAGATAAGCTTAAAGCAGTTTTGCTTAACTACCCAACTAACCCAACAGGTGTGACTTACTCACGTCAACAGATTAAAGATTTGGCTGAAGTTCTGAAAAAATTCGATATTTTTGTTGTTAGCGATGAAGTTTACTCTGAGCTAACTTATGTGGACCAACATGTATCTATTGCTGAGTATTTGCCAGAACAAACGATTTTGATTAATGGTTTGTCTAAATCTCATGCGATGACGGGCTGGCGTATTGGTTTGATTTTTGCACCTGC
>ERZ773214.2332-NODE-2332-length-10300-cov-3.520937_pt1 | contig 10300 bp, 10 predicted proteins | sample MGYA00511238_ERZ773214 | MGnify/ENA primary metagenome ERZ773214 (study PRJEB29015, sample SAMEA2738157) | human oral metagenome | biome: human oral; feature: human-associated habitat; material: saliva | place: China | collected 2259 ...
TTTAGCAAACCGCCCCCTTCAGCCACTTGGGTAACTCTCCTTCCCTTCTATCTTAGCATATTTTAAAGAATTAGAGAACGAATTTAAAGAAATATTGTGTTGTGATATAATTTAAAAAAGCTAATGAATATTGAGGTGATATGGGAAAAAATACTGAGGTGATTCAATGGGAGGCGGAGGAGTATGTCTCTCATGATAAAAATATGGGTTGGTATCTAGGCCTAGTGGTTATTGGTGTGATTTTATCGTTGATTTCAATTCGATTTGAATGGTGGACTTTTACGGCTTTAATTATTGTGTCAGTGATTGCTTTAATTCTTTATTCGGTACGACCACCAAGAAAAATTCAGTATGTATTATCTGAGAAAGGGCTGACGGAAGGTGAGAAAATGTATGCTTTTGATGAATATAAGGCTTTCGGAGTATTGCAGGACGATGTACATTTTGCGATTATTTTGATGCCAAAAAAGCGTTTTTCACCGGCTGTAACGGTATATTTCCCTGAGAATAAGGGTGAAGAGATCGTGAATGTTTTTGGTCATAGACTACCAATGGAAGAAGTGAAGCTAGATATGATCGATAAGATTGTAAAAAAATTACGATTTTAAGATAATTACTCTCGAACAAAATAAGCCAGAAAACTGGCTTATTTTTATACTTGAAGTTTAGTTTAGAAAATTGAAAAAACATAACAGTTATGGTAAACTGGAAAAAATATAGAATAAAAGAAGGTGGGTAAATGGATCAAAATGATGGCGCACCAATGACGGGCGCAATGAACGCAACAGATTCAAATGCAGATTTTAACATTAATATTCAGGACCAGTTGGGAGTGCCACCAGCGCCACCAATTCCAGATTTTTTGTCTAATGATCCGATTGATGCGGGTAATGGTTCAAGCGTGATGGCGGATTTGACAAATATGGAGCCAACGCCAATTACAGGTGCGCCTGCGGTGATGCCTGAACCGGTAGCTAGTACAACGGAGCCGGTAGTGGAGACTCCAGCTGTGGTGCCTGAGACGATTGCAGCGCCAAGTGTAGAGGTGAACGCACCAGTGGTAAATACTGAGGTGGCTGGCGATCAATTCGAGAATGTAAAAAAGCAAATGTTGCAGGATCTATACCCATTAATGGATAAAATTAAGATGCAGCCGGAACAGAAATTCAAAGTTTATAAGCAAATGATCGAAACAACTGGTTCGAAGGAGATGATTACTTCTGCATATGAGGCAGTAAAAGAAATTGGAAATGAAGAAGTGCGCGCAGAGGCTTTGCTTTTCCTTGTTGAAAAAGCAGACAGCTAAGATTTAAAAATGATCGCCTACGGGCGATTATTTTTTAGTAAGAAATTAGAGAAAGTAAAAAATTAGAGAAGGTTTTTGCCTTCTCTAATTTAATGAAATGGCTTACTGGGGGATTAGTGTATTTTGCCCTTGTTGGATGAGTTTTAATACATTCCGCCCATGCCGGCGCCGTTGGCGCTCTGGTCTTCCTTTTCTGGAATCTCAACAATGAGAGCACCCATAGTAATGGCAGTAGCAGCGATACTGATGGCATTTTGAACAGCTTCGCGAGTAACACGAGCAGGATCGATGACGCCAGCTTTCTTGAGGTCCTGGAGGCCTTTCTCAGGTTCCATGACGTTAATTCCCTGGCCTGGTTTGGCATTCTCAACTGCAGCAAGAAGGGCTTGGGCATTGAGTCCGGCGTTTTCTAAAATGTGAAGAAGAGGAGCCTTGAGGGCGTTCTTAACAATTTTAGCGCCAGCATCTTTTTCTTCAAGTTGGTCGGCAAGATTAACAAGAGTAACGCCACCACCGGTAACGATACCTTCATCGAGAGCTGCCTTAGTGGCGGCAACGGCATCATCGACGCGATACTTCTTTTCGTCGATCTCAGTTTCAGTAGCACCACCAACTTTAATAACGGCAACCTTACCAGAGAGGGCGGCAGCACGTTTTTCGTATTGTTCACGGTCGTAGTCAGAGGTAGCGAGGTTGGCTTGGGACTTAATGAGTTCAATGCGATCAGAGACGGCGGATTGTTTACCTGCTCCGCTAATAATTGTAGAGCTGTCTTTGGTGGCAATGATTTTCTTGGCTGAACCTAGAGCAGAGACTTCTGCATCTTCAAGCTTCATGCCCTTATCCTCAGAAATAACGATAGCACCAGTAAGAACGGCGATATCTTCGAGAATTTCTTTGCGGCGATCACCGAAGGCGGGAGCTTTAAGGACAAGTGAGTTGAAGACACCTTTGAGTTTGTTGAGAACTAGAAGAGAAAGAGCTTCACCACTAACTTCTTCTGCGATAATTACGAGATCTTTGTGGCCAGATTGGGCTACTTTTTCTAGGATTGGAAGAATTTCGCTGCTACTAGAGATTTTCTTATCAGTGAGAAGGATGAGGGGTTTATTAAAAATAGCTTCTTGGCGATTGATATCGGTGACAAAGAATGGTGAGCTGTAGCCCTTGTCATAACTGAAGCCCTCAACGATTTCCTGTTCCATCTCTAGACCTTGGCCAGCTTCAACGGTGACGATACCGTCTTTACCAATCTTGCTGATAACGTCGGCAATTAATTTACCAATTTCAGGGTCACCAGCAGAGATGGTAGCGACTTCAGCGACTTTTTTATCATCACCGGCAATCTTTTCGGCGGTTTGATTAATTTTTTGAACAATTTCTTGACCAGCTTGTTCGATACCCTTTCTGAGTTCCATTGGGTTGACGCCAGCGGCAATAAGTTTATTGGCTTCGTTTAAGATGTTATAGGTCAAGACAGTGACTGTGGTGGTACCATCGCCAGCAACCTTGTTGAGTTTTTGAGCGGCAGATTTGATGAGTTTGGCACCGATTTGTTCGCCGAGGTTGGCTTCGGTACTACCTAAATCAACAGCTTCTGCAACAGTAACACCGTCATGGGTGATGGTGGGGTTACCATAAGATTTTTCAATGACAACGTTTTGACCTTTTGGACCAAAGGTGACTTTTACTGCGTCGTAAAGTTGTTTGGCGCCACTTAAGACTTTGTCACGAGCTTGGTCAGCATAAAAAATTTTCTTTGCCATAATTTCCTTTCGAATTGAATCTTGATATTAAGATAATAGGTTTACTAAATTAGTTGATGGTTGCAAGAATGTCTTCTTCTTTTACGATTAGATATTCTTGATTATCAATTTTAATGTCAGTAGTGGTATATTCCTTGAAGATAATTTTGTCACCTACTTTGATGTTTTTAACATCTGGACCGATGGATTCGACGGTGGCGTAACTAGGTTTTTCTTTTGCTTCACCTGGCATAAAAAACCCTGAAGCGGTTTTTTCTGCGGGAGTCTCTTTTTTAGCAACGACACGATCTTGTAATGGTTTTAGGGTCATTTTCCTCCTTATCTTTAAACGATTTTCGATGTTCTGTAATCTATTGTATAGGAAAAATTAGCACTGTCAAGTGGAGAGTGCTAATTTAGTATTGGATTTCGATTTTCGAGATGGGGTAGAAAATAAAAAAACAGTGTAAAAATGGAAACTAACAGAGGTGGTTATGGTATAATGAGAAAAACGAGAGGTATAAAATGAGTGTGAAAACTGTATTAATGGATAGAATACCAAATTATAACAATTTAGTAATTCCATACCATAAATTAAAGGCGATGATGATGGCGCATAAGTATAAGTTTCCGGGGAAGCGGATGCGCGTGATTGGAGTGACGGGAACAAATGGTAAGACCTCAACTTGCTTTATGATCTGGAAGATGTTAAATGAGGCTGGGCATAAAACGGGCTTGATGACGACGGTGGCTTGGGGGGTAGATAAGCTGGAAGAGCAGATCGAACATATGACTACCGTTGATACTGAGACCTTGAATAAACGAATGCAAAGAATAGCGGAGAGTGGAGCAGAGTATTTAGTGCTTGAGATTACTTCACACGCATTGGCACAGAATCGCATATATGGTGTGCCTATCGAAATTGCCGTGATGACTAATGTGACACATGAACATCTCGACTACCACAAGACATTTAAAAATTATAGGGACGCGAAGAGAAAGTTATTTAAAGTAGCGAAGTATGGGGTGATTAATGAAGATGATGGAAGTTGGTCATACTTTGCAAGTGATGTCGATGAATATATCACATATGGTATAAACGGCGGTATTTTAAAGGCTGAAAAAATAGAGCTGGCTGCGGAGGGAGTGAAGTATGAAGTAAAAGAGGCAGACGAGAAATTGAAAATCCGAACACATATCCCTGGAAAGTTTACTGTATATAATTCCCTGGCCGCAACGGCGGTGGGGCTGAAATTGGGCTTAACTAAAAAACAGATTGAGGACGGAATTTTGGCACTTGTTAGCGTGGAAGGTCGAATGAATCGCGTGAATGAGGGGCAGGACTTTGAGGTGATTGTTGATTATGCGCATACACCTGATGCATTCTTGAAAGTCTTTGAATCGGTGGTGCCGAGTAGAAGAGCGCGAATTATTTCTCTATTTGGTGGGGCGGGGCGCCGTGATGAGTCTACACGCGCAGAGAGGGGTGAAATTGGCGCAAAGAATTCAGATATTGTAATTATTACGGAGGATGACTCTAGAGATGAAGATAGGACATTAATCGCGGAAGAATTTGCGAGAGGTGCTGAAAAAGCTGGTAAAACACGTGAAAAGGACTTGTTTGTCATTCTGGACCGTGAAGAGGCAATCGAAAAAGCAATCAGTTTAGCAAAAAAAGATGATATTGTGCTGGTGTTAGGCAAGGGCCATGAAAAAACGATTTTAAGGGCTGAGGGGGCGGTGCCTTTTGAAGATTTAAAAGTGGTCCGAAAAGTCTTAAAGAAAATGATAAAGAAATAAAGGCGTTTAAAAAATACAACCGGGGGGTTGTATTTTTTAGGTAATTTTGTTGTTGGAATTTTTATAAGTGATTAAAACACTAAAGCTTATCCTGTGATGTGGTCAGGGTCGAAGTTGCTAATGCCATTAATGATTTGATCTTCTGAAAGATGCATAAGATGGGCAATTGTGGCGGCGGCTGCCATATAGGAAATATTTGGTTCCCCGGTGAGAAAACTGGCGACACTGAAGCGATGGCCTTCAATGTTTAAAGTTGCTTCGCTTCCCTTGCGGTAAAGAGTACGGCGCTCAATTTTGGTGTCACTGTAGTGATCAGAGCCATAAGTGGCGGTACCTTGTTTGCCTTTAAACTTTGAGAATTCAAGGAAATTATTATCATCACGATTGAGTACGACGTACTCGGGGCCGAGGCTGAAGAGAGTATTTTCGGCTGCGGCGTATTCTTCAGGAGTGAGATCGGAAAGCTTGGATGGGACATAGTCGGTGAGAGCGGCTAGATAGACTGGAAGTTGATAGAAAACGTCTTTTTTGAGGGAGTGGGCAGGGGTGGTGATGATGCAGTAATCAGCACCAGCTTTCCAGGCGTCGCTAAAGAATTTATAGAGAGTGCCTACCTTAATCTCGTCTTCAGAGGCAAGAATGGCCACCTTTTCATTAGCTTCTTTGAGGATGTGGTAAACATAATGAGCAACGACGCTTTTACCGGTGGTGCCGGTGATGCAGATAATGCGCATATCTTTTAAGATGTTGCCATAGTAGGTCTTGAGAAGACGTACTTTAATACGACCTGCACGGCTGCCGGTGAGTTTTGAAGTTGTTGGTTTTGGGTCGAGATTGTTGTCCATTATGTATATTTTACCAAATTAGTTGTTCATTAGGTTGTTTAAGATTTGAGTTGGAAAATCACTATCTCCAAGGCTTTGTTTGAGGAAGGAGGTGAAGATGATGATGGCTAGAGCGTAAATGGTGATAATGACGATGGTATTTGCGAAGATGCGCTGATCGTTTTGATAGTCAATGTCTTGATTAAGACCTTCATAAATTAAGGTTGAAGAGTAGGCGAAACCAGCAAACATAAGAATGAAGCCAAGGTTTAATGAAATCATAGTGCCGAGAGGCATGAGAACGTAAGTGGTAAGGATGGCAGGGATGCTGGAAACGGCGGCGATAGTTAACAGGCGGAAGTAGTTACTTTTCTTTTTGAAGATAAGAGAAATGATGTAATAGATGGCGGTGATGGCGAGAACTGGGATGAGGTAGGCAATAATTTGTGAAAAAATAGTTTGGAACCAATCAAATTTTTCGAGTTTTTTCCAATTCCAAGAAGCGGCTACCTGTTTACCGAAGAAGGATTTGTGAGCTGGAGTGTAGACTTTGGCAATAATGGTATTGACGACGGAAAGTGTAGTAAAGAGTCCAGTGGTGATAAGGGGAAGCTGCCAGGCCTTTTTGAAAGTAGAAAAACCAGAGAGCTTTTCTTTGAAAGTAGAAGTTGGTTTTGTGAGAGCGGAAATGATAAAACTGACAAGGTGATTTTTGGAAACCTCTTGTAATTTTTGTTTTAGAGCATCAGTGCTAGACTGGGTTGTGGTTTGTGGTGAGGCCTCTGGAGTAGGCGTGGAGGGCGCAGGTTCGGCGGTATTAACGGTATTTAAAGGTTGGTTGGCTACATTATTTGTGTTATTTTCTTCCATAAGACTCCTTTTTATTAAATAAATTATAACACACCTCTATGATTTTTAATTAAATATGCTATAATATAGATGTCACGGCAACGTGATGCTCATTTAATTTCTAGGTGGGTATCATCTGAGTCCTTGGATTTAGATGATATCCACATCTGCACCCGTAGCTCAGCTGGATAGAGCGTTTGCTTGCGGAGCAAAAGGTCGTAGGTTCGAATCCTGTCGGGTGTACCATATTTGAAATTATTTGAAAAAAACTCTTCCCTGTGGAGGAGTTTTTTGTTGACAAGAATTAACCATTGATTCTTATCTATCGATAATTAATAGGAGCAATGTATCCTAAAAAGAAGTCTCTTTAATCATCATTCTATCGTTTGGACAAAGATTGAAACTAACAATTTCTTTTTTATTTACCCATTTTATTTCATTATGTTCAATCATTTTGAATTTTCCTGAAATGATTGTTGCTTCAAAATAGGTGATAGAGACATTGTCGGCTTGTATTGTAGTGAGTTTTTTTAAATTCCCTAAAGTTACTGCGAGTTCTTCCTGGATTTCTCTTATGATACACGCTTCTGCTGTTTCGTTAGGTTCAATTTTTCCTCCAGGAAATTCCCAGAGTAATTCATGTCTTTTTCCTTTGGGTCTCTGACATAATAGAATTTTATCTCCATCTTTGATGACGGCGGCAGAAACTTTAGTTAGCTGATCCATATCCACTTTCTTTTGCACGTTTTCTGGCGATGGTAATGAGTTTATTAAAATCGTTCTCGTCTTCGACAATGTGCATTTTTTTATGACAGTTTGGGCATAAGGCGACGGTATTATCGACACTGTCTGCGCCACCACGTTCGAGCCACACGACATGATGGGATTCTAGATATGGCTCCCCGTCTTTATCAGAGAAGGGTGCAGGATTTTTGCAAAGCTCGCAGATTCCGTTAGCTTTAAGCTTTGTGTAGCGTGCAATGCTTTGGTTTCTTGTGTATTGTTTTGAGATTGCGTGGCGATATGAACTAGTTTTTGAGCTACTCTTTACGGCTTGGTTTTTTAGCTGATCTATTGAGAGTTTTTTAACTTGCTTTTTCTTTTCTTCTACATATTCGTCAATGTATTCTTCCGGAACTGACCCGTCGCTAACGAGGGTAAGCGGAAAAATCCAAACCTTTCGCATCAGACCATCTTTGTCTGGTTTTGTTGCCTGATATGGTTTTTCAGAGAGACGAACTTCCCCGCGGTAGGTATAGACTCTGTTGCTTGATTCGAAGAGATAGATTGGTAGTTTGGTTAAACGTGAGTCAGCGAGAATTTTGTTATCTCGGTAATATAAATCTTGGTCACCAGACCTACCGGTGCCGGTATAGTGTAAAGTATCACCTTTCCATTCGTCTTCATAAAGGGAGTCGTGTTTACTGAGAATGATAAGGCATTTATAGTTTTTAGAATAAAGTATGCCAGCGCCGAAGCTGGCTTGAGGTACGATAGATCTAATATCGTCAAATGTAACTTCTTGTCCAGGTGAGAAAGGTGGCTCGTATTTCATGTCTTGATTATATCACAACAGAGATAATAGCGAATTTCATTGGATTTTTGGTGATGTGAGTAGATGATTTTGGGGTATTGGTTAATGCGTATGTTTATCTTTAGGCGTTGGGTGTGATAGAATGAGAAGTGGAAGCGTGGCCGAGTGGTTGAAGGCGCACGACTCGAAATCGTGTGGGCAGCAATGTCTCGGAGGTTCGAATCCTCTCGCTTCCGCCAGGAAGTAAAAAATGACCCGATAGGGTTATTTTTGTTACTAAAAAACGAGGAATATTATTCCTCGTTTTAAATATATATTTTGATTTGGAGATTATTCGCTTCCCTTACCAGTAAAGACGGCGCCAAAGGTTTTGAGAAGAATTTTAATATCTGCTGCGATGCTCCAATGATCGATGTAGAAGCAGTCGAGGCGGACGATTTCTTCGAAATCAGTGATTTCACTACGGCCGGAGACCTGCCAGAGGCCAGTGATGCCTGGTTTGATACTGATACGACGTTTATGGTGGGCAGAATACTGGTTATATTCATCAACAGTTGGCGGACGAGTGCCAATTAGTGACATGCTTCCCTCTAGAACATTAAAGAATTGAGGTAGTTCATCAATACTGGTTTTGCGGAGAATTTTACCGATCTTAGTGATGCGTGGATCATTTTTCATCTTGAACATAAAACCTTGCATTTCATTTTGAGATTGGAGGTCTTTAAGGCGCTCTTCTGCATTTTGATACATAGAGCGGAACTTATAGATGTAGAAGTATTTACCATTGCGACCAACGCGCTTTTGCTTAAAGATGATTGGTCCGGGATCTTCGAGGAAGATTAGAGGGGCGACGATAATACCGAAAAGTATACAGATGAGACAGCCAACTATGGCGCCACAGATATCCATGAGACGCTTGATGAGTAATTCCCCATCGGTGAAAAGGCGTGGAGAGAGGCGAATAACGCTGGTAGTGCCGAAGTCCTCGAGCTTGGTCTCCAGGGTCTCGATAGCAAAGCTATCGATGGTGATGAGAGAGTCAATACCCATTTCACTGACGGCCTCGATGAGGTGTTCAATTTTTTTGCGGTCAATATGGTTTACGCTGAAGATGACGAGGTCAACTTGGTGATGTTTGAGGTAGTCGAGGGCGCTTGTGGCGAGCTCCTTAAGTTCGAAGGGGAGATTTTGATCGTCGGACGATTGGGCGGTGTTTTGATTGTTATCGGTTTTGAGCTTTTTGAGTTTAAAGAAAATGTCTTTTGATTTGCCGGTGAGAGGTGTGATGCCAATAATTTCACAATCCTCGGCATCGAGTTTTTGGATGTTTAAAACCGCCTGTTTAAGATCACTATTATCGGTAAAGATGACGGTCTTTTTGGTATGATGCTCGAGGTATTCACGTTTAATAAAATGAATAAGAAAGAGGGCGGAAAAAGATATGGTGAAGTTGATTGAGAAGAAGGTGCCGAAGAAGAGACGTGGAATGCTATCGCTGATATGAGTCATGTAGACGATGGTGGAGAAAATGATTGCCATGAAGATATTGGTGAGGGCGGCGGATTTGAGGTGGCGGAGAATGCCGCGTTTTGCGGTGATGGGGTTATAACGATAGAAGGTGAAGACGATGAAGTATGAGAGAAGGAGATAGAGGAAAACGGTGGTGTCTTTGAGGTGGCGAAAGGCGACATCAGAAGGATCCCAACCGAAACGAGAAAGATATGAAATCAAAAAGGAGATGGCGATGGAAAAAATATTTGCTAGAAATAACCCAACTCGATGATTTGACATAATATGTTTATTATATCATAAAATGTAAATATTTAAAGAGGTAGAGGGGGTGAAATCTCTGTTATAATAGAACAAAGGCGGCGCAAAATGCGTCACCCAAAAATAAGGGAGTTATGGGGAGTATTTTTTCAAAGATTATTGCTGGTGAAATTCCATGCTACAAAATTTATGAGGACGAGAAGACGTTCGCTTTTCTTGATATTCATCCTGAAACACCTGGGCATACTTTGGTAGTACCGAAGGTGGAGGTTGATAAAATATATGATCTTGATGAGGCGGACTATTTGGCGGTGATGAAGACTGTGAAGATGTTGGCTGCGAATATGGAGAAGGTTCTTTCGAGGCGAACGCTTCTGAAGGTGGTGGGGACGGATGTGCCGCACGCGCATGTACATCTAACTTCTCTGGACGAAAATTATAAATATGGTCAGGAGGTGCAGATGACAGAGGC
>ERZ773214.2341-NODE-2341-length-10279-cov-7.669699_pt1 | contig 10279 bp, 8 predicted proteins | sample MGYA00511238_ERZ773214 | MGnify/ENA primary metagenome ERZ773214 (study PRJEB29015, sample SAMEA2738157) | human oral metagenome | biome: human oral; feature: human-associated habitat; material: saliva | place: China | collected 2259 ...
AATGCTCTACGGAGACCTTGTGACGGTCTCTGCTTGCGGGAAACTCTATCGGAAAAAACTTCTGGAGAAAGCTCCCTTCACCAAGGGACGCATCTACGAAGACCTCTATGTAATCAGTGAGCATCTCAACCAAGCCCAATCAGTTGCCTTGTACCATCTTCCGATTTACCATTATTACCATAGACCCGGTAGCATTACTGCATCGGCTTTCACGCCTAAACAATACGAGTTTTATGAAGCAATTGATCATTTAAAAGAGGTTGTGAATGCAACCTATCCTGAGAGTTCAGAACTCCAAGAAGCCATTATTTCTCGATTCTTTACAGGAAGTCTTCTTATCTTTACAATGATTCATGATGGAAATCCAGCAGAGTTCAAGCGACTTCAGGAGAAGATGAGGCCATATTTGCCTCTTGTCTTGAAGAATACTAGAGTTAGTAAGAAACGTAAGATTCTCTATGTTTTGATTAGTAGGTATCCACGCCTCTATTTTTACTTTAAAAAGTGGAAGAAATAAACGACTGAATGTAAGAAGTTCAGAGATTAGAAAAGGAAAAAGAAAATGTTAAAGATAGAACGAGATAAATTATTAATAGGAGTAGTGCTGATTCTTGTTATTTCACTAGACATGATTAATACTTCAATGTTAGCACCTGTATTACCTAGTGTACCTAATTTTGTTCCTTTCTTTGCAATCATGTTACTAGCTGTGCGTTTTTTATATATTCGTAGCTATTCTTTGAGTTTTTTAATATTTGCACCTACCCTCATTTTAGTTGGAAGTATGGTTTATTATAAGGCAGGAAACTTAAATGGTTTAATGTTTTTGCTGTTGATTGTTTTTCTTTATAAAGCAGATTTAGAGTCTATACTTAAAATTTATACTTGGACGAGTTTATCTTTTATAGTATTGATTATTTTACTATCGTTAGTCAATGTTATTCCTAATTTACAGTTTGTTCAAACTCGTCCCGTGGGTGTAGTTGTACGTAACTCTTTTGGTTTCATCTATCCAACAGATTTTGCCTCTCATTGTTTCTATCTCTTTACTGCTCTGTCCTATCTTCTAAGAAAGAAGTTTATCTTCCTAAGAACCCTATCAGGTATAGCCTTGGCGGCCTTTATTATTCATTATTGCGATGCTCGTCTAAATGCAGCATCTATCTTGGTAGCGACAGGAATCTTTTTCTACTTTTATTATCGTAACAAGACTGAATGGCGTTTATTTGTCCTACTGCCTTTTTCGGCTGGTATCGCTTCTTCGGTCATGATTTACCTATCTAACAAGTTTAGTTGGTCTCAACCTATATATGTTGCACTGAATAACTTTTTCAGCATGCGATTACATTTAGGGCATGAAGCTTTAAAAAAATATGGTATAGAATTATTTGGTATACGAGGAATCTCATTTACTGGTTACGGAGGAAAGACTGAAACTGTGTTAAACTATGATTATGTTGATTCTTCTTATGTCCAAATGCTATTTACCTATGGTATGATTCCAGTGGTTATCTTGATCTGTTTCTATATTTTTCAATCTTGGAAGCTTTATCGACGTAAAGAGTATTTGTTATTAACCATCTTGTCTTTAGTTGCCTTCAACTGTATGTTTGAGGCCTTCTGGGTTCGTCCATCATACAATATATTTATGTTCCTTCTCTTTGCTACCATCCCAGTGATGGAATTTGAAGGAGAAAAATCTGAGATGAGGGAAGCTGTGTGAGAGTTTTAAAAAATTATTTGTACAATCTGTCCTATCAGTTACTTGTCATCGTCTTACCTGTGATTACAACACCTTACATCACTCGGGTTTTTTCTTCGGATGATTTGGGGTCTTACGGATATTATAACTCTATCGTGACTTATTTTATCCTACTAGCGACGCTGGGAGTAGCCAATTATGGGACCAAGGAAATTTCCGGCCATCGTAAGGAAGTTGAAAAGACCTTCTGGGGCATTTACAGTTTACAAGTCCTTTCAACCTGTTTAGCAGTTACGCTTTATATCATTGTCTGCTTGCTTGTACCGTCGATGAACAATCCAATTGCCTATATACTTGGCTTTAGTTTGCTGTCTCGTGGTTTTGATATCTCTTGGCTCTTTCAAGGGTTAGAAGATTTCAAAAAAATCACTGCTCGTAACACAATGGTCAAACTTCTAGGGGTTGTTTCGATTTTTCTCTTTGTCAAGAAGCCATCCGACTTGTACTTGTATATCATCCTCTTGGTTGTCTATGATCTACTAGGGCAGTTGAGTATGTGGCTTCCTGCTCGGGAGCACATTCGCAAGCCGCATCTGGATATAGCCTATGCCAAAGAGCATATCAAGCCAGTCATTCTCTTGTTTCTGCCACAGATTGCCATTTCGCTCTACATCACGCTAGATCGCACTATGTTAGGTGCCTTGTCTTCGACCAAGGATGTCGGGATCTATGATCAAGCCTTGAAATTATTGAATATTTTGTTGACCTTGGTAACTTCGCTAGGTAGTGTCATGTTGCCTCGGGTCTCTAATCTTCTCTCATCAGGCAATCAAAAGGCGGTTAACAAGTTACATGAAATGTCTTTCTTAGTGTATAACTTGGTCATCTTCCCGATGATTGCGGGGATTTTAATTGTTAACAAAGATTTTGTCAATTTTTTCTTGGGGCAAGACTTCCAAGATGCTCGTTATGCGATTGCCATCATGGTCTTTAGAATGTTCTTTATTGGCTGGACCAATATAATGGGAATTCAAATCTTGATTCCTCACAATAAGAATCGTGAATTTATGCTATCAACAACGATTCCAGCTGTTTTTAGTGTGGGCTTGAATCTCCTCTTAATTCCACCTTTGGGCTATATTGGAGCTTCAATTGTATCTGTTGCGACTGAAGGTTTGGTCTGGCTGATTCAACTCTACTTTACACGTTCGTACCTAAAAGAGGTAAAGATTCTACCGTCTATGCTAAAAATACTTCTAGCATCACTCCTGATGTACGGCGCCTTGTATTCTGTACAAGCTTTCATGCACTTCTCGTCTGTTGTGAATGTCTTGATTTATGCTGTGCTTGGCTTCTTCGTGTATGGTGGCTTGGTTTTGGTCTTACGAATCTTGGATTTTCAAGAACTAAAAAGTGTTTTAAAAAAATAAGGAGAACTTATGTACGATTATTTGATTGTCGGTGCTGGCTTGTCAGGTGCAATCTTTGCCCATGAAGCTAACAAACGTGGCAAGAAGGTGAAGGTGATTGATAAACGTGACCACATCGGTGGAAATATTTATTGCCAATCTGTTGAAGGAATCAATGTCCACAAGTATGGGGCTCATATCTTCCATACATCCAATAAAAAGGTCTGGGATTATGTCAATCAGTTTGCGGAGTTTAACAATTACATCAATTCTCCTATTGCCAACTATCAAGGACATCTTTACAATCTGCCTTTCAATATGAACACTTTCTATGCTTTGTGGGGGACAAAGACACCCCAAGAAGTCAAGGACAAGATTGCTGAGCAGACGACACACATGCAAGATATTGAGCCTAAAAATTTAGAGGAACAAGCCATTAAGTTGATTGGTACGGATGTTTATGAAAAGCTAATCAAGGGCTACACCGAAAAGCAATGGGGACGTTCCGCTACTGAACTGCCACCCTTTATCATCAAGCGTTTGCCAGTTCGATTGACCTATGATAACAATTATTTCAACGACCATTACCAAGGAATTCCAATTGGTGGTTACAATGTCATCATCGAAAAGTTGTTGGAAGGAATCGAAGTGGAGCTTAATACAGATTTCTTTGCTGATCGTGAGAACTTGGAGGCTTCAGCAACTAAGCTTGTCTTCACAGGGATGATTGACCAGTTCTTTGACTATAAGTTTGGTGAACTAGAGTATCGCAGTCTCCGTTTTGAGCATGAGATTCTGGACCAAGAAAATTATCAAGGAAATGCTGTAGTCAACTATACTGAACGTGATATACCTTATACGCGTATCATCGAGCACAAACATTTTGAGTTTGGGACTCAGGCCAAGACCGTTATTACTCGTGAATATCCAGCAGATTGGAAAAGAGGAGATGAACCTTATTATCCAATCAATGATGCCAAAAACAATGCCATTTATGAGCAGTATCTAGCAGAAGCCGAGAAAAATGGACGCGTGATCTTCTGTGGTCGCTTGGCAGATTATAAATATTATGATATGCATGTGACTGTTGAACGTGCATTGGATGTGGTAGAGGAAGAACTAGAGAGTATCTAGAAACTTCACAGATAAAGGGGAGAAAAGGTGAAATATTATCTGAAGGATTCATTTCTGCATAATGCACACGAAAAGAATGCAGGGAGTAAGGCACGAAATGACGTGGAAGCTATTCTAATCTCAGAGGGTTATGAGGGCTTGGAGCTCAAGGTTGAGAATTGGTATAAGATGAATTTCTTTAAAGCTCAACAACACAAATATCGTGCGACCAAGTCTGTGTTTGATCAGTTGGGAGCCGGAGATGAATTGGTGATTCAGTTCCCTATTATCCACCATACATTTTTCATCTCACAACTCATTAAGCAGGCGCAAAAAAGAGGAGCAAAATTCTATCTTTTGATCCATGATATTGAAACCTTGCGTCATGCTGCAGGTTCGGAAGTGAAATTTCGTCATAAAGTGCGCAATTACTTCCAGGAAAAGAAAGCTTTGATGTCAGTGGATGGCATTATCGTTCATAACGATATCATGAAGAAAGTTCTGGTGGGTCAAGGAGTGCCAGCAGATAAAATGGTTAGTTTGGAGATTTTTGACTATCTGATTCCTAACTTTGAGGTACAAACTCTTCCTCAAAAAGACCAACCTATTATCGTAGCTGGAAATTTGAATCCTGCAAAGTCAGGTTATCTTTATAATTTACCAGAACAACCAGCCTATAACTTGTATGGAGTAGGCTATGATGAAAGTCGTGCATTGAAAAACACCACCTACTTTGGCTCCTTTATGCCGGATGACCTCCCAGCTGCTCTTGAAGGTAGTTTTGGTTTGGTCTGGGACGGAGACAGCTCAGAAACCTGCCAAGGTTCTTACGGAAACTATCTACGCTTTAACAACTCGCACAAGGCCTCTCTCTACTTAGCTTCAGGTTTTCCCCTAATAGTCTGGAAAGAGTCGGCTCTCGCACATTTTGTTCTGGATAAAGAGTGTGGTCTAGCAGTTGATTCTCTACACGACCTCCAAAAAGTACTAGATGATTTGACACTTCAAGACTACAAGGAACTTTCAGAACAGGCTAGGAAAGTTGGAGTTGCTCTTCGAGACGGAGCCTATTTAAAAGCTGCCTTATCCAAATTGAAGTAAATTCCTTAGGGAATATGGGACAAAATGAAATATAATATAGTATAGGTAATTAGCTAGAAAGGAAGCCTATTATGAAAGGTATTATTCTTGCGGGTGGCTCAGGTACCCGACTGTACCCACTTACTCGAGCTGCATCAAAACAGCTGATGCCGGTTTATGATAAACCCATGATTTACTATCCTTTGTCAACCTTGATGTTGGCTGGGATTAAGGACATTTTGATCATCTCAACACCACAGGATTTACCCCGTTTTAAGGACCTGCTCTTGGATGGTTCCGAATTTGGGATCAAGCTTTCCTATGCGGAACAGCCTAGTCCCGACGGACTTGCTCAGGCTTTTCTTATCGGTGAAGAATTTATCGGTGACGATAGTGTTGCCTTGATTTTAGGCGATAATATCTATCATGGACCTGGTTTGAGCAGAATGCTTCAAAAGGCAGCCAAGAAAGAGAAGGGGGCGACTGTTTTTGGCTACCAAGTGAAGGATCCAGAGCGTTTTGGTGTGGTCGAGTTTGGTACAGACATGAATGCTATTTCCATAGAAGAAAAACCGGAGAATCCTCGCTCTAACTATGTAGTGACAGGTCTTTATTTCTATGACAATGACGTTGTGGAGATTGCCAAACAGATAAAACCGAGTGCTCGTGGAGAGTTGGAAATCACAGATGTTAACAATGCTTATTTGAAGCGTGGGGATTTGTCAGTTGAAGTTATGGGACGTGGTTTTGCCTGGCTGGATACTGGGACACATGAGAGCCTGTTAGAGGCCTCCCAATATATCGAAACGGTTCAAAGGATGCAAAATGTTCAGGTTGCCAATCTGGAAGAAATTGCCTACCGAATGGGTTATATCAGCCGCGAAGATGTGCTGAAGTTGGCGCAACCTCTCAAGAAGAATGAATACGGGCAATACTTGCTTCGTTTGATTGGAGAAATCTAGATGACAGATAATTTTTTCGGAAAAACACTTGCAGTGTGCAAGATTGATGCCATTCCAGGTTTGTTAGAGTTCGACATTCCAGTTCATGGTGACAATCGTGGTTGGTTTAAGGAAAATTTTCAGAAAGAAAAGATGCTACCGCTTGGTTTTCCTGAAAGCTTCTTTTCTGAAGGGAAACTGCAAAACAACGTCAGCTTTTCTCGTAAAAATGTTCTTCGAGGCCTCCATGCCGAACCTTGGGACAAGTACATCTCAGTAGCAGATGGTGGCAAGGTTTTGGGTTCTTGGGTTGACCTACGTGAAGGTGAGACTTTTGGAAATGTTTATCAGACCGAGATTGATGCAAGTAAGGGAATCTTTGTCCCTCGTGGCGTAGCCAATGGTTTCCAAGTCCTCTCGGATACAGTTTCTTATAGCTATCTGGTCAATGACTACTGGGCACTTGAACTCAAGCCTAAATATGCTTTTGTCAACTATGCAGACCCAGCCTTGGGCATCCAGTGGGAAAACCTAGAAGCAGCAGAAGTCTCAGAAGCAGACAAGAACCATCCACTACTTAAGGATGTCAAACCTCTAAGAAAAGAAGATTTGTAAAAAAGTTAAGGAATAAAAATGACTGAATACAAAAATATTATCGTGACAGGTGGGGCTGGTTTTATCGGTTCTAACTTTGTTCATTATGTTTATAATAACTTTCCAGATGTTCATGTGACAGTGCTGGACAAGCTGACTTATGCAGGTAATCCTGCCAATATTGAAGCAATTTTAGGTGATCGTGTTGAGTTGGTTGTTGGAGATATTGCAGATGCAACCTTGGTCGATAAGCTAGCTGCTCAAGCAGATGCCATTGTTCACTATGCGGCAGAAAGCCATAATGACAACTCGCTCAATGATCCGAGTCCATTTATCCACACCAACTTCATTGGGACTTACACTCTTTTGGAAGCAGCTCGTAAATACGACCTTCGTTTCCACCATGTGTCAACTGACGAAGTCTATGGGGACCTACCTCTGCGTGAAGATTTGCCGGGTCATGGAGAAGGTCCAGGTGAGAAATTTACGGCTGAAACCAAGTATAATCCAAGCTCGCCATACTCATCAACCAAGGCAGCTTCAGACTTGATTGTCAAAGCTTGGGTGCGCTCATTTGCTGTTAAAGCGACTATTTCTAACTGTTCAAACAACTATGGTCCTTACCAGCACATTGAGAAGTTCATTCCGCGCCAAATCACCAATATCTTGAGCGGTATCAAGCCAAAACTCTATGGTGAAGGTAAGAATGTCCGTGACTGGATTCACACCAATGACCATTCTTCAGGTGTTTGGACGATTCTGACAAAGGGTCAAATCGGTGAAACCTACTTGATTGGTGCGGATGGTGAAAAGAACAATAAGGAAGTGCTGGAACTCATCCTCAAAGAAATGGGGCAACCTGCTGACACTTATGACCACGTGACAGATCGAGCTGGTCACGACCTCCGCTATGCCATCGATGCTAGCAAACTTCGTGATGAACTAGGGTGGAAACCAGAGTTTACCAACTTTGAAGCAGGTCTCAAAGAGACCATCAAGTGGTATACAGACAACCAAGACTGGTGGAAATCTGAAAAAGAAACGGTAGAGGCTAACTATGCTAAAACGCAACAAGTGATTAAGTAATCAGATATAAAAAAGCAAGAGACCTCAAGATCTCTTGCTTTTTATGTATGTCGTAATCTTTTATTTTCTTATTTCTTGTTTATAAAATTCTTTGAGGGCATCTTGCCAGCTTGGGATGACGAAACCTGTCGCCTTTGCCTTCGCCAAGCTCATAGTTGAATTGAGTGGACGATTGGCCTTGGCAGGAAACTTGCTGGAGTCTACTGGAATCACTTCGACATCACTGTCTTTAAGAATCTCGACAGCAAAGTCATACCAAGTGGTGTCTTCAGCTGCGTCATTTGATAAGTGGTAGTAGCCATACTCTTTTTGATTTTCAGTCAAATAGGTCATGAATTCGGCCAAGGTTCGTGTCCAAGTTGGGCGGCCGTGTTGGTCGTTGACCACTGTGAGCGTTTTATGGGTTTTGGCTAGATTTTGCATGGTAAAGACAAAGTTTTTTCCATAATTTCCAAAAACCCAAGCAGTACGGATGATATAGTACTTCGAAGTATGTGTTTCAACAAGTTCTTCTCCCATTCGCTTGGTACGTCCATACTCTGTCTGCGGATCAGGAAGGTCATCGACTTCCCATTCTTGTCCAACGGGTTTTTTCCCATCAAAGACATAGTCTGTTGAGATATAGACCAGAGTAGCTCCGTATTTCTCAGAGGCCTTGGCTACATTTTCAGTTCCAGTTACGTTGATGGCAAAATCCAGTTCTTTCCCCTCATCTTCTGCAGCATCCACAGCAGTGTAGGCTGCACAATGATAGACTAGAGTTGGTTTAACCTCGGCAAAGACTTCCTCAACCATTTCAGCATTCGTGATATCCATTTCGGCCACATCCACTGCAACATAGTCCACATTTCGTTCATCTAGTAAATAACGTAGTTCGGTACCGAGTTGACCATTCGCACCTGTAATTAATATCATTATCTTCTCCTTCACTTTTCTTCTCTCTAACTAATCATAGCAAAAAAATGATAAAAAATCTGTTATTCGGTCTTATTTTAAGGATTTGTGCTAGAAAAATATCGTGCTAGGAGATATGAATGTGAGGTAAATTTTTTAATAGAAAATCATTTTATCAGAATTTACCAAATTAAGTAAAAAATTCAGAAAATTCTGTTGACATCTCTCTAAAAAGAGTCTATAATGGAGAGAAAGTTTTAAAGGAGAAAACAATGAAAAGTTCAAAAATATTTGCCCTTGCGGGTGTAACCTTATTGGCAGCTGCGACTCTTGCGGCCTGCTCTGGATCAGGATCGAGTGCAAAAACTGAGAAAACATTCTCATATATCTATGAAACAGATCCTGACAACCTCAACTATTTGACAACTGGTAAGGCAGCTACAGCGAATATTACTAGCAACGTTATCGATGGCTTGCTCGAAAATGACCGCTATGGAAACTTTGTACCATCTATGGCTGAGGATTGGTCTGTATCTAAGGATGGATTGACTTACACGTATACACTCCGAAAGGATGCAAAATGGTATACTTCTGAAGGAGAAGAGTACGCAACGGTTAAAGCGCAAGACTTTGTAACTGGTCTAAAATATGCTGCTGATAAAAAATCAGATGGTCTTTATCTTGTTCAGGAATCAATCAAAGGATTGGATGCCTATGTAAAAGGAGAAATCAAAGATTTCGCTGAAGTAGGTATTAAGGCTCTTGATGACCACACTGTTCAGTACACCTTGAACAAGCCAGAAAGCTTCTGGAATTCTAAGACAACGATGGGAGTTTTGGCTCCAGTAAATGAAGAGTTCTTAAACTCTAAAGGGGATGATTTCGCTAAAGGAACAGATCCAAGTAGCATCCTATACAATGGACCATTCTTGCTTAAATCTATCGTAGCCAAATCTTCTGTTGAGTTTGAAAAAAATCCAAACTATTGGGATAAGGACAATGTTCATCTCGATAAAGTGAAATTGTCCTACTGGGATGGTCAAGATACCAACAAACCAACCGAAGCCTTCAAAGATGGCAGCTTTACAATGGCCCGTCTCTTCCCAACAAGCGCTAGCTACCCAGAGACTGAAAAAGAATATAAAGACAATATTGTTTATACCCAACAAGACTCATCAACTTTCTTAGTTGGTATCAATATCGATCGTCAGTCTTATCAATATTCATCTAAAACAACTGATGAACAAAAAACTTCTACCAAGAAAGCTCTTCTAAACAAAGACTTCCGTCAAGCCCTTGCCTTCGGTTTTGATAGAACAGCCTATGCTTCTCAAGTCAATGGTGCAAGTGGTGCTACTAAGCTCCTTCGTAACTTGTTTGTACCGCCAGCATTCGTGCAGGCAGATGGAAAGAACTTTGGCGAAATGGTCAAAGAGAAATTGGTGACTTATGGTGATGAG
>ERZ773214.2343-NODE-2343-length-10277-cov-14.743201_pt1 | contig 10277 bp, 6 predicted proteins | sample MGYA00511238_ERZ773214 | MGnify/ENA primary metagenome ERZ773214 (study PRJEB29015, sample SAMEA2738157) | human oral metagenome | biome: human oral; feature: human-associated habitat; material: saliva | place: China | collected 2259 ...
ATCTGCTCCCCGGAGTCGCGGTGGCGCAGCTTGGACAGCTCGCGCCACGTCATCTCGGAGATCGCGCCGACGCCGTCGTAGCAGCGGTCCACGGTCTCGTCGTGGCACATGACGACTGTGCCGTCGGCGGTGACGTGGGCGTCGGTCTCCACGTGGCGGATCCCGGCCTCGTAGGCGTAGGCGAAGGCGCTCATCGTGTTCTCGGGGGCTTCCTCGCCGCCGCCACGGTGGGCGAAGACGATGGGCCCCTGACGCATGGTGACGGGCATCATGAGCAGGGCTCCTGTCCAAGGTAAATGGCCTTGTGTTCGGCCATCCAGGGTTCCGGGTCCACGGGAGTGTCGGAGGCGTCGTGGATTTCGAAGTGCAGGTGGGGGCCGGTCGACCAGCCGTTGTTTCCGACGGCACCGATAACCTGGCCGGCGGTGACGGTGTCGCCGAGCTTGACCGTAATCTTGTTCATGTACTGGTGTAGGTAGGCCGAATGGAAGACGGTACCATCGGGCAAGGTGTGCTTGATCTGCACGTACGCACCCGAATGGGAGTTCTCGGCGAGTTCCTCGACCACGCCGCCGTAGACAGCGGTGATGGGCGTGTCCATGGGTGCCGCCATGTCAATGCCCTCGTGGGCCAGGAGCTGACCGGAAACAGGCGAGATACGCATCGTGAAGGGCGACGTAATCGTGTAGGATCCCTCGGCCAGAGGCCAGTACACCGTGTCGGCGACGACCTTGACGTTGCGGTTGCCGTCGGCGCCGACGCCGGCCGCGCAGCCGGTGACCGCGACAGGCGCCTTGGCCTTCGCACGCGAGTCCGCGGTCAGGGTCGCGTCCAGGGCGATTGCTTCGGGCAGGACCTGGGAGGAGGCCCAGCTGCCGCGTCCCGTGGTCCAGCCGAAGGAGCGCGCGGGAACTGTCAGGGAGGAGTCGGATCCGACGCGGCCCGTCATCGGGACGGCGATGGTTGACCCCGCCAGGCCCACGATCAGGAGGGCGCGCAGCAGGTAGCCGACGGGGTGAACGTTTCGGCGCGGCTTCTGCGCCTTCGGCACCTGCACATTTTCGGTGGTCTCCGTGACCTCCTCGTATTCCTCGTACTCCTCGCCGTCGTAGCCGGTGTAGGCGTCGTCCAGATCGTCGTAGTCGTCGTAGTCGGCGTCCGAATAGTCGAGGTCGGGTTCGGTCACGAGTTCGACAGACGGGGGCAGGGACATCGGAGCGAGCGTCGGCGAGGCCGTGGCGCGCGCGGGCTGAGTCGTCGGAGGGAGCGGGGGCGGAGCCACGTCCTGCGGAATCTCCGCGGTGATGGGCCGAGACGATTCGGCCTCCTGAGATCGCGCGGCGCGCAGCTGCGACCGCTTGGGCAGCGGGCACTCCATGTCGCTCACGCTTACTCCCCTCTCGTTTCCTGATCGTTCCACTCTAGCAACGCTCGCTGTCAACGCGCATCCGGCGGCCTATTCATGGCCGTTGGAGAACATCACGAACCTCACCGACCAGCAGCTCGAGGATATCCTCCAGGAAGAGGATACCGACGACTTGCCCGTCGTCGCGGACGAGCGCGCAGTGAACGCCGGTGCGCTGCATATGGCGTAGTGCGTCTTCGACCTGGTCGCCCGACGAGACGGCCTCCAGGCGGCGAATACGCCACGGGGTGATCGGCTGGGTGCGTTCCTCGCCGGAGGCGTAGAGGACGTCCTTGAGGTGAACGTAGCCGACGATGGCCCCGTCCTGGTCGGCGATCGGGAAGCGCGAGTATCCCGTGTGGGCGACCCGTTCCTCCACGTCGGCGGGCGTGGCCCCATCGGGAAGAGTCACCAGGTCCGCCAGCGGGACCATCGCCGACCCGGCAGTCTCCTCGGAGAACTCCAAAGTGCCACTGAGCAGGCCCAGCTCGTCGGTCAGCACGCCCTCCTCCTGCGAGGCGACGACGATCGATGCGACCTCTTCGACCGTGTACGAGGCCGAGATTTCCGAGCGCGGCTCGTAACCGGACAGGCGGACGAACCAGTTCGCGAAACGGTCCATGGCCTCGATAATCGGGCGCAGGAGGCGGCCCAGGCGCACGAGGACGGGCGCGAGAATGAGCAGCATCCGCACGGGGGCGGCGATCGAGATGTTCTTGGGAACCATCTCGCCGAAGACGACGTGGCAGAACAGCACGATGATGAGGGCCGCCGCGAATCCGACGACGTGGCTGGTGGCCTCGGGTGCCCCGAGGCGCTCCAGCGGGGATTCCACGAGGTGAGCGATCGCGGGTTCGGCGACAACGCCCAGCGTCGTGGACGCGACCGTGACGCCCAGCTGGCAGATCGCGAGCATGAGGGAGACGTGTTGCAGCGCGTAGAGCGCATCTCGTGTACCGCGCGCGCCTTCGTCGGCGAGCGGCTCGACCTGGGATCGGCGCGTCGAGGTGACCGCGAACTCGCCGGCCACGAAGAAGGCGTTGATCGCAAGCAGCGCGACGGTGATTGCCAGGCCCATGCCGGTGCTCATTCGTCGTCCTCCGTCTCGTCGGCGGGCGCGGGAGTGATAGCAACCTGCGCAACCCTGCGCCCCTGCATCTGAGCGACCTCAATGCCGACGCCGTCAACGACGACATGCGAACCGACGGAGGGAATCTCGCCCAGCTCGTTCATGACGAGGCCGCCGATCGTGTCGTAGGGGCCGTCCTCGGGCAGGTTGATGTCGGTGCGGCGGGCGAGCTCGTCGGGGCGCAGCGTTCCGGGCACGAGGAACGTGCCGTCGGGGCGTGGCCGGATGCCGAGGCGACGCTGATCATGCTCGTCGGAGACCTCGCCGACGATCTCTTCGACGACGTCTTCGAGGGTGACGATGCCGGACACGCCACCGTATTCGTCGACGACGACGGCCATCTGCAGGCCCTCGTCGCGCAGCTGGACCATGAGGGGGCCGATCGGCGCGGTCTCGGGAACCGAAGGCGCGTCGGTCATGAGCGACGAAGAGACGACGGGGACTTCGGCTCGACGATCGGCGGGAACACCGACAGCGCGCCGCAGCGAAACCAGACCGAGGATGTCGTCAGAGTCGTCGCCGATGACAGGGAATCGGGAGTGCCCGGTTTCGCGGGCCAGGTCGAGCACGTCCTGGGCGCTGTCGCCCTCGCTCAGGGTGTGCAGGCGGCCCCGGTCGGTCATGACGTCGGCGGCACTGAGCGTGTTCATGCGGATCGTGTTCGTGAACAGGTCCGCTGTGGAGGTGTCGAATGTGCCTTCTTCGGCTGAGTGCTCCACGAGGGCGGCCAGCTCAGAAGCGGAGCGCGCCGACGAAATCTCTTCCTGCGGCTCGATGCCCATGCGGGCGAGCACCCAGTTCGCGGTCCCGCCCAGCACCCAGATGATGGGTCGAGCGATGATGGTGAAGACCATCTGGAAAGGAACGACGCGCGCGGCCGTGGACATCGGGTGAGCAAGAGCGAGGTTCTTAGGGACAAGCTCACCGAAGAGCATCGAGAAGACGTTGATGAACACGGCGGCCACGAATGCCGCGATGCCGGTCGCCAAGCCCCACGCCAGGCCGACTGATCCGAGCAGGTCCTCCAGCAGGTCAGCCAGAGCACTCTGCGTCGTATAACCGAGCAGGATCGTGGTCAGCGTGATACCGACCTGCGCACCCGACAACTGAGTTGATAGAGAGCGGGTCGCGCGCAGGACCGAAGCGGCACCGCGGTCCCCCTCCTCCGCCTTCTTCTCGAGGACCGCCTGGTCGACCGCGACCAGCGAGAACTCGGCGGAGACGAAAACGAAGGTGCCGGCGGTGAGAACGATGCCGAGCAGGAGCATGAGCGCGGTCGTCATCGCGTGGCCCCCTCAACGAGGCAGGGGCGGACCCGGCGCACGCGCTGGGGCAACGGGAGAAAAAGAGCAGCAAAAGAGCCGACAGTGTCGCATTCCATGATGATTCCAGTCTAGCGGTCTGCGACCCGCATCCCCGTCTACGTGTCCACGCACACGCCGCGGTGTGCCAATACTCTCTCCATACCGGACCAAAGACCCTTGAAATTCTCACCAAGTGTCGCCCACGTCTCGTGAACACGTTCACGCGGCGGTAGAATCGCTCCGGTATGGTCGCCGCGACATAAGCCCATGCGTGCGGCGTGAGTCAAACGGAGGAAGACGTGCCCACCCACACAGTTTCCCAACCCGACCCGCAGTGGTACCTCGCAAAGATGCGGGATTTGTACAACCGCGATCCACAGCTGCTCGACCCCTCGTGGCGCGCCTACTTCGCGACAGAGTCCGCGCCCCCGCAGCTACGCGCCAAACGCCCCGCCATCCCCGAGAGTGAACCTGACACGCTCGCACACGCCACGGCCTCGTCCCCACCGATTTCAACACCGGATACCACCCCCGAGGGACCAGACTCATCGAACCCAGCACCCCTGCGCGTCACTCCACCGACACTTGACCTTGACAGCGAAGAAGAGGACGCGCACGCCCCCCACGACGACGCGCCCGTCGTGTCCGTCACGCGTTCGGACCTGCCGCCCGCCCCGCCCGCCGCCCTCGCCGAAGCCACGAGTCCCTACACGCGCTTGCAGCACGGACGCGCCGCCTTCACTCTCTCCAAGGGAACCCCCACCCAAGACGAAATACACGTCCTGAAATCCGTCGCCCGCGCCACCGCCAAGCACATGGAAGCCTCGCTGTCCATCCCAACGGCCACCTCCCAGCGCCAGATTCCCGCCAAACTCCTCATCGAAAACCGGGCCCTCATCAACGCCCACCTGGCACGCACCGTAGGCGGCAAAATCTCTTTCACCCACCTCATCGGCTACGCGCTCGTCGAAGCCCTGTGCGAGATGCCCGACCTCAACGTGCGCTACACCCTCGAGGGCGGCAAGCCCGCCGTCGAACAGCTCGCGCACATCGGATTCGGCCTGGCCATCGACGTGGCCGACTCGCAGGGCAACCACTCCCTGAAGGTCCCCGTCATCCACGACGCCGACACCCTCACATTCTCCGAGTTCGTCGCCGCCTACCAAGACCTGGTCTCCCGCGCACGCGCCGCAACCCTGACAACCACCGACTTCCAGGGCGCCTCCGTCACCCTCACCAACCCAGGGACACTGGGCACCACAACCTCCGTGCCGCGCCTCATGGTCGGACAAGGCATCATTATCGGCGTCGGCGCCACCGACTACCCCGCTGAATTCCGAGGCGTGTCCCCCAAGCGCCTGGCATCCCTCGGCATCGGCAAAACAACGTACTTCTCCTCCACCTACGACCACCGCATCATCCAAGGCGCGGCGTCGGGCCGCCTCCTGGGCCTAGTCGACGCGAAGCTGTCGGGCCGCGACGGCTTCTACGAACGCGTCTTCACGTCCCTGCACGTACCCACGCGCCCCTACTCATGGGAAGCGGACTACGAATACGACCCCGACCGCGAAAAGGGCAAGCCCGCGCGCATCGCGGAAATCATCCACGCCTACCGCTCGCGCGGCCACCTCGCCGCCGACACGGACCCCCTGGCCTACCGCGTACGACGCCACCCCGACCTCGACATCGCGTCCTACGGCCTGAGCGTGTGGGACCTGGATCGTCCCTTCCCCACCGGCGGCTTCGGCGGGGCCGACCAGATGCTGCTGCGCGACATCCTCACCCGCCTGCACGACACCTACACGCGCACCGTCGGCATCGAATACATGCACATCCAGGATCCTGACCAGCGCGCCTGGGTCCAAGAACGCATCGAAGGTCCCTACGAGGCCCCCTCCCCCGAGGCTCAACGCCACATCCTGGGCACTCTTATCCGCGCCGAGGCGTTCGAAGAGTTCCTACAAACCAAGTTCATGGGCCAAAAGCGTTTCTCACTCGAGGGCGGTGAGTCCCTGATCCCCCTCCTTGACCATATCCTCGCCGACTCAGCGCGCGCCGGAATCCACGAGGTCGCCATCGGCATGGCTCACCGCGGCCGCCTCAACGTGCTCGCCAACATCGCCGGCAAATCCTACGCCCAGATTTTTGACGAGTTCGAGGGCAACTACATGCCCAACTCCGTCCAGGGTTCCGGCGACGTCAAGTACCACCTGGGCACGTGGGGCGTGTACTCACTCGATGACGGCCTGGCCACAAAGGTCTACATGGGCGCTAACCCCTCGCACCTGGAAGCAGCCGACGGTGTCCTGGAAGGCATCGTGCGCGCCAAGCAGGAGGCCCTCGGTGACCCCGACCTGCCGATCATCCCGATCCTCGTCCACGGTGACGCAGCCTTCGTTGGCCAAGGCGTCGTCCAAGAGACCCTCAACCTCTCCCAACTGGAAGGATACAAGACCGGCGGAACGATTCACATCATCGTCAACAACCAGATCGGGTTCACGACCGGACCCACGCAGGGCCGCTCAACCGGGTACGCGACCGACCTGGCCAAGGGCCTGCAGGTCCCGATCCTGCACGTGAACGCGGACGACCCCGAGGCCGTCATCCGCTGCGCGCACCTGGCCTTCGAGTACCGCAACGCCTTCCACAAGGACGTCATCATCGACATGGTGTGCTACCGCAGGCGCGGACACAACGAAGGCGACGACCCGTCGATGACACAGCCCGTCATGTACTCACTCATCGACCGTATCCCCTCCACGCGAGCCGTGTACATCCGCGGACTGGTCGGTCGCGGGCAGCTCACCGAAGACGAAGCCCGTCAGTCCATCACACAATACGAAGCAGAGCTGGGGCGGATCCTCGACGAGACGCGCGCAAGTGGAGCCTCCTCAGTGTCCGAGACCAATCCGGGTAGCCGCACGCGTGACCCCGCGCTGACCGCCGGCGTGGGCAACGCGGGTGAATCACCCGACGAAGAATGGACCATGCCAGAGTCCCAACTGCCCGGTACCGGCATGATGATCGGCTGGACGTCCGCTGTGCCTGCCACGCAGTTGCGCCGCATCGGTCGGGCGCACACGCGTTTCCCCGACGACTTTAACCCACACCCGAAGCTGCGCCAGCTGTGCGAACGACGACTGCAGATGGCGCTGGGCAACAAGCCGATCGACTGGGGGTTCGCGGAACTCCTCGCCTTCGGGACGCTCCTCATGGAGGGAACCGGCGTGCGCCTGTCCGGCGAGGACGTGGCACGCGCGACTTTCGTCCAGCGTCACGCCGTCTTGCACGACGGCGACGACGGACGCGAGTTCACGCCGCTGCGTTTCCTCACCGAGGGCCAAGCACGCTTTGACGTATGGAACTCGCCGCTGAGCGAGTATGGTGTGCTGGCCTTCGACTACGGCTACTCGCTGGAGAGTCCCGAAACACTCACCATCTGGGAAGCACAGTTCGGCGACTTCGCGAACGGCGCGCAGACAGTCATCGACGAGTTCGTGTGCTCGGCCGAACAAAAGTGGGGCCAGCGCTCCTCGCTGGTCATGCTGCTCCCCCATGGCTACGAGGGGCAGGGTCCCGACCATTCGAGCGCGCGCATCGAACGCTACCTGCAGCTGGCAGCGCAGGACAACATGTGGATCGTCCAGCCCTCCACACCGGCGAACTACTTCCACATGCTGCGCACCCAAGCCTACAAGCGACCGCGCAAGCCGCTCATCGCCTTCACACCCAAGCAACTCCTGCGCCTGTCGGCGGCGGCCTCGTCGATCGACGAGTTTACCTCCGGCGTTTTCCAGCCCGTCATCGGCGATGCCGCACACCTCGATGCCGCGTCCGTGACGCGTGTCTTGCTGTGCTCGGGTCGCCTCTACTACGACCTGGCCAAGGAACGTGAGCACCGAGGCGACACGTCAACGGCGATCATCCGTGTGGAGCAGCTCTACCCGCTGCCCGAGGCCGAGGTGGCAGCCGCGCTCGCCCAGTACCCGAACGCGACCGTGACATGGGTGCAGGACGAGCCTCGCAACCAGGGCGCGTGGCCGCACCTCGCACTCAACCTGTTCCCGTCGCTCGCACGCCCCGTCCGACTCGTCTCGCGACCCGAGTCCGCAACGACGGCAGCTGGACGCGCATCGCTTCATAAGGAACAGGCGGCTACCCTTATTGCGCAGGCCTTCGAAGGCTAGCGAGCTTCCTGCGCGCGCCCACGATCCGGGCGCGCGCAGGCACACCCGGAAAGGACCACCATGCGCATCTGCTTTATCGGCGACGAGCTGGTCGCCGGAGTCGGCGACCCTCGAGGCCTGGGCTGGGTGGGCCGCGTCAACGCCCACTCTACGTTCGACCTACCCGCCACGTTCCTCACCCTCGCCGTCCCCTCAGAAACCACCAAGCAGATGGCTGCCCGCTGGGAGGCAGAAGTCCTGCTACGCCTAGCCGACGGCGAACCCCACGGCCTCGTCATCGGGGTCGGTCCCGGCGACGTCGCTGCCGGTATCTCCACTGCCCGCTCACGCCTGAACCTCGCTAACATTACGGATCGCGCCACGTCGTTGGGGGTCCCCAGCTTCGTGGTGGGTCCCCCGCCCCTGGCCGGCGTCGACTCCGGCGCCCTGAAGTCTCTGGCGTCCTCCTGCTCCGAAGTGTGCGCGCGCCGCGGGATTCCCTTCGTTGACTGCTACACGCCCCTGGTCGCTCACGACCAATGGTTCGAGGACATGGCCGCCTCCATGGCACGAGGGATGGACGGCCAGACCCTGCCCGGGCAAGCCGGGTACGCGCTCATAGCGTGGATCGTGCAGCACCAGGGCTGGTACGAGTGGACGGGCGCGACCCCCACTGACGTGTGAGCACAGGAGGACAGCGTGTACCCGCGTCGTTCACGTTTCTCCCCCGAGAGACGTCCGAGACTTGCTCGGCAACAGCTCGGCGTGACCATATGCGCCTGCACGCTCGTCGGGTCCGCGGTCGTCATGCTCGGCGCGTTTTTGCTTGCCGGGAACTTCGGTGTCCGTCAGCTGGTCTGTTCACTCATCGGCTCTGGCGCGGTCGTTGTCTTCGGCATCTGCCTCTTGTCGCTCCTTCCGATGCTCGTGCGCACGATGCGCGCACAACTGGATCAACCTGGCGACGCTGGTCCCGCCATCAAGACACTTGTCGGCATTGCTGTGATCGCGTTGGTCGCGACCGCGTGTACCGTGATGGGCGGTGGAGCCTTCAGTGAGCTATCCAGTGACGCCCGCCAAGGCCCCCAGACGCGGGCCGTTACGAGCTGTGAGAACTTCCAGACGTTCACCGAGCACGGGTATCGCGGCAGCATCTACTACCGCAACGTTTTTACCCTCCATTTTGACGACGGAAAGCCGCGTCGCTTCGACATCACGACGCACACGCAAGACGAGTTCACGAAACCAACAAGCCCCTACTACGCTGTCTATCAAGCATGTGTCGTCCGCCCTTTCACGACCTCTCTCGTCGTCGACTACTACCCACGCAGTGGGATCATGAAGGCTATCCGTGAGGCGTGACGCGAACGCGCCCCGGCCTCGCCCATCCCACACACGTCAGTGAGACCATGAGCAACCAGTACCCCACCTTTCCCCCCGCCCGGTCCCGCCAACCGCCCCCCGGCCTCGTCGATTTTCGAGCGCCTGCCGCGGGGGTTCTCAACGCGCGCAAACCTGCTCGCATTCGTCGTCATCGGCTTCTTCGGCACCATTGCCTACGCCTTCGCGACGCTCGGCAGGTACGTGCACTTCGGGTTCTGGCGGCTCGTGTGGGTGGCCGCAAGGTGCGCCATCGGTCTCGTCGCTGCGATCGTATGCACGGTCCTCTTTACCTATCTGCGCAGGCGTGGGCGCCGAGCGCAGGCCGAGGGGGATACCACCTCCGGTACGCTCTACACCGCCGTCTCAATCGCGGTGGGCGTTGTTGGCATCGTGATCGCTGCCGTGTCAGGCGTCTACGGGATCGCCGTCGCCCGGGACTTCGCGGAAGCGCCCCCCACGATCAAAGTCACGTCATGCCAACTCACCCAGAAGGAGCACTACAAGCCGTCGGACGATCACAGCAAGGTCATCGACTACTACGACAATCACTTCGCCATGACCCTGGAGGACGGGACAACGCGCACACTCACGCTCGAGACCGAGAGCTCCGACGACCTCGCCAAGGAGGGCGGCATCTCCGCGATCATCTACGAGACATGCAAGGCACGTTCCGGCGCGACGTCACTGACCGTCGATGTCTATCGCCACAGCTGGGTCCTCGTCGACGCACGAGCGGAATGAGCGGCACATGACCAAGCAGAAAGCCACCAGGCGCGAGCAGCTGCTCCTCTTTGCAATCATGACCGCTTTCTTGTCCCTCAACATCGTCTTAGGGTCTTTCTTCTCACCTGGCTCATGGTCGCCGACCGTCGTCACCGCAGCGGCCTCCT
>ERZ773214.2345-NODE-2345-length-10273-cov-6.452437_pt1 | contig 10273 bp, 5 predicted proteins | sample MGYA00511238_ERZ773214 | MGnify/ENA primary metagenome ERZ773214 (study PRJEB29015, sample SAMEA2738157) | human oral metagenome | biome: human oral; feature: human-associated habitat; material: saliva | place: China | collected 2259 ...
TTATAAATAAATTGAAAATCTTTTTAGAATTAAAATAAATAATATAAATATTGGTTATATAGTTATTATTTATATTATATTGTAAAAGTTTAGAAAGGAGTAATAAAATAATTTGAAAAATATAATATCAATAAAAAATTTAACTAGAATTTATAATATAAAGGAAGGATTGTTAAAACAAGAAAAAAAGGTGGTTAATGCTGTAAATGATGTTTCTTTTGAGGTAAAAAAAGGAGAAATTTTTGGCCTTTTAGGACCGAATGGGGCGGGAAAAACTACGATTATTAAGGTTATGACTACCTTGTTAGCACCTTCATCAGGTGAAGTTAAGATTTTAGGATATGATTCTTTTGGTGAAGAAAAGTATATCAGACCTAGAATAAATTTTATTTTTGGTGGGGAAAGGAGTTTATATTGGAGATTAAGTGCTAAAGATAATTTACAGTTTTTTTGCGACCAATATTTAGTTCCTAAGTCTAAGCAAAGTCAAATAATAGATACTTTATTAGATAGAGTTGGCTTATTAGAAGAAAAAAATAGAAAAGTTGAAAATTTTTCAAAGGGGATGAAACAAAGATTACAAATTGCTAGATCGCTTATAAATGATCCAGAAATTATATTTTTAGATGAACCTAGTATTGGATTAGACCCTGTAGGTGCTAGGGACTTAAAGAAAATAGTTAGACAGTTATCTGACAGTGGAAAAACAGTTGTACTTACGACTCATTATATGCCTGAAGCTGAAGAATTATGCGATAGAATAGCAATAATCGACAAAGGTAAACTTATAGAAGTTGAAAGCACTAAAAAATTAAAACAAAAATATAGTGCTATTTACGGAAAAGATTTAAGCTTGGAAGAAATTTATATTAAAATTGTTGAAGGTGATGAAAATGATTAAATTTAGAGCAATGACATCGTCTGCTAAAATACAGTTTTATAGTTCAATGGGTAGGAGTATGTTTAAATTTTGTGTTATCGTTCAACCTTTTTTAATGGGATTGTTTTTAGGGATGATATATATGGATTCATCAGATTTGGATTTTACAACTTATGCATTAATAGGTAGTGGAGTATCGACTTTTTGGTCTAGTATTTGTTTTTCATCAGCTAGTGATATTCAAAGAGAGCGTTGGTATGGGACATTAGAAAATATATATGTGGCACCAATAGGTTTTACTTGGATTATATTTGGCAAGATTATAGGTAATTCTATTGCTGGTGTTTTGAGTATTCTTATAAGTTTTACTACGGTTTTTATAGTATATAGGAGACCACTTGTTGTAGAGTACCCGTTTTATTTCATTATTTCTATATTAATGTTGATTATATGTTTTATGGTAGTTGGTTTTTTTATGGCTAGTTTTTTTACTTTATCAAGAAATTCAAGAATACTTATGAACTTTTTGGAATACCCTATATTTATTTTATGCGGATTTCTATTCCCAATAGATTTATTGCCTAAATATTTACAATGGCTTTCATATCTTTTTGCTCCTACTTGGGCAATGAAATTCGTAAGATTTTCGGTAACCGGCAAAGGAAGTTTATGGTCACTTGTTATATTAGTAGTGATTACAAGTGCTTTGTTTTTACTAGCACAGTTAGTATATAAAGAAATTGATAAAAAATGTAGAATAGATGCTACATTAGGAGTGTATTAATGGAAACTTTTCAAAGATTTTTTAGGCATGCTGTCTTTACATATAAAATTAGATTTGGTGCAATTAATTGGAAGGCATATATATTATTTACATTGCTTACCCCAGTTATGCAAATGTTTTGTTATGCCTTATTGGCAAGGTATGCAAATGGAGGAAATATTGACTATTGGTTTATTGGAAATGCTTTAGTTTTAACTTATATGAGTAGCTTATTTGGTATGGGAACTCAATTTTCAAATGAGAGAGAAATTGGAACTTTAGTTCTGATTATTGCATCACCTGAATCAAAAATAGCAACATTTTTACCACGAACTGTTATATTTGCAATAGAAGGTTGCTTAAATGTAATAGTGGGTTTTGTTTTTGGTTTTTTTGCTTTTGGATTTAATATTTCAATAGGACAGTTTTTATCATTAGTAGTATTATGTTTTGTTGCAAGTTTTGTCGCAGCTGGGTTTGGTGTAATGATTTCATCTCTTGGGTTATTAACAAGAGATTTGAATTTACTATTAAATGTTTCATCTATGCTTTTATTAGGACTTACAGGTGCTAATTTTCCTTTAGAACGTTTACCTCAGTTTTTACAATTTTTACCTAAAATATTACCACTAACTAGAAGTATAAAATTATCACATTATATAATGAAAGGGGAAACCTTAATGAGTCATAGTTATTTGGTGTTTGGTGAAATTTTTATGGGGTTATTACTTATGATAATAGGAATGTTACTATTTAAATTTATAGAAAAAAAAGCTATAACTGATGGCACATTAAATTTAATTTGATAATTTAGCTTATATTTATACTTAATAATTACTATTAGTAATCTTCATTTTATAAAAGTATAAATATATTTAGATGAAGATAGATATAAAATTAGCTCGTTGTTATTATTTATTATAATACATTGAATGTCATTTAAAGATTATAATGATTAGAAATGTATTCATAAGTTTTGAGCATACTAAAATGTTAATAGTTTTTAATGCTTTTTATTTTTGTGCTATTTGATTTTTTGATAGATATTTATATAGCTAGATTTTAAGTCATTACAATATTATTATTACAAAATAATATAGTTAAGAAAGGTGAGCTGAACCCCTAAATTCGGACAAAGAATTTGGGGTTTTTTGTATGTCAAAATATGATATAAAAAATGGTTCAGTAACTAAGGTTGGGTGTAAAAAATAAGCTGAACCCAAAGGGAGCTCTTTTTTGTTATATCAAAATATGATAAAATAATCATATCAGATTGAAAGAGGTAATTGTTGTGGCAGTTGGATTTATAACAGGAAGATTTGGAGCAGATAGGACTGATAAGATTTTAGAGCTTTGCTTTGAAGAGGCTAAAAGAGAAGATAAAAAGCCTATTTATATTTTAGTTCCGGAAAAATTTACATATGAAATGGAAAAAAGATTAAGTGAAAAGCTTGAAGATGAAAAAAATATTGATCCTAATTTTAGAATTAGAGTTGTAAGTTTTTCAACTTTAAGTAAAATTGTCTTTACCAATGTCGGTGGACTTAAGGAGAGAAGACTTACAACAAGTGCTAGAAGTCTTTTAACTTTTAAAGCAATGGATTTGGTTTCAAAGGATTTGATTACTTTTAAGTCCGATGATTTTAAAATGGGTTTTGTGAACAATATTATGGACATGATAATAGAGTTTAAGCAAAATGATTTTTCAGTTACAGATGTTTTTTCACTTACAGAGAATGTTAAAAACGAGTCTTTAAAATTTAAAATGCAAGATTTATATAATATTTATAAGTCTTATGAAAATTTGATTGATAAAAAATACTCTGATACAGAAGATACTTTGAATATTTTTGCCCAAAAACTTGATGATTTTGAAAGTATCAAAGGAGCAACTATTTTCGTTGACGAATATATGGACTTTACTCCTGCTCAATACTTGGTAATTGAAAAGTTAATCTATTTTTCAAAAAATATTTATTTTTCTCTTTTAACTGATTTTAAAAATTTACATTCAAAAATGAATATGTTCGCTAGAAGTAATTCTACAATTTTGAATATTAAAAACATATGTGATAAGCATAATATTCCATTACTTGGCAATGTTTCACTTTCAAATGAAAGCTATTATAATTCTGATGATTTATACTTCTTAGAAAAAAGTGTAGGAGATTTTTCTGCAAAACCATATTATAAAGATTCTGAAAATATTAGAATTATAAAGTTTAAAAATATTTATGATGAAGTTTCTTTTATTGCAGAAGAAATTTCAAAATTAGTTAAGACAAAAAAATATAGATACAATGATATAACTCTTTGTATGAGAAGTTTAGAAGAATATTCTTATATAATTGAAAGAGTTTTTGATGACTATAAAATTGATTATTTCTTAGATGAAAAAATTTCAATTATGGAAAATCCAATTATTATTCTAATACTATCTATTTTAGATATGAAGGATAAAAATTATTCCTATGATTCTGTTTTTAGATATTTAAAAAGTGGTCTAACTGGAATTTCAAATGAAGATATTTTTCTTTTAGAAAACTATGTAATTGCTAATGATATAAAAGGTAATCGTTGGTTTGATGAATTGTGGAGCAAGTCAATCGTCCATAGTGTTGAAGAAGAAAGTGACGATGAAAAACTTGAAAAGATAAATGAGATTAAAAATTTAGTGGTCGCTCCGATAAAAAATTTACATGAAAAGTTAAAAGGTAGAAATGCAGTAAACGATATTTGTAAATATTTATATGAGTTTACTTTAGAAATTGGTCTTTTTGATAGAATAAATGAATTTGTAATGGATTTTCAAAATGAAGGGAATTTGTATAAGGCAAAAGAGTATTCTCAAGTGTGGGGAAGTTTCATTGGAATATTAGATGAGTTAGTTGAATTTATGGGAGATGATAAAATTTCCTACTCTAAATTTTTAAATTTAATTAAAACTGAAATTGAAAATATTGAACTTGGAATTGTACCACCTTCAAAAGATGAAATCTTTATTACAACAGTTGACAGAATGAAAAAGCCTTCTACAAAAATAGCTTTTGTATTGGGTGTTAACGATGGAAATTTTCCAAAAAACATTGTTGATAATGATTTAATTAGTGAAAATGAAAAAGAAAATTTAAAAACTTTAGGATTAAATTTTTCAAATAATAATTTAATTAAAACTACTGATGAGCAATTTTTAAGTTATAAGACTTTTAGTATTGCCAAAGAAAAGTTGTATATAACTTATCCTATTTCTGATTTGGAAGGAAAGAGTCTTTTAGTTTCGAGATTTGTGAAAAAGATGCTATTTCTTTTTAAGAATTTAGAAATTGAAAGCATAGATTTCTTTAAAAATTTTACTATTATGGATATTTTTGAAACTTTCTCTAAAGAGAGGTTATACCAAATTTTAGTATCCAATATAGATGCTTTAAATTCAAATAAATTGAGTGAAAATGACAAATTCAATTTTAGAGAAATAATTGATTTCTTGATAGAAGATAAAGATTATAAGTATAAGATTGAAATTTTAAAGGATAAACTAAACTACAAAAAAGAAACAGAAAATATCAAAGATTATACATCATTCCTTTATGAAAGTGGAAATGTAAGTATTTCAAAATTAGAAAACTTTGTGCGTTGTCCTTTTTCATATTTTATAAATTATGGACTTAGAGCAAAGGAAAGAGAAGTATATGACTTTTCTCCTTCTGATTATGGAACTTATTGTCATAAGATTTTTGACGACTTTTTTAAAGGTGTTTACGAAAATAACATTGATTGGAATACAATTGATAGAGAATTTATCCAAAGGGAAGTAGAAAAATTAACAGCAAAAATGGCTGAAAAGTCAAATTTTATTCTCGAAAGCTCTCCAAAATATAAATATTTTTCAAGTATTACACAAAAAAATATTGTTGAAAACATAGAAATTATGGCTGAACAAGTAAGACGTGGTAATTTTATTCCAACAGGTTTTGAAACGGAATTTGGAGATGAGTCTATCAAGCCAATCTCATATACTTTAAAAAATGGAAAGGACATTAAATTAGTTGGGAAGATTGACAGAATTGACGTTTTTAAGGGTGAAAATTCAGACTTTTTAAGAATTATTGATTATAAGTCTTCAAAAAGAGATATTGACTTGAATCAAGTTTATGCAGGGATACAACTTCAACTTTTTGTATATATGAATGCAATTTTATCTTCAAATAAAGATAGATATAAACCAGCAGGATTATTTTATAGTGATTTTACTACAAATTTGGTTGGTTTTGAAACTTATTCAAAAATGCTTGATATGAGTGATGATAGCTTTTATAGTGAAAAACTTAAGAAAAATAAGCTTACCGGTTTTGTTATCAAGGATATGGTGCTTTTAAAGAATTTAGATAAAACTTTAGAAGAAAATAGATTAACTTCTGAAATACTTCCTATCAAATTGAAATCAAAAGGTCAAGAAATTGGAGCAGGTACTTTAGGATTGACAACTGATGAATTTGAAATAGTAAATGAATTTGTTTTAAATAAGACTAAGGATATTTGTGAAGAAATTTATGATGGAAATATTGATATAAAACCTTTCAGGTATAAGGATAAAAAGCCTTGTGATTATTGCAAATATAAATCCATTTGCAGATTTGATGTAAAACATAATAAATATAATAATATTAAGAATTTGGTAACAAAAGACAAACCGAATGAAGTATTTGAAAAAATGGAATTAAAAAATAAAGAGAAAAGAGGTGAGAAATAGTGAGTGAAGTAAAGTGGACTAAAGAGCAAAAACAAGTAATAGATAGTAGGAATACTAATTTACTTGTATCCGCTGCAGCAGGTTCTGGAAAAACTGCTGTACTTATTGAAAGAATTATTGAGCTTGTTTTAGATGAAAAAAATCCTATAGATATAAATAAATTACTTGTTGTAACTTTTACAAAATTGGCTGCTTCTGAAATGAGAGAAAGAGTAAGTAAGGCTATTGAAAAGAAACTTGAAGAAAATCCAGAAAATGAACATCTTCAAAAACAATTAATGCTCCTTAGTGGTGCTGACATCACAACTATTGACTCTTTTTGTAAGGATGTTTTGAAATCTTATGCTCATTTGGTAAATTTGGATAGCAATATAAAAGTAATAGATCCTAGTGAAAATGAAGTTTTAGCAAAAGAAGTTATGCAAGAACTATTTGAAGAGCTTTATGAAAATAATGATGAAAATTTTTTAAGATTAGTTGATTGGTATGTTAAGAAAAATACGGATGAAGGACTTTTGCAACTTTTATTAAATGTAAATAATTTTGTGAATTCTCATCCTTTTCCAGATATTTGGTTAAATGAAAAGGCAGAATTTTTTAATACGAGTACAAAGGATGATAATTTTTATTTAGAAAATTACATCTTGGATATTGCAAAAGATGTAGATATGGATTTGGAATTTTTTGAACTTAGTATTAAAAATAATTTGAAAAAAATTGAAAATTATCCTGAACTTGAAAAATATTTAAATATCTATAATACTTTGTTGGATGCATTATCTGTTGTAAAGGAAAGTTTAAAGACATTTTTAAAGGATAATACAAAATTTGATGAACTAAAAAAATCATCTTATGAATTTTTACATTCAGATTTTGGAAGTTTTAGAATTTCAAAATGTGATGAAGAAGTAAAAGAAATATATAATAAAGTAAAAAAAGAAATAGATAGTTTAAAAGACGGAATTAAAGAATCTCTTGAGAGTTTAAATTTGAATATAGAAAATATAAAGATAGAAAGTGATTTAATCTATCCTTATGTTCGCGCTATTTCTGATATTGTAATTAAATTTAAGGAAAAGTTTTGGGAGAGAAAACAAAAATTTAATTATGTAGATTTTGCCGATATTGAACACTTGGCATTAGAGATACTTGTAGATATTGATGAAGATGGAAATATTAAACCGTCAAAAGCTGCTTTGGAATATCAAGAAAAATATGCTGAAGTTTTTATTGACGAATATCAAGACAGCAACCTAGTTCAAGAAATTCTTTTATCAGCAGTTGCTAAAGAAAATAATAGATTTATGGTTGGAGATGTTAAACAGAGCATTTATAGATTTAGACAGGCAGATCCAAGTATTTTTATGGAAAAGTATGAAAATTATTATAGAGTAGAGGATGATATTGACAGTTTTAATAGAAAGATAATGCTCTATGCGAATTTTAGAAGTCGAAAAGAAATTCTTGAGGGAACAAATCTAGTTTTTTCAAAAATAATGAAAAAAGAAACGGGAGAACTTGATTATACTGTTGATGAAAGATTAAATCCTATGGCAAGTTTTAAAGAAAGTGATGAAAATGTCGGTGGTGCAGTTGAAATTCTTTTGGTTGATGAAAAATCAGATGATGAGAACGAAGATGAGATAATTTTAACTGATGAGTATTCAGAAGATTTTGAGGAGATGAAATCTTTTAGGCTTGAATGTATAAAAATTGCAAACACAATCTACAATATGATGAACAATAAAGAAAATCCTTTTAAAGTTTATGATAAAAATTTGGATGATTATAGAAAAGTTGATTACAAAGATATTGTTATTTTGATGCGTTCTCCAAGCAGTAATACAAAAATTTTAGAAGAAGTATTTTTAGAATATAATATTCCGATTTATGCAGAGAGTACGGGTGGATATTTTGATACTTTTGAAGTAGATACAATAATCAATTTACTCAAGATTATAGATAATCCTATGCAAGATATTCCTCTTCTTTCAGTTATGTATTCTTCAATTTATAATTTTACACCAACAGAATTAAGTCAAATAAGACTTGTAGATAGAGAATTAAAATTTTATGAGCTTTTAACTAAGATATTAGATGATGAAAATATAGAAATTAGAGCAAGTATAAGAGAAAAAATTTCAAAATTTATTTCCGATTTAAAATTATTTATAGAAAAGAAAACTCTAGTATCAGCTGATGAATTGATATGGTTTTTATATAATTATACAGGATACTATAATTATGTCGGACTTTTAGATATGGGAGATCAGAGAAAGACAAATCTTATGTTACTTTTCGAAAAGGCAAAAAATTATGAAAAAAATTCTTATAAGGGATTATTCAATTTTGTAAATTATATTCAAAAAATCAGTTTAAAAAGTGATATTTCAGAGGCGAAACTAATTTCTGAAGATGCGAATGTAGTTAAAATAATGAGTATTCATAAGAGCAAAGGCTTGGAATTTCCTATTGTATTTCTTGCAAATACGAATAAGAAATTTAATTTTAGAGCCGATGACAGCAATTTGGTTTTACATCAAAAACTTGGTTTTGGTCCTGTTGTTTATGATATGGATAAAAAAACTTCATTTAACAGTATTATGAAGAAAAAAATTGAAAAATTCAAGAAGAATGAACAAATTGCTGAAGAAATGAGGCTTCTTTATGTCGCAATGACAAGGGCAAAAGAAAAACTCATAATAACCGGAAGAGTAAAAGATTATGAGAATTTAAAAGAAGAAATAAGCACCGGAATTGATGAAAGAGGCAATATAAGTAATTATAAAATTCTAAAAATAAATAATTATCTCGATTGGATATTAAGTTCTATTGATAATCTTACAGTTTATGGAAAGAGTTTGAATTGTTTGGGAAGAGAAGAAAACTTTTTAGGAAATGAAGACTTAAAATTTCAATTAAATGTAAATACTAAAACAGAGGAATTTATGGAATATCAAAGAATTAAAGAAGAAATTAAAACCAATGAAATAATTTCTGAAGAAGATGATATTGAAGTTAAACAAGAAATGCGAACTGTTAAAGAATTCTTAGAAGATAGATTTAACAAAGAATATGTTTATAAAAATGTTTTAAACAAGCCATCAAGTATTACTGTTTCTGAAATTAAAAAGATGATTCAGGAAGAAGATGAGGAAAAACATCAAAAATATTATAAAGAAAATTTTGTTTTAAAAACTCCGTCATTTATTCATCAAGGTGAGGAAAAAGTCGGTTTTAATTCTGCAGAAAAAGGAACTATTTTCCATTTGGTTATGCAACTTTTAGACTTTTCAAAATTTGATACAGAAGATGCTTCAAAAATAAGAAAAGAAGTAAAGTTGCAAATAAATTCATTTGTTGAAAAAAATATTATGAGCTTGGACGAAGCAGAAACGATAAATATTAATTGGATTGTAAAATTTATTCAGTCTGATATTTTTAAAGAAATTTACATTGCAAATAAATCTGAAAAATTATTTAAAGAAAAAGCCATTGACTATAATATAAAATTGAAAAATCTATTTAGAGATGAAAATATTTCAGAAGACGAAAAAATTATAGTAGTTGGAATAATTGACCTTTTCTTTGAAAATGGAAATGGGGAAATAATTTTATTGGATTATAAGACGGATTATGTAACAAAAGAAAATCTTGAAGAAGTAAAGGAAAGATATAAAGTACAATTGGATTTATATAAATCTGCAATTGAAGATATTTCCGGCAAAAAAGTTGCCAAAAAGGGATTATATCTATTTGGAATAAATGAATTTGTTGAAATTTAGGAAAAATCAAAGTCAAAACTTGACTTTGATTTTTTAATGAGATAAAATATAATTACATATTAGAAATATGTAAAATTAGATTAATTTCAGGAAAA
>ERZ773214.2346-NODE-2346-length-10268-cov-8.915304_pt1 | contig 10268 bp, 8 predicted proteins | sample MGYA00511238_ERZ773214 | MGnify/ENA primary metagenome ERZ773214 (study PRJEB29015, sample SAMEA2738157) | human oral metagenome | biome: human oral; feature: human-associated habitat; material: saliva | place: China | collected 2259 ...
CAATTCAGTATTATTAAAACCGAACTTTTTTCTTTTCTTGGATATTGGCCTTATTAGGCTCATTAGCCTTATTAGCCTCATTAGGCCTTATTAGGCCTTATTAGGCCTTATTAGCCTTATTGGCCTCATTAGCTCTATTGGCCTTATAGCCCTATTAGGCCCATTAGCCCAATATCCTTTCCTATCCTTGGCCCGCTACTGGGCCACTTCCTCCTCCGTTCTTTTTCTTATCCTCCTTTTTCTTATCCTTGTCTGCTTCCTCTTTCTTCCTCACTGACTCGTAGGAGTTTGCGGCTAACTCTCGCTTCAATTCTCCTCCAGGCGTGAAGACGACACGAGGCTTAATGGTTGCGGTCTTAAACTCCTCTTCCTTTTCAGCTCCTTTGCTCGACAGTGTGACACGCATCGAGCCAAACTCGCCCAACTGAATACTGAAACCATCACGGAGATAATGGGGCAAACAATCGATAAAGTTATACAACACGTTCGACACATCACCACGCGTCAAGGACGAACGCCCCGCAATGTCACGTGCAATGTCGTCGAGCGACTTATGCCCAAGGTTAACAGGGTTAGCATAAAACTTTACTTCCTCCCGCTTCTGCAGATTTTTCTTTGGTACTAAACGAATTTTCATAATTCTTCGTGTTTAAAGTTATACATTAGAGTCTTATTATCATAGCGTAGGGCAGCACGCCTCTGCAGCTTTCTTCGCGCTTCTTCATGCTGCCCCATTCTATTTTCTTGGTTTATTTCCTGCCTTTCATCGTCTCGTCTTTCCTCCTTTCAGCACCTCTCTCCTGCCAGATACGTATTCCCTTGCTGCGCAATGCGTATCTACGTGCTACCAGATACGGTGAGCACTGCTGCTGAATGCGGTGAGCGCTGCTGCTAAATACGCATCTAACAGCTGCGCAATGCGTATCTACGAGTAGCTAAATACGCATCCGCCAACACGTAGATACGGTGAGCGCAGCGACGGAATACGCATTCAGCAGAAGCCCTGTCCGTTAGGCACTCCCTCACCTTTACTTCCCTTCGGTCAGTGACCGTTGGTTCGGGGAGGGGTTTCTTAGAGGGCGACACCCGTAGAGGGCAAGCGCGAGAACTACTCGAATGTGCCGATGAGCAACCCAGATCCGCGAGAAGCAGTTTTCATCACTCTGACGCTATATCTGTCGAAGTACAGGGCGTACGCGGAGGGGACGCCATCCCACGAGTGACCACTAGACGACCAATAGATGACGTTCCAGTCAATGTAGTACAGCATACCACTGCTGGTGTATTGACCTAAGGCGGGCAGGTAAAAGTAGTTGCTTGCATCGGCTGCGGAAGGAAGAGACAGTAGAGGTTGGTCCCAATCTTCGTCATTTGGTCCTAATCGCCAATCAGTGCCGTCATAGGCTGTGTTGCTGTTGTAATTACCTTCGGTTAGCAATACTGATTTTTTCTTAAACCACCTGCCACCTTTATATAAATGCCCCATAGTGGTCCATAATTCGTCAGCATCCCAACGGGAATCGCCATAGGCAGCGTACCATGTCATCTCGTTCACGTTTGGAAGACCTGCGCAACTATTGCTTGCTTGAATATAACCGCTACCCTCGTGGTAGAAACGACCGTCAGCGTCGCTGCGCTTGGGGTAGTTGCTGGAAGGTGCTCCGCCTGGAAACCAATTATTAACGGTTGGCTGACCTACCCCTACTCCCAAGTTCTTTGTCCATTCGTAACCCTTCCAGTATTGTTCCTTAGCATCCCACATGTAATAATGATTACCGTCGTAATCATGCGGATTAAGATTAGCAGTTACATCATGGATAGAACCAGCTGTACAGTTAAGCGTAACAATCTTAGAGACTGTTCCTTCTATTGCACCACCTGGATTGTCTGTTGTATTGCGAAGCCAGTAACGAATACGAAAAGTATGGGTGCCTGGAGCAACGACGGCGTAGGTTGCATTCTTGCTCATATCATCAGCAGCATTGTCTATATCAAAGCCCGAACCAGTTGTTATGGTGATTGTCTTTGAACCACCCGAAGCGAGGGTAAGAGCTCCATTAGCTGCTATGTCGTAAGTTCCGGCAATATCATCGTCGCTCATAATCTCAACCTTAAACAGCTTACTACGCTTCACATATTCGTTACTTGTGCGTGGAATAAAGCAAAGATAAGCAGCTTTGTGGTTAAGGGTAAAGCCATAATCATTACCAGCCTTGTTACCTATAGCGATTCCACAATCGCCTGATTCCCCCGCATGGTCAAAGTTGTTTGGGGCAGACTGTGTTTGTGTTGCCTTTATCTCTACTTGTGGTTGCGTCCCAGAAATAGTCTTGTTTGTATAAAGAATATCGTGTGTAGCACCTGTATAAGTACCAGAGAGGGCAAACTTTCCTTGTGCCTTATTAGTAGCAAAGGGGAATGTTACAGCTCCACTCTGCTGCCAGTTTCCTCCATCGTCCTTTACCCATATCTTGTCTGTGCTGCTCCAATTTACAGAAGCATCCGAACCCTTTGTATGATTAAGAATTGCGGTACGTGTTGTTGCTTCTGGCTGAGAAGTACCTGTAAAGACAGTTGAGCCTGTAGGAATATCGGTCTTCTTTTGTTTTCCTTCCTGCAATGTATCATCATTGGCACAGCTGGCAGTAAGCAATAAAGCAGTAAAACCATAACACATGCCTTGCATTACTAAAGTTATAGTTGATCTTTTCATAAATTTATTCATTTTCTTTTCAAACAGTTATTAGTTCTTTTCTGTATCATTCCAAGAAGCATTATCCCAGTCTTCTTCACTAAAGATGTTTTGTTTTGCATCTCCTGTTACCGTACCAGGTTGAAGCTTTCCAGCATTACCACTGGCATTATTCAACAAGAATTCTGTCTCCGTGCAAACAATGCTGCATTGAGGCTTTTGATAAATCATTCTTTCAGTTACTATCATTTCGTTTAATTTTTAGAGGATACATAAGTTAAAGTATCCTGTATTATTGATTAAATTATAGTTATTATTTCGTGCTTAATTTCTTCTTATTTCGTTTACGTAGGGACACAAAAAAGCGAACAAAGGAAACTCCGAAAAGTCCTTTGTTTACAGGGGTTGCACGGCACGCCTCGCGCGCGTATGCGTGAAGAAAAAAGTGGGGAGGTTAGGCCTGGCCTATATGAGAGAGAGAGAGAGAGAGAGTACAAAATTATTTGGAACTACCAAATAATTTGCTATATTTTTTTCATCTTTCTTCGTTAAAGAATCTAACGCAGCACAAAACGTGTCTGCGCCTTTATTTCCTAATAAGGTGCAAACATTTGCCGAATTAATATTCTTTATGACTCTCATCGTTATTACGAGTTAATTTTATTTTAACTGGGCGCAAAGGTAGTGAGAATATATGAAACAAACAAGAAATTAGCTAAAAAATATAAAAACATTTGTCTTTCCTTGCTCTACGTATTACCTTATATAATAGCAAACATCTTTGCAGAAGGCTTGAATTATGAGGGTTAAGTCCTTTTGCCTCTTCGCCTTTTCACTTTTAACTTAAAACGATAATCCGTCTTTTTACGTCCTTCAGTCTTTGACACGCATTGGACTAAAGTTTTGAAGGTGGGCAAAAGAGAAGAGAGGGTCAGCCACGTTTCATAAGTATAGAACGCTCTGCGGGTGAGAACTTCTCAATCGCATAACGCAGCATGGTGCGGGGCATGTTTGCTCGATGGCTCATGACGTAATCATAAAGTCGCTCAGAATCACGCTTCCCAGCCTCACGAAGCATCCAGCCAATAGCTTTGTGCATGAGGTCGTGTGGGTGGTGCATCATTATATCACTCAGTACATAGGTGTCCTCTAACTGTCCTTTACGGATGAAAGCATAGGTTGAAACGATGGCGATGCGATTATCCCATAGTAGTGGACTTTGAGCTAACTGATAAAGAATATCACGTGATTTGTCGAGTAGGTATTCTCCTACAATGAAGCGGCAAGATAGATCAACAAGGTCCCAGTTGTTAATTCTATCGGTTTGAGAAAGGTAGAGATCAAATAGCTGTTGACGTAAAGCCTCGTCTTTTTTCTTGCTTTTCTCTACCATAATAAGCAAAGCACAGAGGCGTACCTCATGCCATTCTGATTGCATTAGTTCTCGTATTTCGTTCAAGGAAATGTTCTTGTACTGCTTGGCAATAGCTCTGATATTGGGAACAGTAATACCTAAGAAACGGTCGCCTTCACCATATTCTCCTTTGCCAGCCTTAAAGAACTTCGGGAAAATCTCTCGTTTTTCAGCATTTGACAGTGCTTGAAGTTCACTTGTAATAGTCTTAGTAATCTGTTGCATAATAAATTCTTTAATGTTTTACCATATTCTTTTTCTAATGCAAAGATAATTCTTTATTTTGTTTTTTAGTCTAAATGGCAAGAAGAACTGACAGGTTGTCAGATAATATTCGTGAAGATGTCAGTACGTCCTTTTGGCATACTTTTCGTATAAAGTAAGGCGAAACGATTTTTAGGAGTCGTAGAGTAATGATAAACAAAATCTTAAAATATACGATTATGACAATTAAACCTTTAGCAGACAGAGTGCTTGTACTCCCAGCACAGGCAGAAGAGAAAGTTGGTGGTATTATAATTCCAGACACAGCCAAGGAGAAACCACAGCGTGGTAAGGTTGTAGCTGTTGGTAATGGTACCAAGGATGAAGAGATGGTTCTCAAAGTTGGCGACGAGGTACTCTATGGTAAGTATGCTGGTACAGAAATAGAAAACGATGGTGAGAAGTATCTTATGATGCGTCAAAGCGATATTCTAGCTATTGTAGAATAAAAAAGATATATTCTTGATGTTTCTATTATAATATTATTATTAGATGTAGAACATAACAAATATCAATGAAATTTAAATAAATAGACATATAAATAAGATAAATACAGATGGCTAAAGATATAAAATTTAATAAAGATGCACGTGAATTGCTAAAGAGTGGTGTAGACCAATTAGCAGATGCTGTAAAAGTAACCTTAGGTCCTAAGGGACGTAATGTAGTTATTGGGAAGAAATTTGGTGCTCCACAGATTACAAAAGATGGTGTTACAGTAGCAAAAGAAATAGAACTTGAAGATAGTTTTGAAAATGCAGGAGCACAACTTGTGAAAAGTGTAGCAAGTAAAACAGGAGACGATGCTGGAGATGGTACGACAACTGCAACCATTCTGACACAAGCAATTGTAACTGAAGGCTTAAAAAATGTGGCTGCTGGTGCAAATCCAATGGATTTGAAGCGCGGTATTGATAAAGCTGTAAACAAAGTTGTAGATTTTATTAAGGAAAATGCAGAAATTGTTGGTAATAATTATGACAAGATCGAACAAGTTGCCACAGTAAGTGCAAATAATGATCCTGAAATAGGTAAGTTGCTAGCCGATGCAATGCGTAAAGTATCAAAAGATGGTGTTATTACTATTGAAGAAAGTAAAACACGCGATACAAATATTGATGTTGTAGAAGGTATGCAGTTTGATCGTGGCTATCTCTCAAGCTATTTCGTAACAGATACAGATAAGATGGAAGTTCTTATGGAAAATCCATATATTCTTATCTATGATAAAAAAATATCTAATGTAAAAGATTTCTTACCAATCTTACAACCTGCAGCTGAAAGTGGTCGTCCATTGTTAGTTATAGCAGAAGATGTTGATTCAGAAGCATTGACCACATTGGTTGTTAACCGTTTGCGTGGCGGATTAAAGATTTGTGCAGTAAAAGCTCCAGGTTTTGGTGATCGTCGTAAAGCAATGTTGGAAGATATAGCAGTGTTGACAGGTGGTGTTGTTATTAGCGAAGATAAAGGATTAACTCTCGATAAGGCAACACTTGAGATGTTAGGCTCTGCTAAGAAAGTTACAGTTTCAAAGGATTTCACGACAATTGTAGATGGTGCAGCTTCCAAAGAAGCTATTGCTGATCGTGTAAATATAATTAAAAGCGAAATTGCAAATACAAAGAGCCAATACGATAAAGAGAAACTTCAAGAACGCTTAGCAAAACTTGCTGGTGGAGTAGCTGTTCTCTATGTAGGAGCTAACTCTGAAGTTGAAATGAAAGAGAAGAAAGATCGTGTAGACGATGCACTTTGTGCTACTCGTGCAGCAACTGAAGAAGGTGTTGTTATTGGTGGTGGTACAACCTATATTCGTGCTCAAGAGGTATTAAAGAATCTTAAGGGCGACAACTCTGACGAACAAACAGGTATTAATATAGTTTGTCGTGCTATAGAGGAACCTCTTCGTCAGATAGTTTCTAATGCTGGAGGCGAAGGAGCTGTAGTTGTTAATAAGGTTCGTGAAAGCAAAGGCGATTTTGGTTATAATGCTCGTCGCGACCAATATGAAGATTTACGTGTAGCTGGTGTTATCGATCCAGCAAAAGTAGCTCGTGTTGCATTGGAGAACGCTGCATCTATTGCTGGAATGTTCCTTACAACAGAATGTATTATTGTGGATAAACCAGAGGAAACCCCTGCTGCTCCTATGAATCCAGGTATGGGTGGTATGATGTAAGCTAATTGATAAAAAGATAAGGAGAGAAAATATAGTTTATAGATTTATTTTTCTCTTGATCAATAAAAATAAGACCCTGTTAGAATTTTCTATAATTCTGGCAGGGTCTTTTAATTAAAAGAGCCAAATAATATATTATGACAATAAATCAAGCTTATATGACAAAAATGTGCTTAAAATCCTTGTAATTCACTAATAATCATTCTCTTTGTTCTATTTATATTTTTATGGCAAAGGAATAGTCAAATATTACTTTTGTTTTAGACATCTGTCAGTTGCATTTCAGATATCTATTATTTATAAGTTAGACATCATAGCGTAAACTACAATCTTTCTTGTCTTTATTTTATAATATCGAAATACCTTTATTGAGATGAATATTATAGATTTCTTCTATGATGTCTAATATTTCTATTTAGGTATTATTATACAAACAAAGCGAAATATGTTGTTCTAATATTTCTTCTATTGAAGTAGAAATTGTTATAATCGCTATCTTTTAAAAATATATATTTACTTCTTTCATACTAACCTATAGGAATTTTGTTTCCATAATACAGAGGAAGGAAAAATATAGATATTAAGAATTTTTCCCCACCTTTTTCCTACTGAGCCTTAAAAACCTATATGCATAATCCCCACCTTTTTCCTACTGACCTATTGTATCTTCATATTCTGAAAAGAAAAGTGATAAAAAAATATCATAACCTTAGAAGATTATGATATAGTAACTTTATTTGAAAATCCTAATTTTCTTTCAAAGTATTTAAAGCGGTGCGTACGAAACTCGAACTTGTTTCTGTAACACTCTGTATCACAACTATTTTTATCACTCTCTTTCTTCTATGTAGCCAATTTGTAGCCTCAATAGAGTATTTTGAGAGTACTTAAATAATTTGCTCTCCTGACATCAGCTATGTCATTTCGGGTACAAAGGTACATAAAAAATGAACTACTGCCAAATATTTGAGTGAAAATCTTTTAGAAAAATTCTGGCTACAATTTCAGTGCACGGTGCAAGTCCTTATATATAAAAGGGACTTGCACCGTGCACTGATGGTCTATGCCGTAGAAAAGCAATTAAAATTGCAAATGGTATCATATTACCAACATTGGCAATCTAATATTCTAAAAAAAGGTTTATTTCTTTAGAACTTTGCACTTGGAAATCAATTTAATACACAAAATGGATAAGAAGATGATACCTCAAAAGGGAGAGGGACGCTTGTTTATCGTGCTTCCCACTCTTGAAACCATGCTGTCTTCTTGCGATAACAGCAAGATGCGAGCCCAAGGTGCCGGCATGGAGTATTCCAATTTTAGGAAACATTGTAAGATGCAGACGGATTTGAGAATTGAGACCTATACCAAATGTGCCTCCGCATTCGATATGGATGTGCTTCTTTTGCATCTTCCCAAAGGAATGATAGAATCTTTGGTGCATACCACTGAAGATAAAGACCATAGTTTCTTTACAATTGAAAAAGAAGATCTCATCTTTTTATTGAACAAGCTCTGTCATGTAGATCACAAAAGAATGATTCAGCATATCATATTTCTAGCCAACCGTATAGTAAAAAAACAAAATAATATGTCTGAATTTCGAGATATGATGGAAGCTATTGAGAAACTTATTAAAAAACTGATGCATAATGACAGAGAATAACATGCTTTCTGCCACTCTTTTGGAAGAGATACATTCCTTGAAAGAAAGTATAGATCGAATTGCAGGCTTCATTCTTGAACTGAAACAGAATTATGTTGTTTTGGAAGAAAAGATTGAACTGAACTCTTCTGATGTATTGCGCCTTCTCGGTATATCCAGAGCTTCACTGGCACGATGGAGAGACAGTCAGGTAATCCCTTATCGTTATGTTTCCTGCAATCATGTGGTCTATCCTTTCAAAGGATTATATATTGCAATCAAGACGGGACGTGCTTCCTTCAAAGGTTTTCGTAGAGTGGAAGCTCTTCAAAGGCTCAATGCTTACAAGGACGGTATCCTAAAAGGATATATGGGAGACTCACAAATTTCGTTTGAGGAGCTATGAACATTAAGGAAGAGATATTGGAACACACAAACAGGGGACTGGAAATTTTTTGTTTCTATATGCCGATTGATTTCGTTCCCAAACGGAATTTCCGGAATCCACTTTATAAGGACAAACGGGCATCCTGCAACATCTACCTTGATACAAAATCGCAATGCTACCGCATGAAGGATTTTGGGAACGAGGCATATTCGGGTGATTGCTTTTGGTTTGCAGCAACGATGCTTGGTCTCGATGTTCGAGCGGATTTCAAGAAAGTCTTATTGACTATCATACAGGATTTAAATCTCAATATCACCATGGATTTTAAGACTGAAGAGAATAGAAAAACAAAATCTTTCAAGGACATTCGTCTTGTTTCTTCAACATCAACCAATGTAAAAGAAGAACTTTCCGGAAAGAAAAAGATATTTAAGCTATACGAACAACCTTTCAGGGCAGACGAAATCGCCTATTGGCAACGTTATGGAATAACTGACAAGGTTTTACAAAAATATCATGTGAAGTCACTGTTCCGTTATGAGACAATTTCCAATCAAGGGAATCCTTTTAGTCTAACCTCTACTAAGAATGAACCTATCTTTTGTTATGTAATGGGCGATTTTGTCAAGATATACCGCCCAAACAGCAAGTTACGGTTCCTTTATGGAGGGAATAAATCGAAGGATTATATCTTTGGTTTTGAACAGTTACCAAGTAAAGGGGATATTTTATTTATCACTGGCGGAGAGAAAGATGTATTGTCATTATCTTCGCACCATTTTAATGCAATCTGTTTCAATAGCGAAACAGCCTCCATCCCTGAGCCTATTATCGAAAGCCTGCAACTAAGATTTCGACACATCATTCTGCTTTATGATACGGATGAAACCGGATTAAGAGAAGCAGAGAGGCAGGCCAAGCAGTTGGAACCATACCATGTATTTTGTCTGAGTCTTTCTTTGCAAGGAACAAAAACCGAAAAGGACATTTCTGATTTTTTTGCTTTGGGAAAGACGGCAAAGGATTTAACTTCTTTGTTAACAGACAAGCTGTCAAGTATATATACCCATACAATTATGATGCTACAATCATGTGAAATAGACTATGAGAATCCTCCTGATGCTTCAAAGTCCATCGTAGCAGTAAATGGTGTACCGCTGGGTACGCAGGATAATCTGCTTTGTATTACAGGCGGCGAAGGAACTGGCAAAAGTAATTATGTGGCTGCCATTCTTACTGGGACATTAGGAACAGAACGGTTACCTGCCGAGAGGACATTGGGATTGGAAATTACGCCCAACCCTAACGGCTTGGCGGTATTACACTACGACACGGAACAGTCCGAGGCACAACTGCATAAAAACTTGGGTAAAACCTTACAACGCGCTTCACTGAAAAATGTGCCGAAGTTTTACCATTCCCTATATCTAGCCTCGCTCTCACGCAAGGACCGCTTGAAACTTATCCGTGAGAGTATGGATTTGTTTTACCACAAACATGGAGGTATTCATCTTGTGGTAATAGATGGTATAGCCGACTTAATACGTTCCGCCAACGATGAAACGGAAAGTATTGCCATTGTGGATGAACTTTATCGCTTGGCGGGGATTTATAATACCTGTATTATCTGCGTGCTACACTTCGTACCGAATGGTATTAAACTCCGTGGGCATATCGGCTCAG
>ERZ773214.2354-NODE-2354-length-10261-cov-9.842642_pt1 | contig 10261 bp, 9 predicted proteins | sample MGYA00511238_ERZ773214 | MGnify/ENA primary metagenome ERZ773214 (study PRJEB29015, sample SAMEA2738157) | human oral metagenome | biome: human oral; feature: human-associated habitat; material: saliva | place: China | collected 2259 ...
AAAAGTCTTACTTTAAAATGTATTGCAGGAATTGAAAAACCCGATAAAGGAAGAATTATATTAAATGATAGAGTTTTATTTGACTCTGAAAAAAAGATAAATATTTCTCCTAAGGATAGAAAGATAGGTTATCTATTTCAGGACTATGCTCTCTTTCCTAATATGAATGTATACGAAAATATCAAAGTGGGTATAAGGGAAGGAGAAAATTTTGATAAATTAATTAAGGAAAAGCTTGAAGAAATGAGGATTTCTCATTTAAAAGATAAGAAGATTAACGAAATTTCCGGTGGAGAAAAACAAAGGGTAGCTCTTGCAAGATTGCTTATAAATAAGCCAGAAATTATACTTTTAGATGAACCATTTTCTGCTTTGGATGACTATTTGAAATCAAAAATAGAATTAGAAGTTGCAGAAGTTTTGAGAAATTACAAAATACCTACTATTCTAGTTTCTCATAGTAGAGAAGAAGTTTACAGACTTTGTAATGAAATCTGCGTTATGTCTAATGGTAAAAGTGAAGATCTTATGAATAAAAAAGAGCTTTTTAAAAATCCAAAAACTTTTTCGTCCTGTCTTATTTCAGGTTGTAAAAACTTCTCAAAAATCGAAAAGATTTCAGAGAATAGACTTAGGGCATTGGATTGGAATATTGAGCTTGAAACTTCAGATACTATTTTAGAAGAACATAAGATACTTGGAATTCGTGCGCATCTAATTGAATTAGAAAAATCAGATGAAAATTCTTTTGCGGTTGAAGTTGAAAGAGTTGTAGAAGATGTTTTTACTTACATAATACTAGTTAGAAAAAAAGATGCAAAAAATTCGATTAGAATTGAAGTTGATAAGCATATTTTGGAAAAAGTAGAGAATAGAGAAAATCTTTTTATCACAATGAGAAAAGAGGATTTAATTTTAATGGTAGAAAATAATTAATTACATTAAAAATCGATAGGAGATTATATGAAAGATAGATTTGGTAGAGATATAACCTACTTAAGAATTTCAGTTACCGATTTATGTAATCTAAGATGCAAATACTGTATGCCAGAAAGTGGTGTAGAAAGTCTTTGTCACAGCGATATTCTATCTTTGGAGGAAATTGTTGAGATAGTAAAGGTTGCTGCTAAAAACGGAATAACAAAAATTAGATTAACTGGCGGAGAGCCTTTGGTTCGCCATGGTTTTGTTCATTTATGTAAAGAGATTTCAAAAATTGAACAGATTGAAGATATTGCTATAACAACAAATGGTGTTCATTTAAAAAATATGGCAGATGATCTTTTTGAAAATAAAGTTAAAAGAATAAATTTTAGTCTTGACACATTGGTAAAAGAAAAGTACAATGATATAACCCGAAGAAATGATTTCGAAAAAACTATGGAAAGTCTATTTTATGCTATTGAAAAGGGCTTTAAAGTTAAGTTAAATGTTGTTTTAATCGGTGGATTCAATGATGATGAAATAGAAAATTTTGTAAAATTAGCTAATGATTATGATTTAGAAGTTCGTTTTATAGAGCTTATGCAAATTGGAGAAACTGCAAATTGGTCTAAGGATAAATTTGTTTCAAACAAAATTGTTTTAGAAAAAGTTCCAAAATTAGAGTTTGACGGTGTTTCTGGTGTTGCAAAAATCTATAAAATAAAAGGACAAAAAGGAAAAATTGGACTTATAAGTCCGATAAGCTGTTCATTCTGTTCAGATTGTAATCGTATTAGATTAACAAGTGACGGGAAACTCAAACCTTGCTTGCATTCAAAAGATGAAATTAATCTTAAAGGATTAAGCGGAGAAGAACTTGAAGAAGTTTTTAAAAGAGGAATTTTTGATAAACCTGAAAAACATCATCTTGAAGACGGTAAAAGTGAAAGCGCAAGAGATATGAATAAAATTGGAGGTTAAAATGGAAGAAAAAGTTTTAACTCATATTAATGAACAAGGCCGTGCAAAAATGGTTGATGTCGGAGAAAAAGAAAAGACAAAAAGAATTGCTAAGGCTTTTGCAAAAGTAAAATTAAATGAAGAAACTTTTAATATCATTGTAAATGGAAAAGCTAAAAAAGGTGATGTGTTAGCTGTTTCTCAAGTTGCAGGAATTATGGGAGCTAAAAAGACTTCAGATATAATTCCAATGTGTCATCCTATAAATTTAGTAGGCGTGGATATTGAGTTTAATATGAATCATGAAGACTTTGAAATAGAGATAATCGGAACAACTAAATGTGTTGGAGAAACAGGTGTTGAAATGGAAGCACTATCAGCTGTTTCAATCGCTGCTCTAACTATTTACGATATGTGTAAAGCTGTTCAAAGAGATATTGAAATTACAGAAATTAAATTATTAGAAAAATCTGGTGGTAAAAGTGGAGATTTTGTGAGGGGAAAATAATGAGAGTTTTATCAGTTAGTATTAGTAAGAAAAAAGGCGTTAAGAAGCATCCAGTAGAGTACATAAATTTAATAGAAGATTACGGAATAGAAGGAGATGCTCATGCCGGAAAATGGCACAGACAAGTAAGTTTACTTGGAGTTGAAAGCATGGAAGCTATGAAGGAAAAATTACCAACACTTTCAGCTGGAGATTTTGCAGAAAATATCTTAACAGAAGGTATTGTTCTATATGAATTACCAATAGGAACAATTTTAAAGGTTGGAGAATGTACACTTGAAGTTACACAAATCGGAAAAGAATGTCATCATGGTTGTGAAATAAGACATATAGTTGGAGATTGTGTAATGCCAAGAGAAGGGATTTTCACAAAAGTTTTAAAAGGTGGAAAGATAAAAGCAGACGATAAAATTGAAATAGTAGAAAAATAATATATAATGAAGACATCTAAAAGATGTCTTTTTTGTTTATAATTTACAAAAATCAGAAAGGAATTTCATAAAAAATTCTTATGGATTAAAAAATTTTTTTATTTAACTTTGATTATTTTTTTACAATCTGAAAAATTATTCAAGTTTATTTTTCATAAGTTAGAATAGATTGATATTAATTGATTTATACTTAACATAGAATATTACAAAGGTGCAATGAGGTAAAGCTGATAGTTATATTATATAAAAATGTATTAATTTCGAAAAAAATTATAAAAAATGAATAATTATACATTATCAAAAAAGCCTAACAATAGGAACATTAAACTTTAAAAATGTTTTCAATATACTTGATTATTCCTTCTAGATATTGTATAATTATAATTGAATTTATAACATAGGTACATTTATTAATGAAAATTGGTTGATTATTATATTGATTTTTATTACTAGTAAGGAATTATTTTTCAATGTTTTTATTCCTTTTATTTTAGTTTTTAAACTTAAGCAAGTGTATTTATGATTTTATAGAGAATAAGACCAAAACAGAGAGTTAGGGGGAGAAATCAATGGATCAAAAGGAATTACTTTTGGAAATTAAAGATTTACACACAAGTTTTAGAATCCGTGATGATTATTTTGACGCAGTTGATGGCGTTAATATGAAATTATTCTCTGATGAAATACTAGCTATAGTAGGCGAGAGTGGATGTGGTAAATCGACTTTAGCTACTACAATTATGGGTTTACATAATCCAAACTACACTCGTTCAACAGGTGAAATTCTGTTTGAAGGAAAGAATTTAGTAGGTTTGTCAGAAAAAGAATTTAATGAAATCAGAGGAGAAGGTATTGGAATGATTTTCCAAGATCCACTTTCATCTTTGAATCCTTTACAAAGAATAGGAAAACAAATCGAGGAAGGTTTGATTTATCATACAAAAATGAATGCTGAAGAAAGAAAAGCTAGAGTTTTAGAATTAATCGAACAAGTAGGTATTCCTAATCCTCCTCGTGTTGCTAGACAATACCCACATGAATTATCAGGTGGTATGAGACAAAGAGTTATAATAGCTATCGCTCTTGCTTGTAAACCTAAGATTATCATAGCAGATGAACCAACAACTGCTCTTGACGTAACAATTCAAGCACAAATCTTAGACCTTTTAGTTCAAATTCAAAAAGAAATTAATGCTGGAATTATTCTAATCACTCACGATTTAGGAGTTGTTGCTCAACTTGCTGATAGAGTTTGTGTAATGTATGCTGGACAAATAGTAGAAGAAGCACCTGTTTTAGAACTATTTACAAATGCAAAACACCCATACACTAGAAGTTTATTGAACAGTATTCCTCAAATGGATGCAGATGATGAAGATTTATATGTAATTCAAGGTATGGTTCCTTCATTAAAGAACTTACCAAGACAAGGATGTAGATTTAAAGCTAGAATTCCTTGGGTTAAAGATGAAGAACATGAAGATGAACCTACAATGCATGAAGTTGGACCTGGACATTTCGTAAGATGTACTTGTTATAAGAACTTCCAATTCGAAGCAAAGGGGGATAATTAATGAGCTTTTTAGAAATTAAAGACCTTAAGGTTCACTATCCAATAAGAGGTGGCTTTTTCAATAAAATAGTTGACCATGTTTTAGCTGTTGACGGTGTTGATATGGAAATCGAAAAAGGAAAAACTTACGGACTTATCGGAGAAAGTGGTAGTGGTAAGAGTACTATCGGTAAATCTATAATCGGTCTAGAAAAAATTACAAGTGGACAAATTATTTTCGATGGAAAACCTCTTACTAAAAGAATGGTTAGAAAAGATAAAGCTTTTACTAGAGATGTTCAAATGATATTCCAAGATAATATGGCAAGTTTGGACCCTAAGAAAAGAGTTATTGATATTATATCTGAACCTCTTAGAAACTTCGGAAAAATGACTGTTAAAGAAGAAAGAAAGAAAGTTTTAGAACTTTTAGATATAGTTGGTATGCCAGAAGATGCGCTATATAAATATTCATTCGAATTTTCTGGTGGTCAAAGACAAAGAATCGGTGTTGCCAGAGCAATAAGTTTAAATCCTAGACTTATCATCGCTGACGAACCAGTTTCAGCTCTTGACCTTTCAGTTCAAGCGCAAGTATTGAACTTCATGAAAAAAATTCAAAAAGATATGGGATTATCATACCTTTTCATTTCTCACGACCTTGGTGTTGTAAAGCACATGTGTGACTACATTAACATCATGTACAGAGGAAGACTTGTTGAAAAAGGAACAAAGGAAGATATCTATAAAAATCCACAACATATCTACACTAAGAGATTAATTGCTGCGATTCCAGAAACAGATCCAAGATTAAAAGAACAATTAATCGCAAATAGAATTAAAGTAGAAAAAGAATATAAAGAATTAGAAAAAGAGTACTACAACGAAAAAGGTAGAGTATATGACTTAGTTAAACTTACAGATACTCACTATGTAGCAAAAAAGGAGGTAAAATAATATGTGGAAAACCGTATTAAGAAGATTTCTTCTAATGATACCTCAATTAATAATATTAAGTATTTTAGTATTTATTTTGGCTAAATTAATGCCAGGGGATCCATTTACAGGACAAATCAATCCTAACACAGACCCTAAACAAATAGAAGCTTTAAGAATTAAATATGGATTTTATGATCCATGGTACAAACAATATGCTAGATGGGTAACTAACATGCTTAAAGGTGATTTTGGTATTAGTTATGGATTTAAAGTACCAGTATCTGACCTTTTAGGACAAAGAGTTGGAAACACATTCTGGTTATCATTACTTTGTGTATCTTTCCTTTATATAATAGCATTACCACTTGGTGTGTTATCAGGTAGATACAGCGGAAGTAAGTTTGATAAAGCAGTTACATTATATAACTTTATAACTTATGCGATACCAGGCTTTATCTTCTACTTATTGATGATACTATTATTCTCATACACATTACACATATTCCCATCATCAGGTTCTGTTGATGCAGGTGTAAAAGGCTTCGCTTATGCAATTAGTAGATTAAGACATATGCTTTTACCGGCAATATGTTATGCTTTAATAGCTACAACAGGAACTGTTCAATACTTAAGAAACGAAGTTATTGATGCTAAAGGTTCAGACTATGTAAGAACTGCAAGAAGTAAGGGAGTACCTATTGATAAAGTATATTCACATCATATCTTTAGAAACTCAATTTTACCAATCGCTGCATTCTTTGGTTTTACATTAACAGGACTTATCTCAGGTTCAGTATTTATGGAAACAATCTTTGGATATCCTGGAATGGGTAAGTTATTCATGGAAGCTATTCAATCAAGAGATTATTCAGTATTAACAGTTTTAATTATGATTTTTGGATTCTTAACTCTATTAGGAAGTTTGTTATCAGACATCATTATGAGTATAGTTGACCCAAGAATTAGAATAGAGTAATAGGGGGAGTGAGAAGATGAGTAGAAAAAAAGAAATGCAAAAAGATGCTTCCCAACATAATGAACATATAACTCCAAGTGCTTTTAAAGTAATTGTTAGAGAATTTAAAAAAGATAAATTAGCAACATTTTCACTTGTAGTTTTAACATTAATAATTTTAACAGTATTTATAGGAAGTATGTTCTTCGATGTAAAAGAAGTAATGAAAGTTAACCTAATGGATTCATTCCTAAGACCTGGCGAAGGCGGATATGTTTTAGGAACTGACCAAGGTGGTAGATCACTTCTAGGACAACTTTTCATCGGAACTAGAAACTCAATCATAATTGGGGCTTCTGTAACAGTATTAACTAATGTAATAGGTATTATTGTTGGTTTAATTATCGGATTCTACGGTGGTATCGTAGATAATATCATCATGAGAATTATCGACTTTATCCAAGTATTACCAACACTTATGCTTATCATTGTATTCGTAACATTAGTTCCAAAATATGATATGGTTACATTCGTATTTATCATGAGTGTATTCTATTGGACAGGTATTGCAAGACTTGTAAGATCAAAAGCTCTTTCTGAAGGAAGACGTGATTATATAAGCGCATCTAAGACAATGGGAACACCATCATGGAAGATAATGTTTGGAGGAATTTTACCAAATATCAGTTCAATCCTTATCATCAGTGCTATCTTAGACTTAGCTGGTAATATGGGTATTGAAATCGGACTTACATTCCTTGGATTCGGTTTACCACCAGGAGTGCCATCACTTGGAACTCTTATCAATCAGGCGTTAGACCCAACAATCTTAAGAGATAGAATGTATATTTGGTTCCCTGCATCAATGTTAGTACTTGTGCTAATGCTTGCAATCAACTATGCTGGACAAGCATTAAGAAGAGCTTCAGATGCAAAACAAAGATTAGGTTAGAATTAAACATAAAAAATAAGCGTAGAAATATCTACGCTTTTTTATTGTAATAAATTCAAAAAATAAAAAAGATGGTTGCAATAGCATCCATCTTTTTAATTTACATTTTAATATGACAGCAGAGAAATTTGTATTTATCTATAATGGGAGGATTATAAAGAACAAAAGCTTTGCTGGCATATGTACGTGTGGCAGTAAAGAAAAGGAAAACTTATGGGAGGAGTTTATTATCTTGAAAACTACCACACACTATATATATACCTTTAATTTGTATTTTTAAACATAAAAATTACAATTTCTAAAATAATTTTCCAATAAAATCACATATTACTTTAATTAATATGATATAAGATGTTATTTAGTCAACAATAAAATGAATTAAAGCATAGGGATGTTTTAAGTCTTTTATTCATGTATTAAATCAACTTTATAAACGTAGTAGAAAAATTTTAATACCCATTGTATTTTAATATATCATATAAAACAAAATAATTCACGTCATAGCACCTAGCAAAACAAATCTTCTCAACACGTCATCTCGACCGAAATGAGTGAAACGAATGAAGTGAATCTAGCCCTAACTTTGTTTACTCGTAAACAAAAGTAGGTCTGACGGGGTAATTGTATCGTTAGATACAATTGCTCTGGAAATCTCAACTATTGCTTGTTTACAAGCAATAGTATTTCTGAAAGAAATAAAAAAACTCCACGAAAGTGGAGTTTAGTCAATTCTTATTTTTTGTTATCAACTTTGTATAAATCTGCAAGGCATCTGTAATTCATATTGTCTTCTTCATCAAGAATAGTATTGTCATCTACAATCACTAATTTGTATTTAAAATCTTTTGCAACAATATACTTTTTGCCGTCTTTTTCTTCGATTTTTACGTCAGTATATTCTTTTGGAATACTTTTTTCGTATTTATCTCTATCTTTTTCAAGTTGTTCAGGTGTAGTATTAGGATTTATCGGACTTGGTCCTTGAAACATCAGTCTAGGAGCTTTTGATTCCTCCTTAATGATTACTATCTGACCTCCTTTTTCACCATCAAAAACTTTGTTTTCCAGTTTTTTCAGTGCAGCAGAAGATCCACATGAACACAACATAAAAGAAACTAACAATAAACTTATAAATTTTTTTAGCTTAGTCATAACACTCCTCCTAGCAAATAAATATTTATGAAATTATAATAAAGTATAATATTTACTATAGTAACACTATACTATAATTTCAACTATATCATAGCATTTTATTTTGCTTTAGTCAAGTATTTTTCTAAATAATTATAAATAATATTTATTGTGCTTGTTTATATGCAAATACCATTGTTACATTGACTTTTTTATCTGTATTTAGTATAATTATACGAATAGTAATGTAAATTTTTAAGGAGAGATACTATGGACGAAAAAGAAATATTTTTAACAGCCGAAGGCTTAAAAAAATTAGAATTAGAATTAGAAGAATTAAAAACTGTTAAGAGAAAAGAAATAGCAGAGAAAATAAAGATTGCAAGAGATTTTGGAGACCTTTCTGAAAACTCTGAATATGATGAAGCTAAGAATGAACAAGCTCAAATAGAAGAAAAAATCATTAAACTTGATAATATGATTGCTAATGCAAAGATTATTGATGATGTTGAACTTGATACTAAAACTGTTAATGTTGGAGCTACTGTTACTCTAGTTCAAGTTGCAACTAAGAAAAAAATAGAATATACAATTGTTGGTTCTGCTGAAAGTAATCCTCTTGAAGGAAAGATTTCAAACGAATCTCCAGTTGGTAGAGCTATTTTAGGTAAGAAAAAAGGCACTAAAGTTCAAGTACAATTACCAAATGGCAATGTTGTTGAATACAAAATAGACAGTATTAAGAGAAATTAAGGAGTGATATTGTGGAAGAACAAAATTTAAATGAAATGCTCTTAGTTAGAAGACAAAAGTTACAAGACTTGGTAGATGCTGGTAAAGATCCGCATGAAATTGAAAAATTTGAAGGTGCAATTTACTCAAAAGAAATTAAAGATAATTATGATAATTATGAAGGAAAAGTTGTAAGACTTGCTGGTCGTATTATGACTAAGAGAGGACATGGAAAAGTTTGTTTCATGGACTTACAAGACTTTTCTGGAAGAATTCAACTTTTTAATAAGCTTGATGTTTTAGGTGAAAGTTATGAAGAAGTTAAAACTTTGGATTTAGGAGATATTGTTGGTGTTGAAGGTGAAGTTTTCACAACTCATGCTGGAGAAATCTCAATTAGAAGTTCAAAGGTTGTTTTACTTACAAAATCTTTACAACTTTTACCAGAAAAATTCCATGGTTTAAAAGATGTTGATTTAAGATATAGACAAAGATATGTTGACTTAATTGTAAATCCAGAAATTAAAGATGTTTTTGTAATGAGAAGTAAAATTATTTCTGCTATTAGAAAATATCTTGATAGTAGAGGATTTTTAGAAGTTGAAACTCCAATTTTAAATACAATTGCTGGTGGAGCTAATGCTAGACCTTTTATCACTCATCATAATACTTTAGATATTGATATGTATTTAAGAATTGCTAATGAATTATATTTAAAGAGATTAATCGTTGGTGGTTTTGATAAAGTTTATGAAATGGGAAGAATGTTCAGAAATGAAGGTATGGATAAACTTCATAACCCTGAATATACTGCAATTGAATTATATCAAGCATATGTTGATTATGAAGAAATGATGACTCTTTGTGAAGAAATGGTTTATACTGTTTGCATGGAAGTTATTGGAAAAGCAGAAATAGAATTACAAGGTAAGGTTATTGACTTTAAACCACCTTGGAGAAGAATTTCAATGGTTGATGCTGTTAAGGAATATGCAGGAGTTGACTTTGAAACTATTTTAACTGATGAAGAAGCAAGAAAGATTGCTATTGAAAAGAAAATTGAAGTTAAAGAAAATACTACAAGAGGAGAAATTATTTCTCTATTCTTTGAAGAGTTCTGTGAAGAATATATGGTTCAACCTACTTTTGTTACTAAGCATCCTGTTGAAATCAGTCC
>ERZ773214.2362-NODE-2362-length-10243-cov-35.152434_pt1 | contig 10243 bp, 12 predicted proteins | sample MGYA00511238_ERZ773214 | MGnify/ENA primary metagenome ERZ773214 (study PRJEB29015, sample SAMEA2738157) | human oral metagenome | biome: human oral; feature: human-associated habitat; material: saliva | place: China | collected 2259 ...
CAGCAACTTGAACCTCTACTGAACCAGTGTCACCTTCGTGACGTGCATATTGTGCAATGATTTCATTTTTTTTCTCTTTTGAGATTGCCATGATAAGCTCCTTTTCTTTACGCTTCATCCGAGTGACAGGTTTGGCATGGCCTGCAACCAAGAAGAAGTTATTTGTCTCTATGACATTCTTATTTTACCAAGAAGGAAAGTTTTTGTCAACTGATACAAATTATAAGAGTTCTACGCCAAATCGTTTGAGACTTTTTATTTCTTCCTGTGTCAAACGACGAAAAGTTCCTGTTGCCAACTCTTTATCCAAACTTAATGGTCCCATAGCAAGGCGCTCTAAGTCTGCTACTTTTTTACCACAAGCTGCAACCATTCGCTTCACTTGATGAAATTTTCCTTCAGAAATTGTAATCTCTACAAGAGAAGTCTGTTGCTCTTCATTTACTTTTACTATGGTCAACTTTGCAGGCTGACAGGTAAAGTCCTTGAGTTCTATTCCTGCTTCAAAATGTTCCACATCTTTTTCAGTTATAATCCCATCTACCTTTGCACGATAAACTTTTGCTACATGCTTTTTAGGAGACAACATCGCATGTGCCAAAGCACCATTATTGGTTAATAACAAAAGTCCGTGAGTATCAATATCAAGTCGCCCAACTGGAAAGACTTCTTTCTGACGTGCATTTTCATCCAGCAAATCCAAAACCGTTCGATGCTTATCATCTTCAGTAGCAGAAATGACACCTTTGGGTTTATTTAAAAGATAATAGACAAATCTTTCATAGACTAGAACTCGGTTATTGACCCAAATTTCGTCCTGATTTTCATCTATTTGCATTTTCGCAGATGTTTCTATTTTTCCATTCACCAAAACTTGCTTCTTTTTCAATAGGCACTAGACTTCTGTTCGTGAGCCAAAGCCCATTTCTACTAAAAACTTATCTAATCGCATCTTTTTCCTCATTGTTGATGAGTGACAAAAACAGCTAAAATGGATACTGCTATCATGAGAACCCCTAGTACACTAAAAATAAAGGTTGGAGCAGAAGAAATGATTCCAATCAAGGATAGGACGAATGTTGACACCGAAGCACCACTACTGCAACCCAATACAACAATCGCTGTTGCGCGATTGACCAAATGGGCAGAAATTTTCTCTGATACAATATGAAATACAGCTGTTAGAGATACGCTATAAGCAAAACCAGCCAACAGAGCACTTAAACTTAAGAACCAAATGTGGCTCGAAAAACCAATCATCACTTGACTGAAACCAAAAACAATTCCCGTTACTGTCAATAAGCGATTTTTCAGTAAACTCACTAGACTAGCAAAGCTAACACCAGCTAAAATCCCGATAAGCTGCATACAGCTGAGAATCAAGCTCGCTGTTTCAGCACTTCCCATTTTATTCTGTAAGACAAGACTTGGAATACGTAAATTGATAGCGACATTGGTACACACAATCATTCCAGCTATAAAAGCCAACAATATGCTTAAACGCACTTGTTTTGTGGTCATTTTCTGAGCAGACTTGAGATACTTATGTTTATCGACTTTGCTTTTTTCATAAGGAACAAACAAAAGATACAATGCTAAAACAATAAAGCCAACTGTATAAACCAGAAAAGTAGTTGTCCAACCAAAACGCAAGAGTTGCCCGACCGCTAAAGTCAGCAAAGCCATCCCAACAACTTCTGCTGACCCACGGTAGCCCAACATCTGCACACGCTCTCTCCCTTGGAATCGCTCACTAATAATCGCAATTGCTCGAGGGTTCATCATCCCTAGCCCTAAACCAAAAATAAATCGCGAAGCAAAAACGAGACCATAAGCTTGATTGAAAAATGGGATGAGGCCACAAAGAGAAAATAACAATAGCCCTAGTATAATCATTTGTCGCTCAGATAAAAAACGCTCTAAAACACTATTAAAAATCAGCAAAGACATAATCCCAATAGACGGCAAGGAGACTAATAACTCTACCTGACTAGAGGAATAATTCTTATAAAACTGAGACATTGCTGGTAAGGCGCTGGAAATTGAAAATGCCGTTGTTAGCACAAATGATAAAGCCAGAATACTAGCTTTCTCCATGAATCTTTTCATCTTATCTTCTTTCTAAAATCACACTATCCCTATCATACAGTTTTTTATGAAAAGACGCAATCTGATAATCCACAAAGTTAAAGCAAACACCCCCTAAGTTGCTCTTTTTATATCAACTTAAGGGGAAACTTTATAGGCTCTATAATTTCTGTAGTGGGTAACACCACCGCAGAGATTATGGAGTTATTTTTGTGTATACAAAAAGTCCCCTATGACCTATAATGAAAAGCGTTTAGACAACTCATTAGAAAGACTCATATGGAACAACTCGGTTTTATCACAAAACTTCTTGGAATTAAAGACCAAAATATCAAAATAGACAATCTTTTTGATGGCGGTACTCACAAAGAAATTATGGCCCGCCTTGACTACGATGCCCCTCCATGCCCTGCCTGCAAGGGACAGATGACCAAATACGACTTCCAGAAATCTTCTAAAATCCCTTATCTGGAGACAGCGGGATACAAAACTCTTATCCGACTCAAAAAGCGTCGCTTTCGCTGTAAGAACTGTGGAAAAATGGCTGTCGCCGAAACCTCCCTCGTCCAGAAAAATCACCAGATTGCCGCCGCAGTCAAACAAAAAATCGCTCAATTACTGGTTGAGAAACAAGCCATGACTGATATTGCCCACAGGCTCTCTATCTCAACTTCAACCGTCATTCGCAAGCTCAAGGAATTCAAATTTGAAACCAACTGGCAGAGATTATGAGCTGGGATGAGTATCGCTTCAAGAAAGGGAAGATGAGCTTTATCGCTCAGGATTTTAATACCAATGAGGTCCTGACCATCCTGGACGGCAGAACCCAAGCGGTCATTCGAAATCATTTTCTACGCTATCCTAGACAGGTTCGTAGGAGGGTCAAAGTGATGACCATGGACATGTTCAGTCCTTACTATCAGCTGGCCAAGCAGCTTTTTCCCAATGCCCAAATCGTTCTGGATCGTTTTCACATGATCCAGCACCTCAGTCGGGCTATGAACCGCGTCCGCATCCAAATCATGAACCAATTCGACCGAAAATCTCAGGAATACCGAGCCCTCAAACGCTACTGGAAGCTCCTTCAACAGGATAGCCGCAAGCTTAGTCATAAGCGTTTTTTTCGGCCAACCTTTCGGGCTCATTTAACCAATCAAGAGATTCTCGATAAGTTGCTTAGCTATTCGGACCAACTTCGACAGCACTATGAGCTTTACCAGCTTCTGCTCTTTCACTTTTAGGAAAAGCAAGCTGATTCTTTCTTCGATCTGATTGAGGAGGTTATTTCTGATGTTCACCCAATTTTTCAGACAGTCTTTCGGACTTTCCTGAAAGACAGAGACAAGATTATCAACGCCTTGGAACTACCCTACTCCAACGCTAAGCTGGAAGCAACCAACAATCTCATCAAGGTCATCAAGCGCAACGCTTTTGGATTCAGGAACTTTGACAATTTTAAGAAACGCATTCTCATCGCTTTGAACATCAAAAAAGAGAGAACGAATTTCGTTCTCTCGCGATGTTAGCTGACATCAACCCACTATAGTTGACAAAGAGCCGAATTTGGTCAAATTGATAGGTTCTTAAAACTTCTACTAAAATGGCTTCTTTTGTTTTCGGAAAAACTGTCAATTTTAATTTTTTTGAACTTTTTAAATCTGTTTCTTCAACAAGATAAACCGTATCCTTTGGAAAAGCTTCTTGTATAAACTTTTTGGTTACATATCCCGTATTTCCAAATAGTAGAATTTTCAATTTTTTGTCCCTCCTAAAAAGTAATTTATTTTGTTACTAATAATATTTTAGGTATCCAACTAAACATCATACATATTTTTGCTAAAAATATCAAGCAAAATAGACTAATTTTTTACTAATTTATTTCGTGTTTTCTCCACATATTCATTACACGCTATTTCGATTTCTTTCTTTCTCCTTTATTTTGTGTTATATTTATCATATACAAAGAATTTAATTTGGAATAGAAATCCATTTTTAGAACGAAGGAGAAAACATGTCTGTTATTGAAAAATTAACAAAACCAGCTCACTTGATTGATATGAATGACATCATTCGCGAAGGAAATCCAACGCTTCGGGCAGTCGCTAAGGATGTCACCTTTCCACTTACAGAGCAAGAAGTTATCTTGGGTGAAAAAATGCTCCAATTTTTGAGAAATTCACAAGACCCTGCAACTGCTGAAAAAATGGGACTTCGTGGTGGCGTTGGTCTAGCTGCACCTCAGCTAGATCTGTCAAAGCGGATTATTGCTGTATTGGTACCAAACCTGCCAGATAAAGAGGGCAATCCACCAAAGGAAGCCTATGCTTTGCAAACGGTTATGTACAACGCTAAAGTAGTGGCACATTCTGTTCAAGATGCTGCACTAGCTGAAGGGGAGGGCTGCTTGTCAGTTGACCGCGAAGTACCTGGCTATGTCGTGCGCCATGCGCGTGTCACTGTTGAATATTTTGACAAAGAAGGTGAAAAACACCGTATCAAACTCAAAGGATACAACTCAATCGTGGTTCAACACGAGATTGACCACACCAACGGCATCATGTTCTATGACCGCATCAATGAAAAAGATCCTTTCGCGATCAAAGAAGGCATGTTAGTGATTGAATAATAAATAAAAGGGAATCTCTGATATAACAGCATTCCCAATTAAAATTTCTTTATAAAAGCACTATAACTCAATAATACAAATTAAAAGAACAACTTTGGCATTCTGATAAACAGAAAATTAAGGTTGTTCTTTTTTTGTAGTTATCATGTGAATCTGTCTCAGACGCACTCCTTTATGATGACAAGCAATTTTAACGTAACTGCTATCGCACGAAACAAAGCACCGTTTTGAGGTGATAAATAGAACCTGTGAAGCAAGTCTCATCTTCATTCGCTAAAGAGCACTTTTGATGGAAATTTCGTTTTCTACATTCACTACCTCAACAGTAAGGAAAACAGTTAAGTCGCCTTGTGGGGCGAGACTATACAGAACTTTTTGTACCGAAGCCTTGAAATAAGAAAGCTGAGATTAACATTTTCAAATGTTAATTCCTTTGTGGGCGACTGCACTAGCAATCGTAGGTATCGGTCTCACTCCTATTTTTAGAAGTCAGCTTCCTCTTTCCCAGAAAATGGCTAGCAAAATCATAGCCCCGAGAACTGATGGAATAATGGCTGTACCGCTTAGGCTTGGTCCCCAAGAACCAAAGATTAATTGTCCTAAAAAGGCACCAATCCAACCAAGAAACATTTTCCCGAAGCAGCCCATTCGTTCGCCACGATTGGTGATAGCTCCTGCTAGTAGTCCGATTAAAAGCCCGACAAACATACTTCCAATCATAGTTTCTCCTTAAATTGCCCAATCTCCATTGCGGAAGAGTGGTACGCGTGTTCCATCCTCACGGATACCATCGATATCCATTTGGTTGGAACCAATCATAAAGTCAACGTGAACATCTGAACGATTAAGTCCTGCAGCTTCCAGTTCTTCTTCGCTCATCTCTGCTCCACCAACAACGCTCGTTGCATAGGCTGCACCAATAGCCAAGTGGTTAGAAGCATTTTCATCGAAAAGGGTGTTAAAGAAGGTAATACCTGACTGTGAAATTGGGCTTGGATCTGGTACCAAGGCACATTCACCCAAGGCACGCGCACCAGCATTCTTAAAGACAAGGTCCTTCATTACTTGATCACCCTTTTCAGCTGTGATATCAACGATTTGACCATTTTCAAAGGTCACTTTGATACCTTCGATAATATTTCCATTGTAGCTAAGAGGTTTTGTAGAAGTGACATAACCATCTGCGCGACGGAAATCAGGGGCTGTAAAGACTTCTTCTGTTGGCATATTTGGCAAGAAACCTTCGCCTTGAGCATTAATCGCTCCGGCAGATTCCCAAACGTGGTTCTTAGGCAAGCCAAGTGTCAAATCAGTTTCAGGCGCTGTGTAGTGAAGAGCTGAGAATTGCTCTTTGTTGAGCATTTCCGCCTTGCTCTTCAAGATTGCTGCATGTTCTTCCCAAGCCTTAACTGGATCTTCTTCGTAGATACGGCAAGTTTTGAAGATTTGGTCCCAAAGGAGGTCTACTGCTTCTTCATCGCTTGCAGCATTTGGAAAGACCTTCTTAGCCCACTCGAGTCCAGCTGCAGCAGCAACTGTCCAGCTAACCTTGTTAGATTGAGTTGCGATACGCATCGGCTTCATGGCGATTCCCATCGCTTTTGCAGAAGCAGAAAGTTTTTCAGCGTCCACTCCGTTCAAGGCACCTGGGTCAGAAGAACGAACACCGAGACGACTTGCTTTGTTTTCAAGAAGGTAGTTCATCTCAGCAATCTTGTATTCTGGCACATTGTCCAAACGCGCCATCGGCGCGTGAAGGAATTTCTCACGGTTTACAAAGTCATCTGCCCATTGAACGATAACTTCGTGCGCTCCAAGTGCATAGGCTTCTTTGACGATTAAGTGAGCCAACTCACGTTGCTCCACATCGATAGAGAGAGCCAAAGTGTGACCAGGTTGCACATTCACTCCGTTTGCAACCAAAAGCTTAGCGTATTTTTCTAGATTTTCTTTAAAATTTGGTAAAACCATTCTTGTTTCTCTTTTCTATTTTTATTTTTCTTTCGAAGCAGAAAATAATCCTGCTAAAGCAATAGCACCAGACAAGAGTGCTGTCGATAGAAGAATTGTCTGATCAGCAAGCTCTAACTGATATTCAAAAACCTTTTGAGCAGGTTTGTCTTCCGCAAAAATTCTGAGTTTCATCAAATGTCCTCCGTTACTAGTATATCACATATGATGTAAATTTAAAAACAAGCCTAGTAAAGCTTGTTTTTATTTAACTATCACAAAAGTCGTGTACATATCTTTCCACTTCTTTTTCCATAGATTGAATCTCACAAATACCCCATTTATCATTCTTTACCGTTACATCTGCCATCATCTGTAATTTTAAACTCTGGCGATTGAAAATTCCTTCCCACTGTTTATATTTTGCACTTGGAACTAAATTTCCAAACTTCGAATTTTGACTATCTGTAATGATACAGAGATTCCCAAAGGAGTGCAAAAATTTATCATCAATTTTTTCAACTCTTTCATCACTATTTAGATGTTGTGGAAACCAATGCTCTATAGAACGACGATATGCAAATTTGAAATCTTCAAACTTAACATCGTATGCTTTCTTTAATTCTTCACGATTTTTCCATAAAACATAATCTACAAAGTTAAAAGCATAAACAGGAATTGCACCATATTTCTTAATTCTTCTATCCTCAGTAAACAATCTTTCCTCAGCATATCTCACTGCCATTTTTTCAAGAAAATCCTTAAACTGACTAGCAAATCCTACTTGATTTAACTCTTCAATATTGTTGAAGAGAAATTGTAAAATCTCATATAACCAACGACTATCACGATTAGCAGTAAAGGTCACAGCAAACATGGATTGGAGCATTAAAATATCATCATTGAACTTTTCAAAAGAATTTTTATCATAATAATATTGAACAAACAAATCTCCTCTAGCTTTGTTATTATAATCATTTCGATAAACTTTCTGCAGAAACCAATCATTTTCTTGTCTTCTATTATTAGTCTCTTGTGACATTCGTACAATCAAATTATCAAATATAAATTTTAATTTCAATAAATTTCTAATAAATAATGTAACATCCTCTACACTTGTATTAACACTAGTTATATTTTCAAATGTTTCTAATAATTTCTTATCATCAAGCTGTATATCAGAAGAGGATACATTACCAAATGTTATATAATAAACGAAATATAAAAATGTTTCAAAGTTTATAATCGTTCTGTATTTTTCCACTTCATTCGTATGTGATACTACTTTAACTGTTGTAGATTCTTTATTTCCTATACTAGATAATAAAGACTTCTTATTACTTGATTGAACTTCTATTTGGCTTAAAGACTCATCAATATTTAAAAGGAAACTATTTTGATAATGATTTCCTTTAATCCAATTCAAAGGAAAGATTTTTTCTCTTTCTGCATCAGAATGCTTTTTCTTTGCTTTTTTTGTAAATGCATTGATTACCGGCTTATCAAAGTCTGCGCAAGCATCCCATATTCTCGCAAATTTTTGTGCCATTTCTTGATCTTTACCAAACTTAGCCATCATTTGCGCCTTAAGAATTTCATGAGCTTCTAGTTGCTCACCTCGAGAGTTAAAACGTTCAAAATAAAGATTCAAATCCAAATCTTTAGGAAGTATACTCCGAAAAATGATGACTTTATTAAAAAGATAATCAACGAAAGACTGAGTATCAAGTTGACGCTCTCCTAGCACATTTTCTATTGCATCTTTAGCATGTCTGTACCCTCTAGTTAATTCATTTTCATCGTCCTCAGAAATTTTTTGCTTAGTAAATAGTTTTTGAATATTTTCATTTGATTTCCTCCGAGCTGGGAAAGTTAAACGAACCGCCTCTAATCTGTCACAATCAAACTCATTTTTCAAAACCAAAGCAATTAAGTTAAGGGCTGTGGTTCGTTGTTGACCATCTATAATTTTGAAAATACCATTCTCTTCATTAACGACTAATGTTCCAATATAGTAATTGTCTCTGTCTCTCTTTTCTTGAAAAGCATCTGCTACATCGTTCAATAATTGTGCGATCTCATCATAAGTCCAGGAAAAATTTCTCTGATAAAGAGGAATAGCATAGGTCTCTTCATTTAGCAAACGATTAACTGATAAGCATATATGTGTTTCTACCATTTATCTTTTTCCTCTTCTATAATTTGTTCCACAGTATAATTTTCAAATAATTCTCTATCTATCTTGACCATGAAATCATTAGGAGTCACAGCATGTGCTAATAGTTGGAATAGCTTTTGAATCTCTTTTTGTCTGAATTTTCCTCCTGCAGCATAGTTTCCTACAGTAGCATCATATATAGCCCGAGACTTTACACGGGGGTAGTAAGCCCAAATAAACAAGGTCTCTACGATTTCTTTTGATAATTCCTCTTTTCCAAATCTCTCTGCAAAAAGCGAACAAATATTTAGAAACAAATTATGACACTTTAGATAGCGTCCTTTTGAACTATTGTAAATTTTTGACATACCTTCTGGATAATCTGAACTATTCTCTTCCCTATCAATCTCATCAGAAAAGCCTAACTTTTCATTTAAAAAATTCTTATGTTCTTTAATAGTCTTATGGACGGATTCAATATACTCAAAAAATTTACTTCCATCAATGATTGGCATAGTTATTGACATAGGGAAGTTTTCAATATGACGATATAATTCTAGGTATGGAAAATTCTGATTCAAATCAACGCCTTTAAAGTCGTCAATAAAATCCTCTGTAAAACGGAGATAAGAGCCATAACGCTTGTTTGTTAATCCTGTCTCTCCTCGCGACCAACGTCTCATACGAAAAAGATGTTTATCAAACAACTCTTTGAGACTTAACTCTTTATCCTCTACAAATTGCTCCCACTTTTCCACAATTCTTTCATCTTCGGAATCTTGCTTGCGAAGATGATAGGCTTTGAGCAAATCATGAGGTTCTAGAGATTTTCCACGATTATTCTGAGAATCAAATAGCTGAAAGGCCTCTGATAATCGTTCTTGGGGCATAGTAATCACAGAGACAGCACAATTCTCTAATAAAAAGTTGCAAATATCTTTTGCCTCATTTTCGCCAACTAATTGAGTCAAATTCTTCCACTCATTATAATTTTCACTCGCATGATGGCAAGATATCTCTCCAAATTCAGCACTCAACAGTTGATTAGCACCCTTATAATTCTCTAAATCATCTAATAAATGAAGAAACAAGGAAATTGAAATTAGCCGTTGCTGTCCATCGACAATATCTAAGTGTTCTTCATTTTCATGTTCATTTTCATGCAGGATAACGGATCCTATCTGATATTCCTTTTTCCCCATAGCATCTCGTAAATCATAAAAAAGATTACGAATATGTTTTCTGTTCCATTTATAAGGTCTTTGATAAGAAGGAATCCGCAATTTCCCTTCTTTCAGTAGTTCTCCAACCTTTTTAGAAGTAAATTGAATACTCATTTTATCCTCATTTATATTTATCTATCATTTCTTGAACTGTTTGCTTCATATCCTCTACTAAAATCCGAGGAGACAAAACAGTAA
>ERZ773214.2363-NODE-2363-length-10243-cov-3.007165_pt1 | contig 10243 bp, 10 predicted proteins | sample MGYA00511238_ERZ773214 | MGnify/ENA primary metagenome ERZ773214 (study PRJEB29015, sample SAMEA2738157) | human oral metagenome | biome: human oral; feature: human-associated habitat; material: saliva | place: China | collected 2259 ...
CCTATTTGAGAAAATGGATGAGATTAGGGAACTTTCACCCGACTATTTAAGGCTCGATTTTTCATTTGAAACGGATTCAGAAGTAAGAGAGGTAATGAAGCTTGCAAAGTTTAGTAAGTGAAGTATCTAAGTACATAATTATAATTATTACTGCTATATATGCGTATTTGGGCTTTATCGGATTTGTATATGGTGATAAAAAAAGAAATGGTGAGATATATTTCTTTCAACCGGTACTCATCCTTATGTTTCATTTGGCGGGGTTTTTATGTATATTCCTAAAAACTCCGGAAATAAAGGTGGTTATACTGTATTTTGTACAGGTACTGCTTTTTGTTGTAACAACATTTTTGTATGGAATATTTTACAGGAAGCTGTTTAAAACTCTGTTCTTTCATATGCAGTTTCTCATAGCAGTGGGCTTTGTATTTGTTACAAGGCTTAACTTCGTGTTGGGAGCAAAACAGACTGTATTTGTAGCCGCCGCACTCATAGCCTGCCTCATACTTCCTTTTCTGATAAAGAAGATGGTCATGCTTAGAAATATGGGCTATCTCTATGCGGTAACCGGAATAGCCTCCCTTGCCTATGTGTTTTTAAGGGCAAGAGTGCAGTACGGAGCTAAAAACTGGATAAAGGTATTTGGAGTAAGCATACAGCCTTCCGAGTTTGTAAAGATTCTTTTGATATTTATGATAGCTTCTTTGCTTTATGTCAGCAGAAGCCTTAAGCAGATAATAATAACAACCGGATTAACAGCAGTAATGGTGCTTCTTCTGGTGCTTAGCAAAGACCTTGGCGGCGCCATGCTATTCTTTACTACATTTGTAGTGATGACTTATTTTGCCACTGGCAATGTCAAACTTCTTGGACTATTTACAGGAGGAGGCATATTGTCCGCTATTGCAGGCTACTACATCTTCGCCCATGTAAGAGTGAGGGTGCAGGCCTTTGTAAATCCTTGGAAATACATAGATGACAAGGGCTATCAGGTGACTCAGTCGCTCTTTGGTATAGGAAGCGGTGGCTGGTTTGGCTTTGGCCTTGGCAATGGTGCTCCTGCCAATACGCCCGTAGTTGAGAGTGACTTTATATTCTCAGGTCTTTGTGAGGAGCTTGGCCTGCTTTTTGGCTTTTGCCTCATACTGATTTATCTATGTACAATAATAGCGTTTATTTTACTTGCCTGGAGAACCAAGAGTGCATTTCATCAGCTTGTATCCATAGGCTGTGCAACAATGTACTCGTTTCAGACATTTTTATCCATAGGTGGAACCGTAAAGTTCATACCATCAACAGGGGTAACCCTGCCTCTTGTCAGTCAGGGAGGGAGTTCAATCATAAGTACGATATTTATATTTGGTGTAATACAGGGACTTTATATAGCGGGTAATAAAAATGAAGAGGCTACGGAAGCAGTATCTGCTAAACCTATCAAAAAGCCTCTTGGACTGACCTACCTGATTATAGGACTCTTTGTAGGCATGGTAGGCTACCTCACATATTTTGAATTTGAAACTGCACCAAAGATAATGAACAATGCCTACAATAAAAGGACTGATATCTATGCAGCCTATGTATCCAGAGGAAAGATACTATCTGCTGACGGCGATGTGCTTGCATACACCAAAGAAGAAAAGGGCAAGAGTGTGAGGGTATATCCTTATGGAGATATGTACAGCCACATAGTAGGAAGAAATGTATCCGGTAAGACAGGGATAGAAGCTATTATGAATTATGAGCTTTTGACCTCTAATGACAATGCGGTTAACAGGGTGATTGAGAGACTGAATCAGGTCAAAAATAAGGGAGATAACGTAGTTACGACCATAGACAGCAGGCTTCAAAAGAGCTTAAATAATGCACTGGAGGGCTTTCACGGAGCAGGCGTTATCATTGAGCCGGGGACCGGTAAGGTGCTTGCCATGGTCTCAAAGCCTGATTATAATCCAAACACTGTACTTGCGGACTGGGACAGTCTCTCAAAGCTTCCTAAAAAGGATGCAAAGCTTGTAAATAGGGCAACAAACGGACTATACCCACCAGGCTCTACATTTAAGGTAATTACTGCTCTGGAGTATATAAGTGAGAATAAAAACTATGACAAATTTAACTTTGACTGCAAGGGAGTGTACACTGTTAGTGGAGAGAGCATAGCCTGCTATGACAAGATTAAACATGGAAAAGAAGACCTGAAGAAAGCCTTTGCTAACTCCTGTAACGGTGCCTTTGCAAGTATTGGAATAGGGCTTAACAAGGGTAAATATATGAAGCTTGCTGAGAAATTTCTCTTCAATAAGGAGCTTCCATTTGCCCTTACCACGTCAAAAAGCAGCTTTGTACTGGATTCTTCATCCAGCCTTGGTGAGGTGATGCAGACAGCCATAGGACAGGGAAAGACTCAGATTACTCCTCTTCACAATGCTCTTATAGCGGCTACTATAGCCAATGGCGGAGTGCTGATGAAGCCTTATACTGTTGAAGAAATAACAACCGAAGATGGAAAAAGGGTTGTAAAGAGCTTTGAGGCATCAAAAGCAGGAAGGCTTTGCTCAAAGAAAAAGGCAGAAACCATCAAGTCTTATATGAGGGCTGTAGTTACCGAGGGAACAGCTAAGAAGCTGTCCTGGCTGGGATTTGACATATATGGAAAAACAGGAACTGCAGAGTACAAAAAGGAAGACGGCACTAAGGGAGACCATTCTTGGTTTATGGGCTTTGGTGAAAGGAATGGAAAGCAGATTGCTATCAGTGTAGTTGTAGAAGGTGAAGGCAGGGGAAATTATACGGGAGTAGATGTGGCTGGTAAGGTATTTGCAAACTGGAAATAAGAGATTTTTATTTGACAGTTAATTTCTAAGAAATTTCCTGCAGATAAAAAAAGGATGTCAAATTCATTTGACATCCTGTGATACAGGAGATGGGACTTGAACCCACACGCCCTTGCGAGCAACAGATTTTGAGTCTGCATCGTCTGCCATTCCGACATGTCGGCTTACCGGCAGAGTATAGCATTTCAGCGGCGGCAATTCAAGGGCTTTTTGTTTGCCTTTGAACATGCAACTAAAAATAGTTGCAAAGTGCAAGGCTCTCGTCTATACTTTCAATGACGGAGGTAAATCCGATGGGACAAAAAGAAAAATTAATTCAACGCCTTAAGTCTAATCCAAAGGACTTTACTTTTGATGAAGCTGAGTCACTACTGAAATACTTTGACTATGAGTGCTCAAATAAAGGCAAAACAAGCGGTTCCCGTATTATTTTTTCCAACAAGGAACACGGAAGCATCTTGCTTCACAAACCACATCCGGGAAACGAGTTAAAAAGTTATCAGGTGAAACAGCTCATTACACTGCTGACAGAAGAGGGGTTTATATGAATAATACCATTCAGTATAAAGGATATGTAGGTAGCGTCGAGTTTTCAGAGGAAGACGGTATTTTTTTCGGTAAAGTCATGGGAATTCGTTCTCTTATCTCGTATGAGGGCGAATCTGCCAAGGAACTTTTGAATGATTTTCATGATGCTGTTGATACCTATCTGGAACATTGCAAGGAAGAAGGGAAGAAACCTGAGCTTGCTTTTAAAGGCAGTTTTAATATTCGACTCTCCCCTGCGCTTCATAAAAAGCTCTTTCTGTATGCAACCGCACACCAGATGTCTATCAATCAGTATATCGAAGACACCTTAGAGGCCTCTCCCGCCTCGAAACTCGTGATTTGATAGGAATCCTGTTAAAGCGCAAGTTTACAATACATTGCCCTACATTTGTATCCCCGCCGGTAATGATCTGCGCGGGAACAATGTACGGCGCATCACACATACTTTTCGCAACGGCATTGTTCGATCACCCGCTTTCCGAGCAAGGTAATTGCCTTTTTCGGACACAGACTGATGCAACGGTAACACATGGTACACCGATTCCCGGAAACGGCCCGCTTGCTTTGCATTCGGATATTTCCCATGGGACAGACCTCACTGCACAAGCCGCAACCGATGCATGCACTGCTTATTTTCAGCTGATCCGTGTATCCCGCCGTCTTTCGATAAAACCATAGTCTCTGTCCAAACAAACCCTTGAAATGCGCTGTCATCGACAATCCCTCGCGCGGATAATTTCCCTTCCGTATTTGTTCCGCTGCAAGCGCTATGCGCTTATCCGCCTCCCGAACAATCCGTCTGTTCTCTTCCGTATTCTTTTTTAAGAGCCTGCTGTCACAAACGGAATCCGGCATTTTGATTTGCAGACCGCCAAGAACGGTCGTGCCGTACTGCTTCAGAATTCTCGCGGTACATCCGGTTCCGTCACCGCTGAACAGTCCCATGGTATTGAGTATAAAAATCGCTTTCCCGTTCCACAGTGAGCGGTGTTTGTCAATAAAATCACGCACCATAAACGGCGCATTGGAAAACTGGGTCGGATACCCCAAAACAAGGCTGCCATATTTGGCGATTACATTCTCAATCCCGGCATGTTCAATCGGAAAACACGGCGCCGAAGCGTCGAGCAAAGAAACCAGCTTTTCAACGCAGTGCTTCGTGTTTCCGGTTCCGCTGAAATAAATTCCTATCATAGTCGACTCACTTCCCCGCTGCGATTCGTGCCGGGTACCAGTTTTGAAACCAGGCCGTAAAGAGTCCCATGAGAATCGGTATCGCCTGCACCGCGATGCTGAGCACCAAAGCCGGTACCTTCCCGCTCAGAAAATAGCTGACAATCGCGATCACGATATAGACCACTCCCCAGGCAGCCGCAAGAATGTAATTGGTTCGCATAAAGATGGGATTTTGAAGCGCATCCTTTCCGTAGCGGTACTTTACATAGGCTGCACAGAGCGGCTCTTTTGTGAAACAGGAACCGAGCCACAAACACCCGAAAGCCAAATAACCGGCGCACACAGCTTGAAGGCCGTTTCCTGTGACAGCGGCATAAATGGCAAGTCCCGCCACCAGCGCAAACGAGAGTCTGTCGTAGCGGCATAATTCATAGCGCTCCGTGATGAGCGGCAACGCGGCACAAATGCCGAGGGTAATCAGTGCCCCTACTTTCGGCTCTACGGAAACAGCGACCCAGAGTGCAATCCAGGCGAGCAGCATGTTCTGCATGCTTGGCGGCTTTTTTTCCGTTGTGAGTTTCACAATCGGCCGTGTGTTTTCTGCCTGCTCCTCCGTGCCGAAATAGCGGTCCCAGTTCATCATGAGTGAAAAATCGCCGCTCACGGTGTACAGGTGTTTGGCGAGCGCCTCATCGCCCCGCATCTCTCCTCTCGAAAGTGACAGCCAGACCGAAAAGGGTGTATCGATGCGGGTGGTGGCACGGAGACTTTCGTCCGTCAGTACCTCTGCGCCGTCCTTTCCGAGTTTAATCCGATAGGTTTTTCCGAGATCCGTATAACAAATTTCGAGCACCCGCTCCCGTCCGTCAAAGCGATCTCTGTTGTAGAGTGCCGCCATCTGCCGCGTAAAGATGAGGCTCTCCTCTTCCTTTTCACCGTTATCTTTCGAAATTCCCCAGCTCGCATCCGCCATTTTTTCAAAGACCTCTCTCGGATACAAGAGTGCCTTGAGCTTTATCTCGGTCTCCGCCTGTATGCGTCCGCTCGCGTATTCTCTTCCTGCCTGCCGCACCGCAGCGAGATAGGCATCGGTTCTCGCGGAGAGTTCTTTTACGCGGAACAATTCGCCCTGCCCGCAGAAGATACTCGTGTACTTCCCCTGTCCCAGTACATGGTCAAACATCCGCGTCACACTGTCGTAATTCCCCTCTGCCGAATAGAAGCCGCAAGTCGAAATGAGAACATGCTTAACCATACTTCTGTCATAGCGAGAGGGATGCCCGCCGCTCCCGTTCCCGTCTCTACTCTCGCACATAAACGGCAGGCTCATGGGAAGCTGGCGATCAATCAGATTTTTGAGCAGCCCCGGCACACTGTAGTAATAGAGCGGAAAGCTCCAGATGACCAGATTTGCGGAGAGCAGCCCCTCAATCACGGTCTGCATATCGTCCTTCATGCAACAGCTACCGGGCGTCTGCTTCCAGCAGGCAAAGCAGCCCTTGCAGGGCGCAATCCGAAGAGCGTTCAGATGCAGCTCTTCGACCTCGACCGCTCTCTCCCGTTCGCTCTCATGGTCGCGTATGCCATCGAGAAAGCTGTGCGCGAGACGGAGCGAGTTACTCTTAGCCCCCTTGGGACTTCCGTTAATCAGCAGAATCTTCATGCTTGAAACCCTCCAATTCCCGTATGCACTCCTCACACCAGGCGCGCACCATCTCCTCGTACATGACGCCGAAGCGAATCGTAAACTTCCAGAACAGCGCTTTTTCGGGCAGATTCAGCATATCACGATATTGGTCGCTGACCGCCTCCGCTTCGCCGCTCTCTTTTGTAAAGAGGCATTCCTGTTCCGGCAGGGACTTAAAATAAGCGATGTTCTCATCCAAATCGCATTCGCCGCGAAAAAAGGTCTTCATGAGCATGGCATTGCGGACCAGACTCCTGTTCGTATCCTCCCGAAGCCAGCGAAGCAGCTCTTCTTGTCCCGCTGCGGTAATCGATAAGATATTCTTATCCGGTTTCCCGGCCTGCTCCACATGAACAGCCGCAATCCACCCGTTCTTTTCGAGTCCTTGCAGTTCCCGGTAAATCTGACTCGTCTGCGCAACCCAGAAGTGGCGCAGAGAATCTCGGAATACGGTCATAATTTGATAGCCCGTCATATCTCCGTAGCTCAACAATCCCAGAATTCCGTGCTTTAACATCGATTTTTTCCCTCTTGAATAGTTCCACTTGTTGAATATCTTGCTCACAGTATAGTTCCACTTGTAGAATATGTCAAGAGACAAAAATTGCGCCGACTACCCGGCGTGTCATGGGAAATCGGCGCAAGAATCTTTATTCTCAACCCTTGTGAATCAGCAGCAACCCCAGTCCGCAGACGAGAATGCCGGCGAGCTGTTTGATGCTGATGTGCTCCCGGTAGACCAGAAAGCCGATCACCAGCAGTGCGAGGGCGAGACACATGCTCGATGTCAGCGCACCGTTACTCACTTTCCAACCGGAGCGGTACAGAAACACATACCCGACCTCGATTCCCACAATCGACAGACCGAGAACATACGAAGTCCAGTTCGCCTTGCCGAGTTCCGGAAGCAGGGCGTTCGGTTTGACGCTCGCAAGGAACAGGGCCGCCGATACTCCCCCGGCAGCAAGATACGTGATGGTGAGCGCGCCGAAGGTATTTGCGCCCTTCGGCATCGATTTCGTACAAATGTTGTAAAAACAATTCGATCCCACAATCAAGAGCAAAGGCCAAAGCATCTCCCACATCTTACTTCCTCCGAAGATTTTCTCTTTCTCAAATTTCCCGTCAGATACACAGCGAAACACCTCACAAAAACGCGTTTGCCCCCTATTTTCCGGACAAAAAAAGAACGGTCTCGCAATGTGTGACCGTTCTTCCTATGGCGTGAGACGAAAACGTGTCACTCATTTAACCGTTCCTTATCAAAGTTAAGTCCAAACCGCTTTCGTTTGCACTTTTTATGACAGCTATCTGTATTTTGTATCCTGCGCGCCGTTTTTTACCTATCAAACTCGATTCGTTATGTTTTTATTATAGGTTCTGCTTATGGATAAATCAAGCGCAATGTACAGCATAACACCGAAATTTCAATGAACATTCGAGCGAAATTTATTCTGTTTGCCTCTCGCACTTGCGTTCACATCCTCGAACTTGCTTGTAATTCGCAAACACCTTTGCCTCCGTTAGCGCGCGCAGTTTTTCATGCGGCAAATCGCGCGTTTATCGCTTTTTATCCTTCATGAGCTCGGACAGTACACCAAACGGCGTGAGCAACAACGAAATCAAAATAATCGTACCCAGCCCATTGTCCCCTCTCTTTTGCCGGTTTTTCTCTTGCATATTTTTAATATCGGTTCCGAGACGCTCGAGATAGCACTCCTTATCGCTCAGGGGGATGGGTTCACGCGGCAACAACGGCTCCCGCTCGGGATGAAGCTTTACAATGCTTTCCCTCAGTTCCGACACTGTCGTTTTCATATTGCCGAGCCAGAGGAAGGGATTGTGGCCGGCCGCCTTCACACAATCATAACAGACATACTTAAACCCCCTGACCATAACCTTTTTTAAGATAACTTTCTGACCGCAAATCGCGCACTCCGACATCTTTGATTCTCCCATCTCTCTGCGTTGCAAATCTGCCGCTTGTACAGCTCTATTTATCTACTCTACTCCCAAAAGTCGCTTGAATCAAGCAATGTCATCGTTTAAACACGGACTTTCCACCGCAACGATATCCTCAATCGGAATCCGGCTCCCGTCCGTCAGGTATATGCATCGCGGAAAGTCCGTTATCTTCTTGATTCGCCCGCTTACCGTCACATAAGCGCCGCCCGCCTTGCGCGCATCCGGCACATAGTATAAGAGACTCAGTTCCGGCTGCTCCTTCTGCCGCTTCGCAAGTTCCGCGAGCCGCTCCCCGAGGCGCTCTGCCTCCTGCGGATCCAGTTCCACACGCGCTTCGGTGAGTCTTGCGGTCTCCGAGACCGCGGCATCGTAACCGGTGAGTGCCGCAAAGGGCAAAAACTGCGCTGCCCTGTCCTCCATCGGCATGGGCCTATGCTTCTTTGACTGCGGTCGCGCTAAATGTAAGATGTCATCGTACACCCCGCTCACGCCCTGTGCCCTCCGATCTGCTCATTTCTGTCCTTTCCGGTCGCGCCGTCTAAGAGACTGCGCCCTTTTAGCAGCGCATTCTTTCCGAACTTTTTCTTGATTGCGAGGGTCGCCTCCTGTAATTTTCGCTCACGCTCCCGCCGTGCTGTCTCCTCTGCCTGCTTTGCCTCCTCCGCCGCGTAGTCGGTGAAGAGACTGAGCTGTGCATAGCCCTCGGAAGCCTTCTGAACCTCCCGTTCCGGGATCACATGACCCGCGCTGAGCGCCAGTCTGCGAACCGTAAGCGAGGAATTCACAATGCGGTCAAAGAGCGCGGAAAACGCTGCGACAAGTTCATGCGCCGAAGAGCTGTAGTGCGGCAATCCTTCGCTCCCGTGCGCATGCTTCGGAAGCTGCCGTCCGTAGTAGTCCGTAACAATCTTGCCACTGTAATGTTTGCGGCGCTCGGGGTTACTTAGGTTCTCAAGATCGTAGCCGACTGTCAAAACCACTTGGTCGGTCACAAGTTCTTTTTCCACGAGTTGAAGGGCAAGAGCATCCGCCATCTCGAGCATCACGATTTTTGCCTTTTCGGCTTCATAGGGCGTTTGTAACACCTGCCCTTCTCCGAGGCTCTTGCTCGCCGGACGGTAGGCCTTTACATCCGCAATGCCGCAGGGCTCATAGCCCCAGGCATGGTCGATTAAGAGCTCTGCATTCTTTCCGAAAAGACGGTAGAGTAAGTCCTCATCTTGCAGAGAACAGCGCGCCACATCTCCCATCGTATAGATCCCGTAGGCTTCGAGTTTCCGCATATACCCACGCCCGACACGCCAAAAGTCCGTGAGCGGTCGGTGGGACCAGAGTTCCCTGCGGTAACGCAGCTCATCCAGCGCCGCAATGCGAACGCCGTTTTCATCCGCAGGACTGTGCTTTGCCCTGATATCCATCGCAACCTTTGCGAGATAGAGGTTCGTCCCGATTCCCGCTGTCGCTGTGATACCGGTGCTCTCAAGAACATCCAGCATCATCTTTTTCGCAAGTTCCTTCGCCGTAAGGCGATAGGTTTTTAGATAGGCCGTCACATCCAGAAAGACCTCGTCGATCGAGTAGACGATGATGTCCTCCGGGGCGACGTACTTCATATAGATTGCATAAATCTTCGTGCTATAGGCCATGTAGTGCGCCATGCGGGGCTTTGCGATCAAAAAGTCCGCGGCGAGTGCGGGATTCTTCTTTAGCTCAGATGCGAAATGGGAACTGCCGGAAAAATTCCTGCCTCTCAGCTCCCTGCGGCGCAAGGCGTTTACCTCTTTTAGCCTCTGTTTTACCTCAAACAAACGGGCGCGTCCCGGGACGCCGAAACTTTTCAGAGCGGGCGATGCAGCGAGGCATATGGTCTTATCGGTACGGCTCTCATCCGCAACCACAAGATTGGTATCCATCGGGTCAAGTCCCAATTCCCGGCATTCTACCGAGGCGTAAAACGACTTTAAATCAATTGCGATGTAAGTACGCGCTTCCGTGACGCTTCCCTCCTCTCCGCTTCCTGACTCCATTATACGCG
>ERZ773214.2365-NODE-2365-length-10238-cov-2.891780_pt1 | contig 10238 bp, 10 predicted proteins | sample MGYA00511238_ERZ773214 | MGnify/ENA primary metagenome ERZ773214 (study PRJEB29015, sample SAMEA2738157) | human oral metagenome | biome: human oral; feature: human-associated habitat; material: saliva | place: China | collected 2259 ...
GTTTTAACCCACGAAGCACCTACAACCGCCTTTTCCGCAACTTTTTCGGTGTGTCGCCCACCTCATTCCGTGATATTAGAGTACAATCTGCTGATGAACAAAGTTCCGAAGCAGACGATGTGTAGTACACATACTTAAACCTTTCTTCGTGCATTAAGCCAACGCAAAGGGGTGGTTCCTTCTAATCGTAAGAAAATTTGAATGAAGTAACTACTTGATGAAAAACCTACTTTATAGGCAATCTCTTCAATAGTAAGTGTTGTTTCGGATAGCATAATTTGCTTGGCTTTACGAATACGCAAGCTGTTTATCCAGCTGCTGAAGTTGGAATTGTAAGTCTCATTAATATATTTCGATAAATAGCTGCGATTGGTTTTTATTTCACGGGCTACCGATTCGATGGTCAATTCCGGATTGCAGTATTCCTCATTGGAAAGCCAAATGCGCATTAAACCCTTTTGGGTGTCGGTTAAAATATCTGTCTTGCTGTCGCTTGAGTTATGAATTTGAGAGCTTTTTAATAAGATTTGTTGGTTGAAACTCAAATTAAACGAACGTTCTACCGTTTCAAACACGAACGAATAGTTCATAAACGACTCGGCAATATAGACATTCATAGTGGTTGCCGCCACAAAATAAACCAACTTAAAAAGGTAAGGGGCAAAGAGCATAATAACACTGACAATTCCGAAAAGAACGATGAACATAATGCTTCTGCGTATCCAAAGCACGAAGTTATACATTGGTTCGGTATAGTAATTTTCAAATTGAATACGCACAGCCTCATACATTCTCATTAAGCGGAAAACACAAATAAGAGTAAAAAAAATGAGCATAAAGCTCCCCGCAAAAACCAATAAGATTTGAACTGTATGGTTTTCAACAATAAGTGCCCCCAAACAAGTGGCACATACTATACACCACGATAACAAATCTAACAGTACACGCTTGTAGGTTCCGAAAGAATGATCAAGCAGATGAAAGAAAGCTAAACACAAAAAAATAAGCTCTATATAAAAGAAAGGTATGTCAATGGCAGAAAGAACTTCTGCCGAAAGTGTATTTTTAGGCAGTTTCCACTCAAAGAAAATTTGCGAAAAGAGAAAGAAAAAAGCCACAACCATAAATCCACGCGAACGCCGATAGGGAGCAAAAACTTTACGTTTCGGAATTTTCATAAATATAAAGATGAAGACAAACACAAGATAGATGCCCCACGAAGCATTTAAGATACTTTGCATTAAGTTTTCTGTTGCCATATATACACTTCTCATTAATTATTTTTCAAATATACAAATTTTGTCTTAAAATGATTGCTCAATATCGTAAACATTGTATCTTAAATAAGCAACAAATTGTTTTCCAGTATTTTATAACGCTTTTTAATACAGCTATTTTGTTCATTTTCGATATTTTTCTGCTCGCTTAATAGAGTATCGGTATAGCAATTTTACGTTTTTATTATGTCTTATTTAACATTTTTATGATATTAAAATTGATTAAAAAGAAGGCTCTCTAATTTTGCAATAACATCGCAAGTCGATATTAAGACAAATGTAATATCAAAATAAATACTATTATGAAAGCGAAAAACAATTACTATCAAACGAAAAAAAGAAGATGGTATCGTACCATTGTACTCCTCTTCTTATTGTGTCTATACGGACATACGCAAGCACAAAATGTAACCATTAGTCCCAAGACGGGCAAGTTGATGGCTGCATTGACAGAAGACCACGAGGTAGGATTTCAGAATGGCTGGTCGTCTCTTTGGCGCCACGACCAGCTCCCATTGTCGTTAACAGTTGCAGACTACCCCGATCTTACACCAAGTGGAGAATTGAAGAGACCTGCCGGTAACATCGCAATCGAAAATAAAAAATTGATTTTACTTGGAGGAATGACCCGTAACCTCTACATGGAAGTCTCTTTACCTAAAGGTTATCGCATTACAGGATATACGCTTGTAATGAAGAACAACCTTAATGGAAAGACTGTAAGAGGTATGAAATTGGGAAATGTAACGAAAAAAATGTATGAAACCAACAAGGATTTTAATTTAGGAAGCGCTAAAGCGACCTCTGAACAGATAGAGAAATATAACGAAGAAACCAAGGAATACACCATCAAGCGTACATCAATGAAAAAAGATGACATGGGCAACCAGCTTTATTTCTGTTTGGATAAAGGAAATGCAAATGCATACTTTGGTGTAACTATTAAGCACTTTGAACTTCATTTCACTGCTGAAGGCGACTTTACAGAACACGTAGCTCCTGTATCGGTTAGCGACATTCAATCTCCCGTGAGCTATTATGAAATGCCATTTACCACATCGAAACTCGACATTGGCCCTATTCAGCCAAATTCAAAGAATGGTAGCAAGACTTATTACAGCTATGATTATAAAAATGTTGCTGACCTTACTGCAAATATGATTATTTATCAGCAAGCCGCAGTAAATGCCCAAAAAGAGGCTGCTGATGTTGCTGTCAGCAAGCATATCTCGGCTTTTGTAATGGATAATAAAACTCATTTTGGATTAGAGAACGACACTTATTTTGTCGAAACACCAACAACTGCAACTACTAAAAAAGGCGATAATCTTTTGTTAGGCTATCGCATTGTAGGTGCAAAATTCAACTGTGCATACGCTAAAGATAGAAACTATTCAACGTTTACAGTAAGTTGTAAATATAAGAGAAAAACTTATTATTTAACCGCAGGTGGAAGTACAAGTACTGATGCTACACAAGCAGCTGAATGGATTATTGATGATTATGGCTATATGCGCATAGGGAATACTTATTTGCAAGTAAATAATTCAGGTGCAATATCTGTTACTCCTAATAAAAAAATGGCAAGTGTAATACGCAGAGATGGTGATAATATAATTTGTGGTAATAAATACCTACGCCTTGGTAGTGGAAAGAAATTAGAATTTGGTTCACAAAACTCTGCTGCACATGCTTCCAATGTTGGAACCATTACCATTTCTAAAGGTGCACCTTACACTTTAAAGATCTACGACAAGACAGGAAAGAATGTCGTACAGAAAATAGACATTAAGAACGCCAACGATGCTGGCAGTTACGAGCTCACGGACTTAAACAACGACGCTGTTAAGTTTGAAGTGTCAGGATTAACAGGTACCGACAAGCAAGCAGTGGTGTCTGTTGATGTAACGATGCAGGCGCTTAACCCATTCATACACAGCATTGATATTGTGTGCCACGACTGGGCAGATGCACATCCTATGACGCAGACCTTTACTGCCAACGACTTCTCTGTACGTGGTGGCAAGTTTACTTTCTATGTGCCCGAAGACTTTAGCGTGAAAGAAGGACAACAACAGCCTTGTAAGTTTACGTTTGAAAACTTATACAGCCTTTATGGCGATAAGACCTATTACGCCGGAACAGAAAAGCAAAAGGACGGCAATGCACGTTATGTCTTCATCGAGTCTCCATACGACCAAAACTTCAAGGGTTTGTACGATGATGCTTATGACCCTAATGCCGATTACAAACGGAAGATTAAAGCCCTTGTGAGTGGTACAAAAGCGTTCCGCTTTAACAATGCTGACGAGTTGGGCAACAACAGTACCAGTCCTGATATCAAGTATTTCAATGAGTTTCCATTCTCAAAAAAAGCTTATAGTGGCGAGTTCAAGGAATTGTCATTGATGAAAGATGGCAGCGAAGTGCGCTACTTGTTTACTGCTGACGAAACACGCTACAACATTTCGCCAGCCACAGCGACTGAACACCGTAGCCACGCATTCTATGTAATGGACATTCAGTTGGTACTCAAACAGTATAAACCTAAGTTTACATGGGTTCCAATTTACACCTCAACATGCTATGAGGAAAATGGCAAGGATGTTGAAAAGCCACAATATGGCTTGAAGCTTGGTACTACCGAAATGGGCGAAAGTGGCAAGATGGGCTATTTGACCGTAGACCAAATTAATAAAATCCTTTTGAACGACAATGAAATCTTAGGTAGTGGCTCTACTCCTCGTCCTGCAGAAATAAAATCACCTGAGCAAGTACTTTATGTTGATGCCAGCGACCTTATGACTGTGGTTTATCGCAAGGCAACCATTGAGGGCGGAAAGGACGATTTAGACCAAGCAATGAGCTTGCTCGGCAAGAACGCACTCTTCTACTTGCCCGAAAATCTTGCACCGGCAAAGAATAACTTCGCAACAAAGACAGGCACAGGCGAGTTCCGTGCATGCAAAGACATCGTTATTACCGACAAGAAACCTTTCTATGCACCATACAACATTCGTGTAGATGCTGCACAAACCGCAACTTATACCCGAGAAATAACTGTACCAAAGAATGGCAAGGCTACTTTTGCTTCTGTTATGTTGCCATTCACACTTAGCATAAACAACGATGGAGTGCATACCAACGAAGATGGCTCATGTAAATTCAGATTGAGCAAAATGAACGAAAACAGCTGTATCACGCTCAGCCAGAACGAAGCATCAAAACCAAACAACTATAAGGCAAAGGCTAAGTTTATACCTCTTACAGGAACTTCGACAAAAGCCAACACACCTTATATGGTAGAAGTGTTGTCAGCTCCTACAAGCGATAAGATTTCATTCATAGCAACTCAGAAAGGTTCTGATGTCGTTGCAAGCACATCGATGGCAAACGACACTTACCTCTTCAAAGGTGAAGCTGCAAAGGGCAAGATTGGACAATACGATGTAAACTTCACGAACTATGGCTCTTACTCTGGAAAGAAACTCAATAAGAACAGAAAGATATTCTATTTCTCTGGAAATATGTACTTGTGTTCAAAGAATTTAGATGCTAAGTTCCCTTGGTTATACGTTTATCCATTCCGTGCGTTCTACGAATATACAGGTGGAGCAGATGCTAAAGATTTGAGCGGTATGTCGGTTATCTATGACGACAGCCAAGATGAAGCTACTGGCATTGCAAACTTGCAGCCTCGTCCAAACTTAGCCGTACAGGCAGGCAATGGAACCATTACCTTTGCAGCAACAGTAGATAGCAAAGTGAACATCTACACCGTAACGGGAACTTTGGCAAGCAGCGTAAATGTGAAAGCGGGCAGTACAGAAACTATCAATGTACCTGCGGGCATGTATGTAATAAATGGAGTAAAAGTAATAGTTAAGTAAGAAAGGAGTACTATCATGAAAAAGAAATATATAAAACTCCAAGTGGAGTGCATGCAAATACAACACGAAAACCATCTATTGGCTGGCAGTGGTAATGAGAACGACCACGCAGATTCAAAGGAATTCCAGTCTGATTTTGAGGCAGACTTTGATAATTTCGATGATGATGATATTAATACCTTTAAAGATAATAAGAAGTTATGGGACTATTAGCTTATGTGCCAATTAATTAAACTATAATTAGTTATTAGTTTATTTAATTGTGCTGATGTTTGAGTAGGGTGTTCCAAAAAGCGTTTTGGGCACCCTCTTATTATTTTGTTCTTGTTCGCAGAGAGATGCCTATCAGTTGTTTGACTCTTTATAGCTATTGAGCAGTTTCAAATAGAATGTTTTAAAGTCTTTCCATTTATAATAATAAGGTGTAGAAGTTCTGGGCAATGGCATTGTTACCTCTTCCTCGTTTAGCAATGCCTTTACAAGAACATCTGCATTCGGTTTCTTTGAATTCTTATAAAAAATGAACTGAATGTTAGCTGCCATTGGAAATATATGCGCACTGTTCCAACCTTTCATTTCAAGACTATCTAAGTCAGATGTCTGTATATTGTAATTGTTAAGGTTTAACAAACAAGCCAAAGGCATAATCATTGTATCATGTCCAAAGCGAAGAGTTGCTCCTGGATGCATGAGCGATAAGCATGAATCGGCTTCAGTTATTATTTTGTGTAGCAAATTCCGCTGAGAAAAAGGTTGGTTTCCTCCATTTTGTGGAGCACCGGCATAATGTAAATACCACCAAACATTAGACCGTTGCCAAAGATTATATAGTTCGTCGGGTGTAAAAATATCGTATAGCGACAACGAATGGCGTATTTCAGAATTCTGAACAATACCAGCAAGACTAAATAAATCGTGCACAAATTGTTCAGCGTTTATATTTTTATCCACATAACTGCTATCTGTAAAAAGCCGCGACATTAATGGACGGAAGTTTAAATGTTGTTTATCCCAATCGTTTTGTGCCTTTTTCACTTCTTTGGTTTCTTTTTTCAGCATCAGCTTTTTATCCGAAAGATTCATGTAATACATATCGTGAGCACTGGCATCGCAGCGTACTTTTAAGCAGGAATTGTGCCGAAGAAGTTCCTGAAGTTCATTTTCCATCGACAAAATACAACGGATAACAACCGTAGATTTAGCATCTACCCACACAGAATCTTTGAAAACAGAAGGAAAGCGCTCGTACATTCTTCGTGCTATTTGTCTATGTTGTTCAGCCCCTAAAGGTGTAAGTTCTCCCCATCTGTTATAAGCTTCGGCATACATGCGGCGTATTTTGGCTATTGTTTCTTTGCCTTTATTGGTAAGAACACCTGCCGAATCGGCTTTCTCAAGTGCTTGTAAAGGTCGTAAGTACTGATAATCGTGAATGAGATAACGCGAGCCGTGCCTTCCGTAATGAGAAATATAAACAGGGACGTAGCCAGTTGGTGGCAGCGTAAGCTTACCCGAAGGCGTAGGATAAGCGAGATAATTGTTTGCCGACAGTTCTGGTCTTGCGTAAATTTCCTTTCTAAATGATTGTGCCGTTATGTGCAACGATGACAAAAATGCCATTGTACACAACAAAATAAAATATTTCTTCATTTCTTCTACGTTTATTTTGATTTGTCCCAAATGGGCAATGTAAGTTTTATAAATGCTGCAATAAAGCCTTTTCCATTACCCTTCAGTGCAAAGATAGTTATTTTTAGCGAATATAAAGTATTGATGTAGTCGGAACATAAAATGGTTATGGGGGATTTTTCATAACCTTCTTGCATAAGAATATTTTATGTCTGTGGTTCGGGTTCTGCGGCTATCATCATTCCGGCGTCTTCTTCAGGTACCTGATAAGTAATCAAACGGTCTTTCAGGTATATATGGTTAAGCGTGTATGCCAGCGACACCAGTGTCTGTTCGCGCTTGTTTTTCTTCAGCTCACATTCCCACACCGTAATGCAATGCCAGCCCATCTGTGCTAACCGCTGTTGTTCTTCCTTGTCCCGTTCCTTGTTACGGGCTACCTTCTTCACCCAGAATTCTGTATTGGTCTTCGGCACAGTGTAGTATCTGCAGCCCTCGTGTCCGTGCCAGAAACAGCCATTCACAAAGATGCAGGTTCGGTACTTGCGCAGCACGATGTCAGGACTGCCTGGCAAGCGTGGGTTGTTTATCCTGTACCGAAAGCCGTTGCGCCACAAAAACTTTCTGACTATCATCTCCGGCTTCGTATTCTTGCTTTTGATGGCTGCCATGTTGTTGTGGCGCTGTTGTGAGGGACAAGCCATTTCATTTAAATATAGAGAAGTTCACGCTGCCGTAGCTTCTGTGTTCTACAAAGTGCGGATTGTTTGAGAAATCGTTGTTTTTTCCATGCTCAAACACGAAAATTCCGTCTGTTGAAAGCAGGTTATATTCAAAAATAAGGTCCGGAATGGTCCCGAGTTCAGGTAATGCATAGGGTGGGTCGGCAAAGATCAAGTCAAACTTTTGATGGCATGTTTTAAGAAAGCGGAATACGTCGCCACGGATAAGAATATTGCTTTCCACCTTTATTTTCCGCATACATTCGGCTATGAAGCGTGCATGGTCGCGGTCTTTTTCTACACTTACCACCTCCTTACAACCTCGGGATATTAGTTCCAAGCTTATGCTTCCGGTGCCAGAAAATAGGTCAAGCACCGTAATACCATCGAAATCGATGTATCCGTTGAGTACGTTAAATATGTTTTCTTTTGCAAAATCGGTGGTAGGACGTGCCTTGAAGGTACGTGGTATGTCGAAGTGTCTACCTTTAAACTGTCCGGTTATTATGCGCATAGCGTCTTTCTCTTATTTTCGTTTCAACCCAAATACAATGCTTTCAGGTCGTATGGAATTTCCTTTTGCGTTGCCATTGCAGCGTTGTTGAAGTCGGTTGCAACTTCCAGAACGTGGTATCGGTTCACGAATTGTTGCAATTCGGTGCACAGTTCGTCTCTATTGGGAACGTTTCCTGCCAAATACAGTTCGTTGTCTCCCCTATCCATTCCCATCAGATTCCATACGTAAAGCAGATAATAGAGTATGTCTTGCGTGCTATTTGCTACGTACGAATTGCAGAATTCGAACCTGTTTCGCTGAAATCTAATCACCTCCATTCGCTTGTCGTGGAAATATGCGAACAGTTTCTGACGGATACCAGCGAATGCGTACTTATACAGATGCGTCCACACGGCTTGCATTTGCGGCTGGACTTGTATGTTTTCAAAATGGTTGTCTACCACCATCTTCAGGTCTTTGCTTACTGCAAACACTGCAACGGCATTTAGTTTGGGCATTGTGCTCGTCAGTATGTCTTCGCTTCGTTGCCATTTCAAGGTGTGTTTGTAGAGTGTTTCTGCATCTTGTTCCCTATATTCGTCTAACGGAACAAGCATTGTGGGGGCATCTATCGCCACCAATGCGCGCTTGTAGCCACTCTGCAATAGTTCAGACTTCTTGAAAGCTTCGCGCAAGTTTGCCGCTACAGAAATGCTATTGTTTACGTTATAGGGTTCGAACACAAAATTATCGTCGGCTTGCGGGTCGCCAACGGCAAACAGCATACTGCTTTCGCTTATGCGTAAAGTAAGGCGTATGCACCTATCGGGAATGTTATTATCTATCTGAACCATAGTTTATGAGTGCTGCAAACTTACGCATTTTTTTTCAATTACGCGGTCTTTCGCACCACAAATATAGCTTATTCTTTGCACACCGCAGTCTTTCATTTCATTTGTACCATGATTCTGCAACTTTTTTACCATAGTTCTGCATTTGTTTTATCGGCACAAAACAGTAATATCTACACGTAGATACGAGCGTACTTATATGCAGATGCAATTGTACCTACACTTAAATACAATTGTACTTGCGCACAAGTACTACAACAGAAAGCCTGTTTAACGATAACAGAACGGTGGTTTTGTTGGCAAAATACCATGCAAAAGAAACCGCAATCAAATAAAATGGCTAACTTTGCACGGTTAGAACGAAATGCAATGAAGTATGATACAAGACGAATGGGTGTACCAAATACTGCAAGACTTCGGCTTTGAACCCACGCAAGACCAACGAAACGCCTTGAGCGTCTTTGCCCGGTTCATGACCGACAGAAGCGAAAATGCAGCGATGATACTGCGCGGAAGTGCGGGTACGGGCAAGACTTCGCTTGCAGGAGCCATCGTCAGAGCCGTGAGCCGGCTGCGTATCAAGGTGTCGTTGTTGGCACCTACGGGGCGGGCAGCAAAGGTTTTCTTGCTCAATGCAGGCTTGGCAGCCTCAACCATTCACCGCAAAATCTACCGGGAAAAGGCTTTCAACGGTGCCGATGGGCATTTCCAGCTCAACAACAACCTGTTTCGCGACGTGCTGTTCATGGTAGACGAGGCTTCGATGATTAGCCTTTCGCAAAACAATTCAGTGTTTGGCAGCGGTCGTTTGCTCGATGATTTGGTGCAATACATTTACAATAGTAGTGGCAATTGCCGTCTGCTGCTCATTGGCGACAAGGCGCAGCTGCCCCCAATAGGCGAACAGGAAAGCCCTGCACTGCGTGCCGACATGCTGCGAACTTACGGCTTGCAGGTCTATGAATGTGATCTGAACGAGGTGTTGCGCCAAAGTCAGCATTCTGGAATACTGTGGAATGCCACCGCCATTCGCAAAATGATAACCTGCAACACGGCAACACAGCTGCCGAAAATACGGCTGAAAGGATTTGCCGACATCTCTGTTGTGCACGGCGACGAACTGATTGAGAGTCTCGCATCGAGCTATTCGGCAGTGGGAATGGACGAAACTATGGTGATAACACGGTCGAACAAGCGGGCAAACATCTTCAATCAAGGCATTCGCAATACCATTCTCGGACGCGAGGAAGAACTTACGACGGGCGATTTGGTAATGGTGGTGAAGAACAAATACTTAGAAAAAGACCGCAGCACCGACCTTTCGTTCATTGCAAACGGCGACCATGCCGTGGTGCGGCGCGTGCGCAACATTC
>ERZ773214.2367-NODE-2367-length-10234-cov-16.550054_pt1 | contig 10234 bp, 6 predicted proteins | sample MGYA00511238_ERZ773214 | MGnify/ENA primary metagenome ERZ773214 (study PRJEB29015, sample SAMEA2738157) | human oral metagenome | biome: human oral; feature: human-associated habitat; material: saliva | place: China | collected 2259 ...
GTGCGCGCGAGTCTGTGGATTTCCTTGTGGTCTTGCGCATGTGCGCGCGAGTCTGTGGATTTCCTTGTGGTCTTGCGCATGTGCGCGCGAGTCTGTGGATTTCCTTGTGGTCTTGCGCATGTGCGCGCGAGTCTGGCGATCCCCTTGTGGGCTCGCGGATGTGCATGTGAGCCCCTTTACTGGTAGCAGTAACCCGTTCATGCGCAGCTGGACCCTATTGATGGCACTGTGGGCGGCCTGCCTGGACTGCCACCTGTGGGGTTAACCTGCGCAGTAAAGGGGCCCAGGTATCCACCTGTCTGGCCTATGACGCCACTCCCGAGCCGATCACACCTGCCCGCCGCACTCGGGACTAACCCCGGCAACGCAACATGGCCTATAACCATGCGCTTATGGGACAAAACGTGTGGGTATTGCGGAGGGGTTTCGGCTATATTGTGCGCCACAGTCGGTGTTGAAGGTGCCGGTCACCAAGGTGGAAGATGAATACATCGTGTCGCCGGGGTATGTGTTTTGGATGCCTCGCATTCGGGTAGTGTCTGGATGTCGTGCCAGGGTCTACGGCACATGGTTACCACAATCCGGGCGCTGTGGTGCCCGCTCCGCCGGTCGTTGGCGGGTTAGCGTCTTTGGTGCGTGGGGTGGTAGGCAGCTCGCGTACTGTTGCCGCGTTTGTTCTTGTTGTCTGGGGGGGGGAATTGCGACCATAGGGGTGCGACACGCCGGCGACACGCCGTCACGGGGGTTCTATGGTCGCAAAACCCCCCGTTGCACGGCGGGGTTGTGCGGTGGATGGTCGGTGTTGTGCTCAACGTGCAGTCCGCCTCGGTTACATGGGCCGATAACGTGGCGTTTGGGGCGAAGTGGACTACGTAGTGGGCGCGGTTTTGCGATGCTGGGCGTGTGCCATCGGGCCTCGTTGGCGTCGTCGGTGCGAGGGGTGGCTGCCAGCTAGTTCGTGCCCTGTTGCCGCGTGCGGTGGCAGCTAGTTCGCGTCCTGTTCCCGTCTTTGTTCTTGTTGTCTGGGGGGAATTGCGACCATAGGGGTGCGACACGCCGGCGACACGCCGTCACGGAGGTTCTATGGTCGCAAAACCCCCCGATGGGCACTGGGTGGTGCGGTGGATTGTCGGTGTTGTGCTCAACGTGCAGTCCACCTCTGCCGGATGCGCCGAAAAAGGGGTGTTTGGGGCGAAGTGGACGACATTTTGAGCGTAGGTTCACGATGCTGGGTGCGTGCCGTCGGGCTTCGTCAGTGTGGTCGGCTTCGTCAGTGTGGTCGGCCTGGTTGGCGTCGTGGGTGCGAGGGGTGGCTGCCAGCTAGTTCGTGTCCTGTTGCCGCGTTTGTTCTTGTTGTCTGGGGGGAATTGCTACCATAGGGGTGCGACACGCCGGCGACACGCCGTCACGGGGGTTCTATGGTAGTAAAACCCCCCGTTGCGCGGCGGGGTTGTGCGGTGGATGGTCGGTGTTGTGCTCAACGTGCAGTCCACCTCGGCCGCATGCGCCAAAAAAGTGGTGTTTGGGGCGAGGTGGACTACGTTGTGGGCGCGGTTTTGCGATGCTGGGGGCGTGCCGTCGGGCGTGGTTGCGCCGATGTTGCAAGAGTCCGCCGAGGTCATCCGTGTCTGCCTTCGTCATACACGTATGCAGAGTTGACGACCTCGCGGGGAGAGCGTTGTTGCGTTGCAGGCGAGTGCAGGATTGGTGAGCACACGTGACATAGTGTGAGAGAACTCATGCGTACTTTTCTATTGGTCCCTCAGGGGGTGCTGTCGTGGTCGCGACGGGGGTTCGCTATCGATCCACCCTCCTGACAATGGGGTAGAAGGGCGCTTTGGGGTGTGTGTGGCGTGGGGTGAGAGGTGTCATGTTTGACAGTGTGGTTAGTGCGAGGTGCTATGCATTACTTTCGATAGGTAATCGAAGAGTGTCTGAATATCTCCAACGCGGTAAATGCGGGTCTGAGCGTGTGTTTGATTGCTGGTTATTCATGCTTGTATGCGCGCTCCGTTCGTTGTCACGACACGCCCGAGTTTTCAAATTTGACACAGAGTGAGCAAAGCCAGGCAAATTGCGGATGAATAGCTTTGACGAATGGGGTTTAAGGTGCTTGTGGGGAGCAGTTCGCATCATTTCTTGACCTAATTACAGGGTAATGACCTACACTGTCTACGTGTGAAGCGACGTTGTCGCATATCCCGTTGATAGGAGTTTCTTATGGTTGCGTTGAAGCGCCGTCACTTTGGTGCACTTCTTGCCATATTTGCATTGGTATTAAGTTTCTTTGGCGTCACACAGTTCGTCTCCGTGCAAGTCCCTGCCTATGCGGACAGCCCGACGTGCCCGGCGCCGCTTGCTGACGTGAGCGACAAGGTCACGTTGGATTGGGAGAACGTTCAGTTGGTTGACCACTCGGGACATGAAGTTCATGCGGTGGGCGACTGGTGGGACCTCGGCGTCAAGTTGCCCTGGAAGACCGAGGGGCGTGTCAAGGCTGGTGACTACTTCACCTACGACGCGAACGCGATCAACAAGGCGACCGGCGAGTCCGTTCTGCGCCCGAACGTCTCTCGCACCTTCAACGTCATCTCGCACGACAACATCACGGTCGGCTGCGGTACCTGGGCCGCTGACGGTACCGTCACCGTTGTCTTTAATAACAAGGTGGAGACCGCCGCGCAGTGGTACGGAACGGTCACCACGAACGGCCTGGCTCACTACACCGGCCCTGGCGGCGAAACCTACGTCGTCGAGATCGGTGGCAAGGTTACTCGCAACCTCGAGATGACTCGCCGCACCCCCGGCGAGGCGCGCTACCAGAAGGACGGCTGGCTCAACCTGACAGACACGGAGGACGGTGACGAGAACAAGGCCATCATGTGGCGAGTGGTCCTGCCCGCCGGTGACACGGCCGTGACCGGTGCCTCCATCGTCGACGAGGCCCCCGCCGGTTCGCGCTGGAGCTTCGACTGCGACACGGTCAAGGACTACACGAAGACCCACACCTTCATCGTCACGGACCCCACGACCTCCGAGGGGCTGCGCCGCGACAAGGACACCTCGAACGGTGCGTTCGGCAACGCCGCTCAGATCGAGTGCACGCCCACCAAGGTGACCGTGAAGCTCGGCGAGATCCCCGCCCACCAGTCGGCCATCATTATGCTGCCCGCCCGCGTCGAGGGGGCCAAGCGCGCCAGCGACATCGTCGGCGAGTTCTCCAACACCGTCACGTACAACGTCCCCGGCGAAACGGTCGACCCGATCACGAAGGTGCTGTGGTACGGCGCAAGCGCTGACGCCAACGCTCACCAGACCTTCTCGGTGACCAAGAAGGTGGAGGGCGAGCTGCCCGACGAAGCGAAGGGCCTCGACTACACGCTCAAGATCACTCTGGCGAACGCCGCCGACCCGACGGTCGACAAGACCTTCGAGGTGACCATCAAGGCTGGCGAAACCTACACGTACCCCACGCCTCTGCCCCTGGGCACCGAGGTGACCGTCTCCGAGGGTGATCTGCCCACGGCCGCCGAGATCACGTGGAACGACGCTGAGAGCCGCGTCTTTGAGACGGCTGACGGAGTCATGCTGGCCGCCGACAACCGCGAGGCGTCCTTCACGCTGAGCGACGAGTATGTCTACTCGCTGACCCTGACGAACACGCTGGCTCCGACTCCGACTCCGACTCCGACTCCGACTCCGACGCCCACCCCGACCCCGTCCGAGACGCCGACGCCTACTCCGACCCCGTCTCCGTCGCCGACGCCTCATCTGGCCGTGACCGGTACGGACGCCACGGGAGTGGGAGTCCTGGCTGGGATCGTCGCCTTCGCTGGCCTGTCCCTGGTTGCTGCCAAGCGTCGCAACCGCTGACTGATCGAACGGCGCGCTAGCGCCTGATGTGGGTGGGAGGAGCACTGTTCCTCCCACCCACATGCGTCTGTGGTGTCGACTCTTGGCGCGCGGGTACGCATGCGGATCGGCGCGGGAAGGTCTCTCGGGAGGCGCCTCACGCGCCGGGAAGGTGTCTCGGAGAGCCCCGCGCGCGGGGGAAGCGGCACGACCGGGTGCTGTACGCGGCCCAGATCACGTGGAGAACACCGCGCGCGGGGGAAGCAGCGTCAAAAGACGCTTCGCGCGCAAGGAAGCGAGCTCGCATGTTGCGCGTGCTCGCGGGCGGAGAAGCCCGAGGGAGCCCTAGCGGGCGGAGAGGCCCGAGGGAGCCCTAGCGTGCGGCCAGGTAGACGCGCGCTTCCCACGGCCTCATTGACGAGGCCGGGGCGGGATCGCGCGCATCGGCCGCGGTGTTGGCGCACCCGTTGCTCAGGTACAGGTTCCAGCGCGAGGGGGAGTAGGCCTCGTCGAGGAGTGAGGCCGAGGGATGAATCTCACGCCCGGATAGGTTGACGGCGACGAGGACGGTGGAGTCGTGGTAGGCCCGCGTGTAGACAAAAAGGGCTGCGTCGCCCGCGTCGATGCGCTCGAAGGCTCCGAAGGTCAGGGCGGGGACGCGGTGGCGCGCCTCAATGAGCGCGCGGTAGTACGCGTACACGGAGCAGGGATCCTCACGCTGGGCCTCGACGTTAATGGACGAGGCCGAGGCGGGCACGTCGATCCAGGGGCGTCCCGTCGTAAAGCCAGCGGCGGGGGAGCAATCCCACTGCATGGGGGTGCGTCCGTTATCTCGGGAGATCGCCGCCAGGCCCGCGGGCACGCCTTGGCCAGGGTGCGCGCGCAGGTAGTTGAGGGATTCGACGTCGCGGAAATCGGACTCATCGGTGAAATCGCCGCCGAGCATCCCGATTTCCTGGCCCTGGTAGATGAAAGGTGTGCCGCGCTGGAGGAAATACGCGGTCGCAAGGGCAGTTGCCGACTCGAACCAGGAGGTGGTGGGCTCACCAAAGCGCGCCACCGCGCGGGGCTGATCATGATTCTCCAGGTAGAGAGCGTTCCACCCCCGATCGCCGAGGGTCTCCTGCCAGCGCGTGAGGACCTCGGCGAGCTCGCCGTCTGCCAGGGGGCGAGGTGAGAACTTGCCGTTCTCCTGCCCGAGGTTGACGTGCTCGAACTGAATGAGCATGTTGAATTCGCGACGCTCGGGCGCGCAGAACAGGAGCGCGGATTCGGGGGAGGCATTGGAGGCCTCGCCGACCGTGAACGAGCCGGGGTGATGGGCGAAGGTGCGCTGATGCATCTCCTGGAGGAATTCATGCAGGCGTGGGCCGTCCGCGAAGCACTCGTGTCCCACGCCGAAGGGGGCGCGCGCAGGTCCGCCATCGGGCAGGCCGGGGCGTTTGGAGATGACGTCGATCGCGTCCACGCGGAAGCCGTCGACGCCGCGAGAGAGCCACCAGTTCATCATGTCGTAGACCGCGTCACGGACCGTGGGGTTTTCCCAGTTCAGGTCCGGCTGCTGCCGAGCAAACAGGTGGAGGTAGTACTGGCCCGAGGCGGGGTCGTACTCCCAGGCAGGGCCACCGAAGAATGACTCCCAGTTTGTGGGCTCCGCCCCTGGTGTTCCGGGTTCGAAGCCGGGACGCGGATCACGCCAGTAGTACCAGTCGCGGCGCTCAGAGTCGGGGCCCGAGGCCGACTCGACGAACCAGGGGTGCTCGATCGAGGTGTGGTTGACCACCAAATCCATGACGACGCGCATGCCCAGCTCGTGGGCGCGCTCGACCAGCGCGTCGAAGGCTGCGAGATCGCCGAACAACGGGTCAATGTCGCGATAGTCGGAAATGTCGTACCCGTTGTCAGCCTGCGGCGAGCGATAGATGGGGGAGATCCACACGATATCGACACCCAGGTCGGCCAGGTAATCGAGGCGCTGGTGAATTCCCGCCAGATCTCCGATCCCGTCGCCGTTCGTATCCTGGAAGGAACGCGGATACACCTGGTAGAGGACTGCGTTCATCCACCACGGGTCGGCGTCGACACGAGCGGCGGGCAGGAGATCGGGGCGCAGAATCATCGCGGTCCTCAAGGAGGGGATCAGGCCGAAGCGTCCGGGAGTAGCTGTGCTTGCGTGCTCAGCACGAGCTCGGAGGATGCCGGGAGCTGTGCGTTGCTGGTCGTGACGACTTCCTCGAAGAAATAATCCCTGAGGGAGATACCGGCGATCAACGTGATGATGAAGACGACGGCAATGATCGCGCAGATGATGATGGTACGTGTGCTGTCGGAGCTGGAGTCCGCCGCGGTGGAGCTGCTCACGCTCTGGGCAGGCCTGGGAGCCACACGGACCTGCTGTGGCCTGGCCTGCTGATAGCCGCCACGCGGGTGGCCCTGCTGCGGGTTCTGCTGGTATCCGCCTTGCTGCGGACCCTGTTGCTGACCCTGCTGGTAGCCAGCCTGCTGCTGACCCTGTTGCGAACCCTGTTGCGGGTTCTGCTGGTATCCACCCTGCTGCTGACCCTGCTGCGGGTTCTGTTGCGGGTTCTGCTGGTATCCGCCCTGCTGCTGGCCCTGTTGCGGGTTCTGCTGGTATCCGCCTTGCTGCTGGCCCTGTTGCGGGTTCTGCTGGTAGCCAGCCTGCTGCTGGCCCTGCTGGTATCCACCCTGCTGCTGGCCTTGCTGGTATCCGCCCTGCTGCTGGCCTTGCTGGTATCCGCCCTGCTGCGGGCCCTGCTGGTATCCGCCCTGCTGCGGGCCCTGCTGCGGGTTCTGCTGGTATCCACCCTGCTGCGGGTTCTGCTGGTATCCGCCCTGCTGCGGACCCTGCTGGTATCCGCCCTGCTGCTGGCCCTGCTGGTAGCCGCCCTGCTGGTATCCGCGCGGGTTGTATCCACCCATCGGCGGACGCTGATAGGGCTGGCCATTGTGGGGCGGGAATTGGGCGCTCATGGTGGACTTCCTGTAGGTGAGTCAAGTCTCAGGGATCGTTCTGTATCCTACCAGGCGCTAGGCTTGGGGCATGACGATCGACTACCTGACCCGGCCTCGTCCGCTTTCTCCTCGCCAGGACATCCTCCCCGTGATCATCGGAGGAGACTTCGGCGTCTACGGAATCGGCCGCTGTTTCAATGAAGCTTTCGGATGTCGCTGCATCTGCGTGGGGTCCCAGCCGACCGAATCGATTACACGGTCACACTTTTTCGATGTTCGTCATGTGAGCGCCCACGCGACGGATGCGCAGCTGCTCGACACGCTCATGACGATCGCGGGGGAGCATCCCGACAAGAAGCTCATCCTCATGGCGAACCACGACATTTTCTCCGCGTTCGTGGCACGCAACATGGACAAGCTGTCGCGACACTACGCGCTGCCCTTCCCGAACCTGGAGGTCATGAACCGCCTGACGGATAAGGCCGAGTTTGCCCGCGCCTGTGAGCGCGCCGGCATTGACACCCCCGGCACGGTCGTCGTCGACTTCTCCGACGCGACGAACGAGGCCTGGGTTGCCCCGGAGATTCCCTTCACGTTCCCCGTGGTGGCCAAGGCGGCCAACGGTGAGCCCTACGACGTTCTCGAGTTCGAGGGCAAGCGCAAGATCTGGTTTATCGACACGCCCGCCGAGCTGGCCAAGCTGTGGGAGACCCTCAAGAAGGCGGGCTTCCGCGACACCTTCCTGGTTCAGGAGCTCGTTCCCGGCGACAATACGGCGATGCGTTCCATCACCGCGTACGTCGACTCGCGCGGCGAGGTCACCCTCATCGGTTCTGCCCGCGTGCTCCTGGAGGACCACGCGCCGACCATGATCGGCAACCCCGTCGCCATGATCACCGAGGACTTCCCGCAGCTGTGGGCGGACGCATGCGCGCTGCTGACCGAGAACGGCTATCGGGGATTCGCGAACTTTGACGTCAAAATCGATCCGCGCGATGGGCGCGCCCTGTTCTTCGAGGTCAACCCGCGTATCGGCCGCAACAACTGGTACATGGCCGCCGCGGGCGCCAATCCCATGATCCCCATGGTGGCCGACCTCATCGACGGCCAGGCCTGCGAGCAGACCCAGGCCACCGACGAGATCCTCTACACGCTGGTTCCCGACTCGCTGCTCCTGCGCTACATCACCGACTCCGACCTGCGCGGCCGCGTCAAGCGCATCATCCGCGAGGGACGTCGCTTTGACCTGCTTCTGAACCCCACCGAAAAAGACCTGCGCCGCAACCTCATCGTGTGGCTCCAGAAGCAGAATCACCGCCGTAAGTTCGCGCGTTATTACCCCGAGCCGACCGAGACCTCGTACTGAGACGAACCGCCCGCTCGCACGGCCCCCGTCGCCGGGCCACGGCCTCGTCGATGGGGGCAGGGCCCCTGCTAGACTGACCACCGAAACTTTCGACAAACCGAGGACACCATGACGACCACCTCACTTGTGCCCATCTCTCAAGAAGACAAGACCGCCGCTGTCTCCGGCTTCCAGGACCGCTCCCTTCCCATCGAACAGACCTGCGTGTGGGAGACCTTTGAGAAGTCGCAGGGTCATGGCGTGTGGGGACGCTACGCGTGGTGCGAGGACGACACCAAGGTCGCCTTCATCACCCTGTACAAGTACTCCCTGCGCGGCGTGCACTACCTGTGGGCCAAGTGGGGACCCGCGTGGGTCAAGGAGGCCACCCCCGAGCGGGAGGCCGCGCTGCGCGCCGACCTGCTCGCAGAAATCCACAAGCGCGACAAGTCCGTCGCCTTCGTGCGCCTGCACGCCATCTACCAGCACCCCGACCTGGTGATGCCGCTGCAGACCATCTCCTACGACCGCACCGTCGTCATCGACACCTCCGGCAAGACCGAGGACGCGATCCTGGCGACCATGACCAAGTCCGGTAAGCGCTCGATCCGCTCCGGCTTGAAGAAGGGCAAGGCCGAGGGCGTCACCTTCCACGAGGACACGGCCAACGCGGCCGAGGTCATCGACGAGTACTACGCCGTCATGGAGGAGACCGCCGAGCGCGACGGGTTCCGTCCTCACCCCAAGGACTACTACATGAGCCTGCTCACCACGCTCGGCCCCAAGCATGCGCGCATTTTCTCCATGCGCGACGCCGACGGCAACATCCTGTGCTGGGACTTCTGCCTCGTCGAGGGCATCCGCGCCCAGGCCGAGTACGGCGCCTCCACCGAGGCCGGCCGACGCCTGCGTCAGCCTCCGGTCCTTGACTTCCTGGCCGCCGAATTCCTGGCGCGCGACGGCGTGCGTGAATTCGACCTGATGGGTGCGCACTCGCCGCGTTGCCCCGATCTGTACAGCGTCGGCAAGTACAAGAGCGCCTTCGCCTCGCACTACACGGACGTGCCCGGCGGCTGGGACATGCCCGTCAAGAAGGCCACCTACCGTGCTCTGACCGCCGCCAAAGCGGTGAAGGACTGGCGCGCCCGCTCCTGAAGGGCGCCCTCACCAGGGATAGAATCCCACTAGCAACATACGCTCTCGAAGGAATCAAACAAGGAGACACCGTGCCCGACATCTCGCTCGTCATCGACGGAGAAAACCAGACCGTACCGGCGGGGACCACGGGCACGACGTGGTTCGACAAGGCCCGCGACGTCGTCGCCATCAAGGTCGACGGCGAACCTCGTGACCTCGCCACTGCCTTCGAAGAGGGCACGACCGTCGAGGCCATCACCCTGGCCAGCGAGGACGGCCTGAACATCCTGCGTCACAGCGCGACCCACGTGCTCGCGCAGGCCGTTCAGGACGTCTTCCCCGACGTGAACCTCGGCATCGGCCCCTTCATCACCGACGGCTTCTACTACGACTTCGGCAACATCGACGCTGTCACCCCCGAGCTGCTGCGCGACCTCGAGAAGCGCATGAAGCGCATCATCAAGGAGGGGCAGCGCTTCGTGCGCCGCGAGATCTCCGAGGACGAGGCCGTGGTTGAGCTGGCTGATCAGCCGTACAAGCTCGAGCTCGTCACCACGAAGGGCAAGGGCGCCGAGGGCGCGTCCGTCGAGGTCGGCGGCGCGACGCTCACCATGTACGACAACGTGCGCCGCGACGGCTCGGTGGCCTGGAGGGACCTGTGCCGCGGCCCCCACCTGCCCTCCACCAAGCTCATCGGCAACGGCTTCGCGCTGACCAAGGCCTCGGCCGCCTACTGGAAGGGCGACCAGTCGAACGATCAGCTCCAGCGCATCTACGGCACTGCTTGGGCCTCCAAGGAAGACCTCGTCGCCTACCAGGAGCGCATCAAGGAAGCCGAGCGCCGCGACCACCGTCGCCTGGGTGCCGAGCTGGACCTGTACTCCTTCCCCGAGGAGATCGGCCCCGGCCTCGTCGTCTTCCACCCCA
>ERZ773214.2369-NODE-2369-length-10232-cov-5.385968_pt1 | contig 10232 bp, 6 predicted proteins | sample MGYA00511238_ERZ773214 | MGnify/ENA primary metagenome ERZ773214 (study PRJEB29015, sample SAMEA2738157) | human oral metagenome | biome: human oral; feature: human-associated habitat; material: saliva | place: China | collected 2259 ...
GATCTGGCTTGCGGCGGACGCATCGCGAGCGAACGTCACCTCTGCCGGACTCATCATCCTGGCCTGGACAGCGGCCGCCCAGGCCGCCGGCATCATCCGGCTGGTGCGGGCGAATGGATGACGATCGGGATGCCACAAGTACGAGCCGGCCGCCGCCCATCAAAGTCCGAGCCGAAGCGGGTAACTGCGCTATCTCCCCTACTCGCGGGAATCCGTAAGAGCACCCAGAACCGCCGACCACCCAGAAATTGGATTGGTACCATCAATAAACTCCGGTAAAACGATGTCGAACGACACACTATCCCCCACTACATGCGCATGTTTGTGAACATCCGCACTACGAAGAAGATCAATTCGATCATGACTCATATCATACATTCTCACAAACCCTACTTGAAACGGACGTCGAAACGCTTCCTCTGACTTCAATCCACTCACATCGAAAACATAGTTCTCACCACAATATCGGCAAGCCGACTGAACTAACCCTTGCCAGACAGGGTCAGAAAGTTCGCCCCGCATTCCCTTCAGGACACCCTCGACCGTTCGCCCCTCCACACCAACCGGCAACCAGTGAATACCCACGGAAAGCAGGAAAAGCCGCGACTCGAACGCATCATCGCCCACGGAGACGCCTGACTCTACTTGATACCACCCCTGGATGTGGTGCCGACTGACCCCTTGCGTCGTGGCCTTAACTTCCACGCCAACGTCACCAAGCACAAAATCTCTGCTGGATTGAGAGTGGCCTGTCCACAAATGACCAATCTCATCATCCGAAAAATGCCGCGACCTGACCAGGCATTCCAGCAAGGAAAGCTCAGCGGCAAGACCTGTGAGGGCATTCACCCTTCTGCCCCCGCTTTTAAATGCTAAAGCAATAAGACGTTCCGTGGCCGAAAATGCCTTCTGGGCATCTACATCAATACCCTGATGTAAAAGTTCGACCAAAATTGCGGTAAACAGCGCGTCTACGTGCTCCCCAGCCGGAAACACAATTCGATTCGCACGCAAAACCCCACCATCATCACTTCTCCAGACATTCAAGTCCAGTCGCCGAGCAACAGAGTCTACGCGAGATTCCAACGGCTCTTTAGAAATAAACAGTTCCAATCGACCCCGATGGTCGCGAGCATATGCAAGTTTACGGCTATTACCGACCCAACGCACAAACCGTTGATCTCTCCCTTGAGCACACCGAGCCTCGGAGACTGCTTTCCTTAACACCTCAAATGTAGCATCAGTATCGATATCGTTACACATACCTATCTCCGATTTCTATTGTTGGCCGCACGTACATAGTCGGGCCCGCCCGCCGGGATGCTCATACCTACCGACAACGAAGCCTCACCCTCCCCTCGATCAATCAACTGGAAAAGTACGAGGCCTAGCTCTCCCTCGCAACGAGTCCCATCTTCGAGCCTTCTGACAGGCTGATCCAATACGATTGCATCAAACACATCGTCTCCGGCATATCCATACTCAACTGCACGTCTAGCCCCCCACTCTGCTTCCAATTCGCAGCCAGAGACCCTCCTTCGCATCGGTTTGACCGGTACGCCATAGCGTGTCGACAACTTGAAGAGCGGACCCGCATGTATAGACGCACCCGACCCATACCTCAGGCCAAACCGAAATCTAGGCCGTTGCAAATCGTTTGACGGAGAGAACTTAAGATTCCATCGCTGAGGCGGAGTCTCGTCAGTCATGAGTCCGTCTACCTTCCGTCCAATGCTGGCAGCCCACAGTCTTAGGTAGGCAGCTAAAGAGTACGGCGACCTACCTCCTAGGTAGACCTTTGCATCATTGACTGCCGGGGCACGATACAGGGGGAGGTGGCAGGATTCAGTTGGATGGATACCGACTAGTCTCGCAGCAGCATTCCATTTTTCAAGTTCATCTGCCTCCTGGCCGTGAAACTTGTATCTCAACTTATCAAGTACATCTGCCACGGTCATGAGCGAACAACTCGCAGATGTCACCAGCCCTCCTGGGACACCCACAACACCTGCGTCTTCCGCAAGGAATAGATCTCTCACAAGGCACTGATTCTCAATGTCGTCTGTTGGATAATTCATATACCGCACGACGGGCCTGCGTCCCGGCGAGAGCGTACTGGTCGTCAAGGATGACACCTTGCTGGTAGGACGAAAACTTCGTCCTTGAAGAACCACCACCCCCGGGAGACGAGATTCATCAGCACGCATCGCTAAAATTATCTGTTGACGGAGAACTCGATCAGCCTCAGCATACTCCGAGAACAGTTTCAATTGTTCTCCGGTAAGGTACACGCGACAAAGATCTAATGTCCTTCCCCGATACCCGAACCACCTCTGCATCTGCATCTGGGTATCGGCGACCGGGCTATTTGATGACCGGAGAAACACCGTCGTAAGCAGACCTTCCAAAGTCAGACCGCGAGACATCACGTTACCAGAAATGAAGATAGATGACTGGTTGACCGGAGGATGCCAGGCTCCACAGCTGTCGGATCGTGGATCGAACTGTGGTCGTTCATCTGAATCGGGACGACTATTGATGACATCAATCCTAGTGCACGGAACGATTTCTCGCCTTATCACCTCTTCGACTTCGCTCCAAGTTGGTACATCAACAATATCGAACCTATCGGCATACTCTTTCGCGATTTTCGAGGCCGAGATACGATACTCCTCATACTGATTTATCCAAGCCTGCCGTAGAGATTCAAGATCACTAATCACTCCTTCACCGGTCTTTCCTCCTTCCCCATCCCACCAGTAGGTGATTGCGTCCTTTACGCTGAAGTGATCATCTAGGTCGGCTGAGGGGTGGATCAGCATAGACGTAACAGGGGCTACTTTACTTTTAATCTCACCGACCGAACTGAATGTCATACCGGCGGCAGTACTCGGGCCCAACTTTCCTGACCGAATCGTCGATATTGCTGCAGCTATGATGTAGGCCCGCAGTCCCCGTTTGAGTAGCTCTTCGTCAACGCACTCCATGGTGATAGACGCTGATTCATTTGTTCTGCCTACGTCTGCAGCCGCATTCTCGTTATCATCGGGCAGAATAGGTTCATCAATCAGGCTGCAGAAACAGTCTGCGAGAGGACCATAGAAGACATCTGCCCCGATATACCAGTTCCTTACATTACCTCCATCGTACGTGATCTCCCGGGGACACAACATTCCGGACGCACCGGGTGTGCGTAGCGCCGCAACAAAGTCTCTCGGAACCAACGGATTTTCGCTGTTCTGAAGAAAGTTTGCCTGCGGCGTCGCCGTGTAGGCAATGTACGTAGAATAGACATGCTCTGCTTTGGTTCTCGTTGGCACCGCACTATCTGCCCAAAGATCGAGAATTCCGAACGGAATTCTCTTGATTTCTTGGAACGAATCACCATCAGGTTTCACCTGGTCGTCGGCTATGGAAGCGTCATCCGCCTCGTCGTCAATAACGAGCAGATTGACGTCTACACCGCACTTGGCAGCAGCAGGGAATACGTTGTTGCTGAGAATACGACTTACCGAGGCAAGATGGTTGACCTCTTTCATCGCAACAAACACAATGGGAGTTCTTTTCCGAAATGCTCGCTCTGCCCTTTTTTCATTAATGGCGTAGGCGCCCTTAACGGCATAGCGTTCACCTCCTGAACGCATAGACGGGATAAACACGCATTCCCCTAGCGACGAACTGCCCCCTAGTAGTTGAGAGCGCACTCGATCCATAGTCTGGCGCCATAATGCTGTCTGCCTACCAGCAAGTAGAACAATGACATTCACGCCCTTGTCGAGCGCGCGCGCCATGAATCCAATCATGGATGCCGTTTTCCCAGATTGAATAGCGCCAATGACGATTCCACTTCGATAGCGCGTGTTGGGCCAACGAGAATCGCCCGTAGGAAGAATGGCTCTGTCGCATATGTAGGCAGAATCATCCTTAATGACCTGCCCGCTGGGGTAGGCATAGTTCTCGAGAACCTGATTATAGCGCTCCTGCCATCCTATGCTGATGCGCGTATAGTTTTCTTCTGCCGAGACTGCCGGAAGAACCATGTAATCACCGATTCTCTTCGCAACTCAAGTATGCCAGTTCTGCAAGTCCAGATGTTCCATAGGTTCGCCGTATAGTATCGTCTGCCTCTTCCACAGAGATATCTAGAACCTCAAGGAATTCTTTTACAACCTTCCCGATGAACTGCCACTGCTGTCGAGACTGAGTTTTGCTCGGCCGCTTCCATGCTTTAGAAGCCTCCTGAATCGCGTAAACAGCATCATCGACATCATCCTCCAACTTTTCTTTACGCACACTATAGGCGGCAGCTAGAGCGATGAATGAAGAAACCAACTGCAACTCTTGCCACCTGCTGCTGGTTTTAAACGGGGCGCTCCACGTTTCGTCTGGAAGGATCTGGTGAGCATCAATCGCACCATCGAGCATCTCCATGACCTTAAGAATACGGTGCCGGTCCCTCAGAGGATCACTTGGATTTTCCTGAATTCGCTTAAGAAGTGCGTTAATTTGGTTAGCCGTCGATCTCCCTCCTATACCTCCGTCTTCGACAAGGAGTGCAGCAACAACCCAGGACAACGCTTTGGTACGTTTGTATCCCGCGGTTTTCATTGCATAAGTTCCGTTGGCGTCTCCCAACGCCTCACCTGTCGACGAAATTTGTTCCCATGACTCCATAAGGAATGGGGCGACCTTTTCAGGTTCATCAGCATCTCCGCTCGTTACCAGGAGCGCTCGCATGAAATCTAGCTCATGATAGGCAGCATTCCGAATCTCTTCGGCATTGAGACGTTTACCCTGCCGATTGTATAGACTGAACACCTCATGGATTTGCTTGCTGGATGCTTCGCTGTAGATAATTACGGGAATGCGATACTTGGACTGCCTTTCGAAAAGGTCTCTGACCTTTTTAGTTTCGTCCGCGACCGGAATTGTCAGCATTCGAATTTCTGAGTAGTATCTCCCCTGTACCTGCTCTAGTTCACCCATCAACGTAGATCTGCTTCCCTTTCTGAGAGGAAATGGGAAGTACATTGCCCGCTCAACCGCTGTAGTCAGTCTCGTTGTTTCATGAGAACGCCACTGCTTTTTGAAACTGTTGGCGTAATCACTTTGGAAACAATCGATGAGATCATCTTCATCGACTCCCCACTTCTTGGCTTTGGATCTAACGTTGTCCAGGGCTCGTGGGTGTGAAGCCGTGAATCTAAGGATGGAGGTCAAGCGCTGCTTTCCATCAATGATCTCGAAGTGATCCCCCTCACTGTCATTTGTCTTCAGCAAGATTACAGATGGAAGTGGGATTCCTCTGAGAATAGACTCAATAAGTAGCTGTGCGTCTCCTGTCGGCCAAACATCTGCTCTTTGGTATGAGGGGGATAGGTTGAGATCTTCCTCATTTGCATGCTCACGAAATTCCGTAATAGGCCAGACGCTGGCTTCGGCTATGATAGGTCCGCTAGTCTCTACTTCTTGTGAGTCTTCGACGTCTTCCCATTTTTCAACCCATTCAGCCGAAGCTGTCGCTAACGTAACGGTACCTTCGGTCTCGTCTTCTAGGGCGTCGATGAACTCCTCACGTAATTCGTTCGCCTTCTCTAGTCTATTCAGCAGTGTCGTCAAAAGCTCTTCAGTGGACGCGTTTTCTGGATTCTTCAATCCAAGTAGTTTTGCCAATGACCGATCCGCGGCTTCGGTCGAAGTTGTGTCGATCTCTTCAGGAAGATGTAGCCACCCCTGCACATCGACAAGAAGACTGCGCCAAGATCCTTCTGTCATTTCAGCGACTGAAACGGAATCTGTGCCGCTGGTTACCTCCACTCCCTTTGGGGTCGGCCCAGCTTGCATCAACCCCTTAATTTGTTCAAGAATATCTACTTCCACTTCTGAGATTGCTTCTTGCATGCTCGTCTCCTCAATGTCGTTCCATTTTGGTGCCGGATTCAAGGCCATGATGTCGCGCACAAAGGCCCGCCACGGTCGCCTACCCGATTTCAACTGTAACTTCACAGCGGAATCAATTAGTACATTCAGTCCTTTTAATGTCACCGTGTCACCCGAGGACACACAGTCCGCGCCCCAGGTAACTTGCAGTCGTTCAGCGATGAGTCGTCCGCATTCGCCTTTCCCGGCAACATCGTCGAGTTCAAGGCCAACGAATCGCCCCATTGACACTAGCGCCGATTTCTTTTCCTTGCTTCCAGGGCCCAGCGGCTCGGCCGGCTGATTCCCAAGAAAGTACATCCTTGCGACAGCATTAGCTTTGCTCGCAGCACTTTGGTAGCCGGATAACTGAGTACTGCTCATAGACTCATCAACATCCATTGTTGATTACCTTAGTTAATAGGGACGGGTGTGGTTAGAACGGCATGGCTAGTATGATTAGTTTCGCCCATGATGCTGGGACGAGCGGTTGGGTGACCTCATTAATTCCTTCAACTGGTTGATTTCGGCTCGTTCTGCTGAACCGCGGTTGGTCCAGCGACGCTCTACACTGATTCTGCCTCCTGGGCTCTTGAGCGTTGCGTTGCAGATGCGTCAGCCTGGATCGTAGTCCTGTTGAGCCCGCTCCACCGGATGTTGACTAGAACGTAGCTGAGCACCCCAACAGGGGTCCGTTCCGTCAGTATGGACAGATCTTGCGATAAGTGCGATCGGTGCAGGATGGCCATCAGCAGCCACACTGTTGCCCTTACAGCAAGTCACCTCTGCAGTCGCGTGTTTTTTGTCAGTATTCATCTGGTCCGCGCCTATCTGTTGCGCTCCGACAGCCCGGTGCGATCCGTGGCCATGCTCGACAGCGCAACGCAACACTCGACATATAGGCGAAACCTTTCAGTAACGACTTTGTGATCTTCTTCAGTTTCGTGAGGTCGGGCCGGCTTTTGGCTCTCAACCGGCTAAGCTTATTCCGTGCCTACCATCCCCTTCTACTACGTTGACCTGTTCGCGGGTATCGGGGGTTTCCACGCGGCCCTGTCTGGGATGGGCGGCCAATGCACCTACGCGGTCGAGATCGACAAGGACGCCGCCCGCATCTACGAGCAGAACTGGGGCGTCGGTGCCCTCGGCGACATCACAGTTGATGCGGGCGAACACGGTGTGTCCGAGAGGATCCAGCCCCACGACATCCTCGCCGCCGGGTTCCCATGCCAGCCCTTCTCCAAGTCCGGTGCCCAGGCCGGGATGCTGGACGAGGTGCGGGGCACGCTCTACTTCAACATTCTCAAGATCGTCCAGGAACGTCACCCCACGGTGCTTCTCCTCGAGAACGTTCGGAACCTCGCCGGACCACGCCACGCCCACGAGTGGGACGTCATCGTCAGGTCCCTGAGGAGGCAGGGGTATCGCGTCGCAGGCACTCCCGCCATCCTCTCGCCACACCAGCTCGGACCAGAGCGGGGAGGGCGTCCACAGGTCAGGGAGCGAGTCTTCATCACCGCCACGTACGACCCCAACGGCATCGGGTCCACAGATCCCCAGCCTGTGGCGAGACCCAGAGAACTGTACGCGGATGGGCCAGTCGACTGGAAGATAGACGACTACCTACTCGCTGACGTCGAGGGCTACGACCTGTCGGATGCCGAGAAGGACTGGATCTACGCCTGGGACGACTGGGTACAGCGGTTTCGCCACCACAATCCGGGGAAGAAACTGCCTGGGTTCCCCATCTGGGTCGATGCCTGGCAGACGATCGAGGACCTGGAGATCCAGATCGAGTCGGGAGAGCTCGACGACGTTCCCGCCTGGAAGATGAACTTCCTGCGCAAGAACGCGCAGCTCTTCACCGACAACGCGGCCTGGTGCCGGGCGTGGATGACCACCTCTGGCGTGAAGAACTTCCCACCGTCGCGCCGTAAGCTCGAGTGGCAGGCACAGGACATCGAATCCCTCTGGGACTGCCTCATGCACTTCCGTCCGTCCGGTCTGCGCGCGAAGCCGCCCACCTACGTTCCCGCACTTGTCGCCATCACACAAACCAGCATCGTCGGTAAGAAACGTCGCCGGCTGGCACCTCGGGAGGCCGCCCGCCTTCAGGGGTTCCCCGATGAGTTCTCCTTTGCCGGCCAACCCGACGCCAAGACCTACAAGCAGCTGGGGAACGGCGTCAACGTAGGCGTGGTCTGGAACGTACTCAAGATGCACTGTGACCGCGATCGCCGCATCCTCGAGTCGACAGCGTCCGGCCGCCGTATCCTCAATGCGGTAGATGCCGCTCCAGCAAGTCCTGATGAGGCGGTCCGCAAGCTACTGACGAGGTGATGTATGCAGCCTGCGCTATCGGATGATGGCTCATCCGACCCGCTGCACGCTCCCGAACCAGCACGAGACAAGCCCGCCGATCCGAAGGTGAGCGCTCGCTACTCCAACCTGTCACGGCGTGACACCTCCCCAGAGATGGAACTGCGGCGAGCGCTGTGGCGGATAGGACTGCGGTATCGGGTGCAGTACAAGGTCCCGGGGATTCCACGTCGCAAGGTCGACATTGCCTTCCCCGGGAAGAAGGTGGCGGTGCAGGTCGACGGCTGCTTCTGGCACGGCTGCCCTGAGCACGGAACCATGCCCGGCCGGAACTCCGAGTGGTGGAGGTGGAAGATCGCGAGGAACCAGGCCCGCGACCGTGACACCGATGAGAAGCTCAACGCCCTTGGATGGACGGTTATCCATATCTGGGAGCACGAGGACTCTGACGATGCAGCAGGGCTCGTAGCCCACGCAGTCACCGCAGCGACCAAGGACCACCAGAGATCCGCTGAAGCCCGGGCCGAGTAGATGGGTACCCGGCGGTAAGGTTCCAGACGAGGCTGTTTGTGTGGAATCCCGGCAATTACTTGTCCTCACGGCAAGGGCTCGGACCAGAGTCAGTCGGCAGCCCAGTCACCTCAGGCAGTGTCAGCGAAGCCTTAAGCCCACGGGCCGCTCCCAGCCGATGTGCGTCGTGCGCGACGCATGGACGTTGCGAACGACGCACATGGAGCCGGGGAGACTCTCGCGCCACCACCGCTCGAGACCGCGGGAATCAACGGGACCTTACTTGAACTCGCAGGCGACGCCGTCCCCGTCCCGATCCAGCTCTTCACGGTATCCAGGGTCGCCCCGATACAAGGGAGCTGCTCCCGCCTCCTTTGCCTTCTTGCAGTTGGGAAAGTACGTGCTCTCCTGCTTCGGCTCCTCAGCGGGCGCGGGAGCCGCTGCGCCACCGCCGGCCTGCATCGTCGTCTTTGGTGTCGGCTCGGGCTCCTGCGTCGTAGATGGCGCAGGAGACTTCGACGGCGGGGCCTGCGTCGTCGGAATCGGCGACGGTGTAGGACTCGGGGACGGGGTTGGACTCGGAGTAGGCGACGGAGAGGGAGTCGGAGTAGGTGACGGCGACGGAGAAGCAGTCACCGTCGGCGAAGGAACAGGTGCCGGTGAGCCCGCATCGTCAGCCAAGGACGGAATCCCGCACCCGGCCAGGCCAGCGCAGGTCGCCATGGCCAGGGCCGCGGACGCCGACCTCACCACCATCCTCTGACGACCCGACATCCGCGCGGCCAGCCGGCTCACTCCAGTGCAGGAGGACAGTAAGAATCCAGAATGGGATGGAAATACCTTCATGAGAACCTCGATAGGGGAAAACAAAAGACAGCACGTTGCGTCACGTCATGCCGTACAGCACTCCACGCGACATGACGAGACACCTATCAACACACCTTGCATTGAGCGCGGACGGCGACCCACCGCAGCGACAGACGAGCCTCACTTATTGCATGCAATACCGTCGTGGTTACGGTCCAGTTCGGGACGGTAGCCAGGATCACCCTCATACATTGGTGCCGCCCCAGCCGCCTTGGCCTCCTTGCAGTTGGCGTAGAACTCCTTCTGAGGCTCGGGTGCCGACTCCGACTTCTTCTGAGACTCCGACTCGGAGTCCGCCCCTGACTCGGAGCCCTCCCCCGAGTCCGAGCCGCCGAGCCAGCCGCTCCAACCGGACGAGTCCTCCGTCGGCTCCGCGGCAGGCTCCTCACCAGACTCTTCGGCGGGCACCTCCTCGGAGGCGGCAGAGTCGCCTCCACCAGCGGCATCCTGCTGGGACTCGGCCGGCGCAGCGGACGACGCAGCATCACTGCTGGCGCTGGAGACGTCATCGCAGCCTGCGATTCCAACGCCAAGGACCAGGGCGAGGAGCACAGGAGCCGAGGTCCTCAGCAGCCCCCGCCGCCTCGACGTCGAGGAAGACACTGATGAAACAGACG
>ERZ773214.2374-NODE-2374-length-10208-cov-6.106766_pt1 | contig 10208 bp, 9 predicted proteins | sample MGYA00511238_ERZ773214 | MGnify/ENA primary metagenome ERZ773214 (study PRJEB29015, sample SAMEA2738157) | human oral metagenome | biome: human oral; feature: human-associated habitat; material: saliva | place: China | collected 2259 ...
CCATATCCTTCTGTGCATCCCACATATCACCTTGCTGACCATTATAATAGTCAGCCTCCTCTGCTGTCATGACAATCGTCAGTAACCATTCAAATAGCTCATAAATTAAACTACCCGTTTGAATCATCATCCATGCCATTACAACAGCAACAAACGACTGTTGTTTTACCCATTTCCTACAAAGATAGACGAAGTAAGGGAACATCAATGCCCCAAAAGAGAAATGCACTAAACGATCATAATGATTGCGTGGATCATGGAAGAAACCTTTATCAACCAATCCTAATGATACTGCCCATTCCTTATAAGGAACGTAAGAATAAATGTAACGCGTTCCAATAACATGGAGCAGCGTAAAACCAACAATACCAATAAACGCCGACATCGGTAGCTTCTTTCTAAACACATCTATTATCAGCGGTATCAATAATAGTACTGTACCAATATGCTGCAGCGTCTGCTCATTCGGATAGATTGGATGAATACAAGTAATGACCGTCACAATCACCACCAACAAAACAAGCATCAGTTTTATTTTATCTATCATTTTGTTATTATACTTTATACGTTAACAGAGGGACAAAGATAATTCTTTTTTTTAAAAAAACGAACTCATTTCTTGAACGATATAATCTTTTTCATCAGACACTTTCTCCTTAATTTCACGCCCTCATCTTTTCTCTACCCCAAATTATCATCATAAAAATAAATTCAACATGATTATCGAACGATGCTTTATAGGCAGAAAGCATAAACTATTTTTAGCTCAGTAATCTTTCTACCAGCCATAACATCCTCCCCTATGCTTCAACTCTTATTAGTAAACTCATCCTATTGTGATATTTCTAAAACTAACCATACAAATCATCTACTAAACTTTAAACAGTACTAAAAGGGCATTCTGCACTTAGTGGCTTAGTTATTCCTCTGAACGAAGGTCTATTGTCATTGATAGGTGACGCTCCAGACGATTTGGATTCTTCTATATTCAATCTTCCCTCGTATGAGAGTTGCTGTAAATCTGTGAAACGGTGGGTAAAACGTGCTGGCATTAACAAACACATCAGTTGGCATTGTGCTCGCCACAGTTTTGCTGTAAACATTCTCAACAATGGTGCAAATATTAAAACGGTAGCCAGTTTGTTAGGGCATAGCGGATTGAAGCATACCGAGAAATACACTCGTGCAGTGGATAAGTTGAAGTCAGAGGCTATCAATAGTTTGCCAGGGTTGAATTTATAAGTAAATATCTCGTGTTTATAGCAAATTATGTTTATCTTTGCACATATTAACTAACAATTTGAATATGCTCCACAAAAGGTTTCATAAAAGACGAGGAAGATTACCATCAGTAGAGGTTGTAGATCTATTTTGCGGAATAGGAGGGCTTAGTTATGGAATGAAATCACAAGGTTTTAAAATTCTCAAAGGTTTTGATTTGGATGCGACCTGCAAATATTCTTATGAGACTAATAACGAAGCTGAGTTTCAATATAAAGATATAAGGAATGTCACTCAAAAAGATATATTGCCTCTTTATTCTAAAAATTCTATTAAAGTTTTAGCGGGATGTGCACCATGCCAGCCCTTCTCTTCTTATGCTTTTAAAAATAAGACTAAGGATAAAGAAAAATATAGTCTTTTAGATGAATTTGGGCGATTAGTAAAAGAAGTTCATCCTGATATAGTAACAATGGAAAATGTACCTGCTATTACATCCTTTAAATTAAAATCGGTTTTGTCTGACTTTATTAAGGTGTTACAGGAGGAGAATTTTTTTGTAACGTATCAGGTTGTATATTGCCCCAATTATGGAATTCCACAAACTCGTAAGCGTTTGGTGCTTCTAGCTTCGCGTTGGGGTGAAATCAAAATAATTCCACCTACTCATACAAAAGAAAATTATGTAACAGTACGAGATGCTATAGGGTATCTTCCACCATTAGAAGCAGGACATTGTTGCCCTACAGATTCATTACATAGGTGTCGTGAATTAACTCCTTTGAATATGGAAAGGATAAAGGCAACTCCTTACGGTGGAAGTTGGAAAGATTGGCCAGAAGATTTGATGTTAAATTGCCATAAGAAGAATGGCGGTAAAAGTTTTGGTAGTGTCTATGGTCGTATGGTGTGGGATAAACCTGCTCCAACGATGACTACTTTATGTACAGGTTTGGGCAATGGCCGGTTTGGGCATCCTGAGCAAAATAGAGCCATATCTGCCCGTGAAGCTGCTTTGTTTCAAACTTTCCCTAATACTTATAATTTTTTCCCAAATGAACAAGACGTTTCATTAACAAAAGTCTCTCGGTATATAGGAAATGCAGTTCCTCCGAAATTAGGAGAAGTAATAGCAGAAAGTATTAAGCAACATTTAAGAAATAACCAATTATGAAACAATATAATTTTAACATATCACTTAGTATTCTCAATCATTTGGGAAGAAATCTTTATAGAAATTTTATAACAGTCCTTGGAGAAGCTGTATCTAATTCATGGGATGCAGATGCGCATAATGTTTATATCACCATAGATCGTGAAGCAAGGATACTTATTGTTCGTGACGATGGTGAGGGAATGGATGAGGATGATTTTCAAAATAAATTTTTGAAAATTGGATATTCTAAACGAAAAGATAAGAGTACGCATACAAATAGCGGACGTCCATATATAGGAAGAAAAGGTATTGGTAAATTAGCTCTACTTTCATGTGCCCAAACAATAACAGTTCTTACAAAAAAGGAAAAAGAAGAATTGGTTGGTGGAATAATTGATAATGCAGGGCTTGATAAAGCTATCAGAAATGACATATCTTCTGATGAATATAATCTAGGCGTGCCAGATGATACTATAATTGCAACTTATAAAGAACGATTAGGTAAAGAAGGGACCGTTATAATCTTTCAAGATTTAAAAGACGGTATTCGCAATAGAGTTGAATATATAACAAAGTTAGTAGCTTTATATTTCCGTTTTTCTTTAAAGGATCCTAAATTTAATATTTATATAAATGAAAAGCTAATAACTATTAAAGAACTGAATTCTATAAAAGATAAAACCCAGTTTGCTTGGATACTCAATGATACGGAAGATCCTTATATTAAGGATAGTAAATTTCTTAAATCTAAAATTATTTCATTAGAGAACACTGCTATAAAAGGTTTTGTCGCATCTGTAGAGAAGCCTTCTGATATAAAAATAAAAGGGACAGATGAAAAGGTAACCATTGATTTGTATGTAAATGGACGGTTGAGAGAAAAGGATATATTGCGACATATTCCTATTGCACGAATTGTTCAAAGCTACCTTTATGGACAGATACATTTTGATAGTTTAGATGATGACATAGATCGTTTCACAAGTAGTCGAGAAGGAGTTGTTCCTGACGATCCTAAGTTTAAGGACTTATTGAATATGTTAGAAAATATACTCAAGACCATAATTAACGATTGGGATATATGGCGTACAGAAATAAATCAAGATGAGGATCAGGAAAATTCAAGAATGACTAAGAAACAAAGAAAGTCCAAAGAGTTGTTTAATGTGGTGGTAGAAGACTTCATTCCATCAAAGGAAAATGATATTAGCCGAAAGAAAGTAGATGGTTGGATAAAGGAAATGCAAGAAGATGCAGAGTTTAATCTATCTTCTTATGGCGAATGTTTCGTTTCTGAGAACCTTTTACGGAAATATGTCAAGGAGAAGAACATTCCCATTCCTCAAAATATTCAAAACAAAATTAATGCTTGGAAGACACAAGCAGAAAACGCAAAACAGAATGCCAATATTAACTTTAATATTCGAGAAGATGATACAAATTTAACTCACTTGGATATGGATAGTTTAGCTTATCTCGCAGATGATGAAACTGATCGAATAAAAAAGGCTACTTTGAGGAGAGATGCAACAGAATACAAGCCCATTAGAGATGCTCTAGCACACACCTCTCGACTAACAGTAATAGCAAAAAGTCAATTAACGATCACGTATGAGAATATTAAAGCAAGAATAATTAGTTTGTTGAATATGGCTTAAAACACTAAATATGGCGATACCAAAGTTTGAAAATTTTCTCTACCCATTTTTAAGTCAACTCAAAGATAAGGATGTGAGCATGACAGAAATGAAGAATGCTCTTGTGAAGCATTTTAATCTCAGTAAAGAGGATTGTTCATTGAAGACGAAGAATGGTTCTGCTTTTCAATTGAACGACCGCATTGGTTGGTCTCGCCAATGGCTGAGGCGCGCCCTTTTTATAGAGATACCTCAGCGTGGAGTATATCGGATAACACAACGCGGTAGAGATTATTTGAAGATGCATACCTATCTAAGAAAAGAAGACTTGCTGCAATATTCTGAATTTGCAGAATATGCACACATGTCTATATCTTTGAAGGACAAGCAGACATACAAGAAAACTGAAACAGATGAGATACTAGATGAATTGACCCCAACAGAGCAAATGGACGTTGCTTTCAAGAGCATTAATGATGACCTTGCCGCAGACTTGCTACAACGGGTATTGGATATGAGTCCAAACTTCTTTGAGAAACTTGTGCTTGATCTACTCTTAAATATGGGATTCGGAAGCCGAAACAAGGAGATGGCCATAGTCACTCCCACCAGTCATGACAATGGCGTGGACGGCATCATTCCCGAGGATGCCCTTGGGCTTGACAAGATCTATATCCAAGCTAAGCGATATGCAGATAATCCTGTCAGTAAACCAGAGATACACAAGTTCATTGGTGCACTTGATGAACAAAAGGCCACTAAGGGAGTATTTATAACCACTAGTAAATTCACTACTGGTGCAATTGAAACAGCCAACAAGGCTAGCAAGAAGATTGTTCTTATTGACGGAAAAAAACTTGCTGACTATATGATAGAATACAATGTAGGAGTTAGTGAAAAGAAAGTATATGAAGTAAAGAAATTAGATTCCGATTACTTTGAAGAATAATGAGAATAGCATGGTAAACAAAAAAATAAAATTAGTAAATTTCCCAGAAGAAGTTACGACGGAAGGTGTTAGAATCTACGGCGAAACATCATATGAGAATCAGATGGCTCTGTTAAGCCACTTTCTTCACAACCAACAGAAGGAAATGGATTTAAGCCAGAGAGAAGAAGTTATTCTGGCCATCCGCGAGTTCCTTTCTCGCAAGAAGTCACGTCAGATGCTTAACGATGACGAACTAAGTGATGAACAGATATGGATGGCAGCAGAATCACCTCTCCAGTACAATCTTTTTTCGGACTTTTTCAAAGTGCCATTCCCCGTCCCTGAACATCCTCGTTTTACCTTCATTGATCTGTTTGCTGGTATCGGGGGATTTCGTATCGCTCTTCAGAACCTTGGCGGTAAATGCGTTTACTCCTCGGAGTTTGATGCAAAAGCACAAGAGTCATATTTGGCAAATTATGGTGAGATGCCTTTCGGTGACATTACAAAAGAATCAACCAAGAGCTATATCCCCCAGCACTTTGACATATTGTGCGGTGGATTTCCCTGTCAGGCATTTTCTCTTGCTGGGCATCGTCTGGGATTCAAAGATGAGACACGCGGAACTTTGTTCTTTGAAATAGAGGCTATTCTCCGTAAACATCAACCACGTGCTTTTTTTCTCGAAAACGTAAAAGGACTTGCTATCCATGACAAGGGACGCACGTTAAAGACCATACTTGGACACCTTGACGATGCTGGCTATGATGTGGTGCCACCACAGATTCTCAATGCTATGGATTTTGGTGTACCACAGCATCGTGAGCGTATCTACATCATCGGCTTTCGGAAGAATTTACACATAAACACTGCAAATTTCCATTACCCAGAGCCACAAACAAAAGGCGAGAACCGTCCACGTTTCCGTGATGTAATGGAAAATGAAGTTCCGTCAGTAAAATACTATCTATCTACAACCTACGTTGAAACTCTGAAACGCCATCGTGCCCGTCATGAAGCGGCTGGTCATGGGTTTGGTTATGAAATAATTGATACAGATGGTGTAGCAAACGCCATCGTCGTAGGTGGCATGGGCAGGGAACGTAATCTTTTGATTGATAAAAGGTTGAAGGACTTTACCCCCATTACGAACATCAAAGGCGAAGTAAACCGTGAAGGCATCCGACGCATGACCCCCCGCGAGTGGGCAAGGCTGCAAGGCTTCCCTGATAAATTCAAGATAGTTGTAGCTGATGCTTCGGCTTACAAGCAGTTTGGCAATTCTGTAGCTATTCCTGCCATTCAAGCCACAGCAGAGAAGGAACTTCAAATGTTAGGAATTATATAACTAATAATATGACAAAGACTGCTAACAAAGGAGAGTGGAGTGAAATTTACGTTCTCTTCAAATTGTTGGGGGAAAAACAAGTTTATGCCGGTGACGGAAATCTGAACAAGATAGAAAATTTGTTTTACCCTATACTGAAAATTCTGCGTGATGAAAAGAAAGGACACTACGAGTATACTTTAGAAGATGATATTGTTGTGGTGACAGAAGATGGTATAGAATTATTACGCAGGAAAGTATCAGATTTTCTTGAAAAGGCAGGCATGTTGCTTAGTATCATTCGCCAGTCAAACGGTGCGTTCGTGGCTCCAGAGATAGAACAATTCATGTCTGAAATTCATTGCAGCAATATAAAAGCAAAATCTCAGAAAAAAACAGACATCAGAATTGTTATCCATGATCTGCGGACAGGTATGTCCCCCATGCTTGGATTCAGCATAAAGTCGAAACTCGGTAGCGATTCCACGCTTTTCAATGCTGGAAAAACCACCAATTTCACTTTTATGGTAAAAGGTCATGAATTTTCTAATTCCGAAATAGCGACCATAAATGCTATCAAAACACGGACAAAGTTTATTGACCGTGTTATGAGGATTCAAGAAATGGGAGGAAAATTCATGTTCAAAAATATGGATGATCCAATATGCCGTAATAACTTCATACTGATAGACAGTTACCTGCCATCTATAATGGCTGCAATCCTTCTGGAAGGTAATCAGGGTGGCAGTAAGGACCTGAAAATTCTGACAGAGATAATAGCCTCAAAAAATCCGATGAGATATGACATGACCAACAATCAGAAGTACTATGAGTGCAAAATTAAAAACCTTTTGGTAGCATCTGCACTCGGCATGGTACCACATACACCTTGGAACGGAAAATATGAGGCTAATGGTGGTTATCTCGTGGTTAAAGATGATGGAAATGTACTTTGTTATCATTTCTATGACCGCAATCTCTTTGAAGACTATCTCTATTACAACACACGTCTCGAATCTCCTTCGTCAAGCAAGTACGAATTTGCCACTCTTTATCGTGGACAGGACGGAAATTTGTATTTTAAATTAAATCTACAAATTCGGTTTAAATGATCATGCCCATCCGATGCCGTATATTTTTACACTCCTACGAAAAAGGAATGAATAAGTATCTATCAACAAGCGTTTTATAGAAGGTCTATGAGCGACACGTATACCCCACAACAGCGCCATGAAAATATGGCAGCTATTCACGGCAAGAACACAAAACCAGAAGTTGTTGTGCGCAAGTGGCTGTGGATACATGGATACCGCTATCGACTGAATCATCCACGGCTTCCTGGAAAACCGGACATCGTGATGAGAAAATACAGAACCTGTATTTTTGTTAATGGATGTTTCTGGCATGGGCATGAGGGGTGTAGGTATTATACAATACCGAAAACTAATACAGAATTCTGGATAAATAAGATCAGACGGAATCAGGAACGAGACCGGGAAGTGTGTCGCAAACTAGCCTTAATGGGGTGGCACTGCATCACAATCTGGGAATGTGAATTGAAATCGTCCCAAAGAGAATGTACTTTGGAATCCCTGATATTTACACTCAATAGCATTTTCCTGGAAGATCATAGCATAAAAAGGTACAAGATACCTGAAGAAAAACCATTAATGGCTGCGGAAGATATTACAGATAAATATGGATACAGAACAAAGAGGTAAAAGAATTCGTTGTACAATATATGACTATTCAAGAAATAACAACCCGCAAGGAAGATCAGACTTTTGATTGCAAAAGCATTCAAATTGATCCGAAAGCATTAGCTATTACCATTGTGGCGTTTGCTAATGCTGACGGTGGTGATATCGCTATCGGTGTGTCTGACAAGACAAGGAAGATAGAAGGAGTTGACCAGCATACGGAAAAGTTGAATGAGTTGCTTCGTGTGCCCTTAGACTTCTGTAATCCTTCTGTGTCTATTACCAGCGACTTGTTACCATGCACGGATAAAGATGGAAACGAAAATCATATTTTATTGATGCATATTCCTGCAAGTTCTGAACTACATACTAATCAGGCAGATGAAGCCTTTATGCGTGTTGGCGACAAAAGCAGGAGGCTGTCTTTTGAAGAGCGCATACAGTTGATGTACGATAAGGGAGAGCGCTATTACGAAGATACGGCAGTGTATGATGCTACGGTTGATGATATTGATATGGCTGCTGTCGAAAGATATACAGAATTGATTGGTTATACCAAGTCTGCCAAGTAATATCTACATGAGAATAATAGCTTCATAACAACCAATGCAAAGGGAGAGGAGCAAGTTAGTGTGGCTTGTATTCTGTTGTTTGGTAAATATCCTCAAAAGTTCTTTCCTCGTGGGCGTACTCGCTTTATCCGTTATAAAGGTACTGAAGAGAGAGTGGGTGCAGAGATGAACGTAATTAAGGATGTAACATTTGAAGGAACTATACTTGATCTGGTGAAAGCCATGATAGCTTATCTTGAAACCCAAGTAGAGGAACATACATTCCTTGGACAACATGGGCAGTTTGTAACCCATAGAGATTATCCAAAGTTTGTGATACAAGAAATGGTAGTTAATGCTTGTTGCCACCGTGCCTATAATATAAAGGGTACGGAAATCCAAATTAAGATGTTTGATAATCGCTTGGTATTTGAATCACCGGGCAGATTGCCAGGAACGGTTAAGCCCTCTAACATTCGACATACACACTTCTCACGCAATCCAAAAATCGCTCAATTCCTTAAAGCATACAACTTTGTAAAGGAGTTTGGCGAAGGTGTGGATCGTGTATGCAGGGAGTTGGAAGCTAATGGTACACCACATCTATCTTTCCATCTTGATGATTTTATTCTGAAGATTACAGTGCCGAAGGTGACAGAAAATAGCAATAAAGTAGCAGAAAAGGTGGCAGAAAATAGCAATAAAGTAGCAGAAAAGGTGGCAGAAGCAAATAAAAAGGTAACAGAAAGATTAATTGAAAAGGCTAATGCTCATGGAGAAAGATTAACGGCTAACCGAATCAAGATATTGGAACTGATGTTAGAAGATCCCTATATATCGAGGGCAGATTTGGCTAAAAATATAGGAATTAGTGAAACTTCCATCTATCGTAATATTGAAGTTATGCGTGGCAGATATCTCCGTCGTGTTGGACCAGATAATGGTGGCTTTTGGGAAATCATAGACTAAGATGCAGCGCACAAGCCCAACCAAGCACCCCACGTTTGGTTGGGCTTATTCCGTATAGAGTTACTTCAATTTTCTTTGCATCAGACTATCCGCCTTTTGCTTCAATTCCATGTCGTAATCATCTGCTTTTTCCTTGATTAGTTTGATAATCTTTTCATTGCGATGAATGTCAAATACATCGTTAAGCCATAGGATTTCCTTTGGGCTACATCCTCCCCAAACTCTGATAATTCGGAATTTCAAGGCATCATCCTTGTATTTCTGTTTACTTTGCCACAAGAAGTAATTGCCGACCAGAGAAACAAAACAAAGCATAGATATTGCCACCACAGTAATAAAGACTTTCGACGACTTGATGTCAAAGCTGTGTCTATGGATATGCTCTTGTTGCTTTGGCTGCTCTTTCTGTTCCTGCCACTCGTGCAACATGGTCAAGACACTTGCCACCAATTTGTCCATGGATTTAGCCTCTTCGTCCTTGATGCGTACTTGTACTCCAATATACTTGTTAATCACTTCTTTTATCCGCTGTTCATACTGATTGAGCAATTCCTGATCTTTCTGCTCATCACTTTGTACAGGTGTAGATGGAACAGGAAGAGAAACAAAACCGTTCTCCTTTTCTTTCAGTTCCTTTAGTTCCCTGTAAATTGTCTCCAGTTTGTTTTTGATTTCCTCAAAGAGGACAAATGTATTATTATCAGCCATAGTTATAA
>ERZ773214.2382-NODE-2382-length-10188-cov-10.296654_pt1 | contig 10188 bp, 5 predicted proteins | sample MGYA00511238_ERZ773214 | MGnify/ENA primary metagenome ERZ773214 (study PRJEB29015, sample SAMEA2738157) | human oral metagenome | biome: human oral; feature: human-associated habitat; material: saliva | place: China | collected 2259 ...
CTACGGAAACCATATCGCCGTACTGGAGTTTCAAGGTAACGATAAGAAAGCTCAGCAATAATGACGGTAACCAGCAGAACGACAACGTTCCACAGCGGTGAACGATCCACACCCAGAAGATAATGCGCCATAACGGCAAGCGGCCAGTGCCAGAGGTAAAGTCCGTAGGATCTCTGCCCAATCCAGGTGAGGGGACCGAAAGATAACACCGAACGTAATAGAGACGATGCCCCGGCGAGCATATCCGGCAGGATTCCTTGAATAACTCCAAGAGTCAGCAGCGAAGCGCCGAGGAGCCCCCAGGGGATAGTGCCCGGCGCCTTCTCAGGCATAAGAAGAGCAAGCGAAATGAGAGCAACCAAGCAGAGCCAGCTGAGAATTACACGCAGGAAAGTCACCGCTCCAAAGGGTTGCGCCACTCGATATATAACGTGTTTATCACGAGGTGGATAGAGCGACCACGGGATCGAAAAAGCTAGTAAAACACCTAGAAGCAGACCGTAAACATGGGTATCGGTACCGTAATAAATACGGCTGATGGGCGCTCCAAACGCCAACATAACCGTGCCGCTTGTTAAGGATGCAATGATAGCTATAAAGATAATGAGGCTGAATCGTCTCCACCGTCTGCCGAGGATAACACCCGCCGCCACCAGGAGAAGAGGCCAGAACAGATAGAACTGCTCTTCAACGGCAAGCGACCAAAAGTTCGTGAAAAGTTCGGGAGAAGTCTGAGCAAAATAGTCGTTACCGCTGAAAATAGAGAGCCAGTTAGATGAGAAGGTGCCTGCGCCAGTAAGTTGTCTGCCCAGATTGACCTGTATATCGCCGCCTATTGCTAGTGCGATGGGTCCGGTTACTAAAATGAGTAGCGCTATCGCAGGGAGGAGCCTGCGAGCGCGGCGCTTCCAGAAAAGGAACAGGTTAATGCGCCCGGTTATCGCCCCTTCACGGAGTAAGAGGGCGGTGATCAAATATCCCGAGATGACGAAGAAAATATCGACCCCGATCATACCGCCCGGCACCGCAGTAGGCCAGAGATGGTAAACAATTACCAAGAGTACGGCGATGGCCCTCAAGCCGTCGAGCCCGGGCAACATAAAAGAGCGGTTAGCCTCATGGGGGCTGACCGCGGACGGAAAAAGTTGCTTCATGATGTCTTGTTACTCCGGGGTGATGAAAAGAGTGAAGAAAAATACTGTTTACTAGTATAAGAGTTTATTTGTTAGATAGAGACGTTTGGAGCCATCGAGAAGTTTTGTGAAATTTAAGAAACGTAGCTACCAGATATTTTGGTATCTGTAAGCCTTTTGTGCTGGTGCTTGAGCGTTGATAGAGCGTAGTACATAAGCAACATAGTGTCTCGATTCGTGCTGTATGCCACATGCGATAATAGGGTAGAGATAACTGGGCTATTTGTAATTTTTGGAGGCAACAGAATGGTAGAAGCAACGCAGACTAAAATACGGCGGGTGGCGGTTCTCGGAGCATCGGGGCGTATGGGATCGGAAGCGGTCAAGGCTATTACCGATGCCCCCGATTTTGAATTAGTTGCCGCTTTAGGGCGTGAAGATTCTCTCGAAAAGCTCGTTGAAACTAATGCTGAGATTATGGTTGATTTGACCGTGCCGAGCGCTACCGAGACGAACGTCCGTTTTGCCGTAGAGCACGGAGTGCATGCCGTTGTGGGTACTACCGGCTGGACTGAAGAACGTGTGGAATCCTTGCGTGAGCTTCTTGATGAGCACCCGCAGGTGGGTGTGCTGATTGCACCGAATTTTGCGTTGGGATCCATTTTGGCGACGGAATTTGCCGCTAAGGCAGCGCCGTATTTTGAATCGGTTGAGATTATCGAGATTCATCACCCCAATAAGGTGGATGCCCCTTCGGGAACAGCCGCTCACACAGCACGTCAAGTTGCGGCTGCGCGAGAGGAAGCTGGGCTTGGAAACAGCCCGGACGCTACCGAGAGTGATCCTCTGGGGTCTCGCGGCGGTAAAGTTGAGGGTATTAATGTGCATGCGGTGCGGCTTCGTGGCATGGTTGCGCATCAGGAAATTCTGCTGGGCGACCCCGGACAGCTTTTGACAATCCGCCACGATTCTTTCGACCGCGCATCCTTCATGCCTGGGGTGCTTTTGGGCGTTCGTCAGGTCGCGGCGCATCCGGGGTTGAGTGTTGGACTCGATAAGTATATGGATCTGTAGATCGTGCGGATACCGACTCCAATGACCTCTGAACAAGAAACGGTAAAACCCGTGCGGGGCGCCTCATGGCTGACATCGTTGAGATTATGGGTTGCGATTGCCTGTCTCTTATTAGTCTGTACCGTGCTTCTGCTGCCTCTGCCGCTGGGTATTCGTGCGTCAATACTGGGCGTGCTGATTTTTAGCGGAGTATTTATGCTGGTGGATGCGGGCGGTAAAGGTAAAATCTTTGCGGCGCTCACAGTGGCGCTCTTGGGGCTGTATCTGCTGTTTACGGCACAGCGTGGGGTCGTGCTCATTGCGTCGGGGAATATCGCGGGTATTCTGCTCGGGGCGGGACTATTGCTTTTGCCCGCAGTGGGTGCATGGGCGCTTGTGCGCGAGGTGATATTTGGTGCGCGTATACAGCGGATGGCTCAGGAGCTTGATGCCCAGGGTAAACTTCCCGAAGATACGCTGCCGCGAAGTCCTTCCGGAAGGGTTGATCGTGAGGCTGCTTCAGTAGAACTTGAAAAATTTGCCGATGTTCTTGAAGCAAATCCGGACAGCTGGGAAGCCTGGTTTAATCTCTCGTGCATGTACGATGTCTGCGGTGAACGTAAACGTGCCCGCGCCGCTATGCGAAATGCGATTTCTCTGCGCCGCGGTCGTGGTGTGACCGACCTGAAATAGCGTGGCTGTTAGGGGAGTCCATGCGTGTTCATGAAGAGTGCTTGAAGTTGCGTTTTGAGCTCAAGAACGCAGAACTCCACAAAAAAGTGAAAATTTTCGGGACAAAAGCAAAATTAATGTAGCGTAAGAATAGCTTAAGATAGTACTCTGGGGTGTATGGCTGAGAACGTGATGAACCCCGGTACTTTTGTAAACCCGCCCTTTGGGCGTCTGCTCACGGCGATGGTAACGCCCTTCGCTCAAGACGGATCTGTGGATGAAAAACAGGTTGCACACCTGGCGGAATACCTCATTGACAATGGTCATGACGGGTTGATTGTCTGTGGCACCACAGGAGAATACTCGACCATGACCGATGATGAGAACGAGCGAGTTTTCGCCATCGTCAAAGAAGCTGTAGGAGACCGTGCCTCTATCGTTGCTGGCGTGGGCTCGAACGACACCGCGCACACCATTGAACTTGCCCGTCGCGCCGAAAAGGTTGGTGTTGACGGTTTGCTTGTGGTGACTCCCTACTATAACAAGCCCACTCAGCATGGCGTTTACGCGCACTTTAGCACCGTAGCAAAAGCCACCAGTACACCCATCATGCTCTACGATATTCCGGGGCGTGCCAGCATCCCGATTGCCCCCGACACCTACCGTCGGCTGGCAGAACTTGATAATATTGTTGCTGTTAAGGATGCGAAGGCTGACTTTGGCGCCGCAACCGACGTTATGGCAACCACAGATTTGCATTACTACAGTGGTGATGATGGTTTGACTCTGCCTTGGATGGCAGTAGGAGCCGTAGGCTTAGTTTCAGTTACCGCGCATGTGGCACCCATGCTCTTCCGTGAGCTTATTGATGCCGTTGTAGCGCAGGATCTTGTGAGTGCGCAGCGCATTAACCTGCAGCTTGTGCCCATTGTGAACGCCACCATGGGACGAGCCCCCGGCGCCGTTGCTGCCAAAGAAATCCTGGCTTGGCAAGGCGTTCTTGGCACACCTGTTGTACGCCTGCCTCATGTACTTTCCGAACCCGAAGTGGCGGAGGCTATCCGAGCGGATCTGCTTTCCTCCACTATCGCGCAGACTCTTAAAAACGCATAAGACTTTCTGCGGCTAGTTTCGGGCGGACCCAGCGTGACTCGTATGTAGCGAGAAGATCACGCGGGTCCGCTTTCCGTGCAGAAGCGGAACGTGAAGGCGTGGACCCCTCCTCTAGAGGCGAGATGCGTCCACGACCTTTAGCGAACGGACTCTCAGCCTCTCAAGCCGCATGAGCAGCACCCGCGAAGCAACCCGATACGCTTCGGAGTTTGATACTCACAGCGGGTGCGCCCTTAGACGACACGAAAAATAGAATCATAGAAAATAAGGAGATACGCATGAGCGTTTTTGAAAATGATCTGCCGGCGCCTCCCAAACTGCAGAAAGATACCCTGCGCGTGGTGCCTCTCGGTGGTCTGGGTGAAGTCGGTCGAAATATGACCGTCTACGAAATCAACGGCAAACTGCTGATTGTAGACTGCGGTGTGCTCTTCCCTGAAGAGTCCCAGCCCGGTGTAGACCTAATCCTGCCCGACTTCAGCTATGTGGTCGATCGCCTGGATGATGTAGTCGCCATGGTTCTCACTCACGGGCACGAAGACCACATTGGGGCGGTACCTTATCTGCTTAAGAAACGTCCCGATATTCCCCTCATCGGTTCCGAACTCACTCTCGCGCTGGTAGAAGCGAAGCTTGCCGAGCATCGCATCAAGCCTTATACGCTCACCGTAAAGGAACACCAGATCGAAAAATTTGGTCCTTTTGAATGCGAGTTCATCGCGGTTAACCACTCTATTCCGGATGCACTCGCCGTATTTATCCGAACCGCTGCAGGAACTGTGCTGCACACCGGCGACTTTAAGATGGATCAGCTTCCACTGGATGGGCGCATCACCGACCTGCGTCACTTCTCGCGTCTGGGCGACGAAGGTGTGGATCTATTCCTGCCTGACTCCACAAACGCAGAGGTTCCCGGGTTTACACCCACCGAAAAAAATATCGGACCTGTTATATCGAGCGTATTCCGCGATGCGCCCGGTCGTATTATCGTGGCCTCGTTCTCCTCACACGTTCACCGCGTGCAGCAGGTGCTCGATGCCGCAGTCGAGCGCGGGCGCAAAGTTGTGCTGGTCGGACGCTCCATGGTGCGCAACATGACCATCGCTGAGAAACTGGGTTACCTCAAGGTACCCGAGGGCGTTCTTGTAGATTTGAAGAAGGTCGATGAATACCGCCCCGATGAGCTTGTACTCATGTGTACCGGTTCGCAGGGCGAGCCGATGGCGGCTCTGTCGCGTATGGCTAATGGCGATCACAAGGTTCAGCTTGAACCGGGCGACACCGTCGTGTTGGCTTCTTCGCTAATTCCGGGTAACGAAACCAGCGTGTACCGCATCATTAATGCCCTGATGAAACTTGGCGTGACTGTTGTGCATAAGGGCAACGCGAAGGTTCACGTTTCCGGTCACGCTGCGGCGGGAGAGCTGCTGTACTGCTACAACATTCTGGAACCGAAGAACGTGATGCCTGTTCACGGCGAGGTTCGTCACCTGATTGCTAACGGGGAACTGGCAAAAGAGACAGGTGTTCCCGAAGAAGGCGTGCTCCTGTGCGAATCCGGTACCGTTGTGGATCTCAAAGACGGCGTAGCGAAGATCGTTGGCGAAGTTCCCTGCGAATACCTGTACGTGGATGGACGTTCTGTCGGTTCGGTGACTGAGGACGATCTTAAGGCACGCCGCGTTCTGGGTGAAGAAGGATTCGTCTCTATCGTGACGGTCATCGATCGTGCTACCAAACGTGTGGTAACCGGGCCAGATATTCATGCCCGCGGTATCGCCGAAGACGATTCGGTCTTCGACGAGATCACCCCCAAAATTACCGCCGCCCTTGAGGATGCGCTTCACCGCGCGCCCGAGAAGGTGCATACGGTACAGCAGCTTCAGCAGATTGTGCGCCGTACCATTGGTGCATGGATCTCCCGCCGCCTGCGCCGTAAGCCCATGATCGTCCCAGTGGTCGTTGAGACTAAAACGGATGAGGAGCCTAAGCCGACGGTGTAGCGAGCGCATAGCCCACGGCGAAAGGCGGTGCGGGCACGCTCTGTGCGAACGTACCCCGCACAATACACGACAAACGGGGCCGATAGCTGCTTGAGCGGTCGGCTCCGTTCCCGTGTACGGTAGCATATGAATACTATGGATGCGTATCACGTTCTTGCCCCGATTGCATCGGTCGCGAGAGAATGACGGCATCTAGCCCCAAGCACATGGAAGGTTGCTAACCTAGTAAATATGGCTTCACGGAGTAATCAAGGGCGTAAAAGCAAAACCGGATCAGCCAAGAAAACCTCGGCACGCGGCTCCCGAGGCACGTCTAAGCGCGCGAACACCCCCGAAACCAACCCCGTAGCAAATGCTATTGCGAAAGTGTGGTTAGGCATTGCCCACACGGTGGGCGGCGCTGTGCGTGCTCTTGGGGTGCATCGCACAGATTTAGATCCACAGGCACGCCGCGATGGTGGAGCGCTCTTCATTCTGCTTTTCGGCATTATTACGGCTGGGGTCGAATGGTATAGCTGGCGCGTCATGTCTGCACCGGTCATTATCCATGCCCCAATCTCGGCATGGCACACCATGCTGGGCGGCGTTTTCGGTCAGGGTGCTATTTTGGTACCGATTCTGAGCTTTATCTTGGCATGGTGCGTTTTCCGTACGCCGGATGATGTTCGCCGCACCAATCGAGTCTCGCTCGGTCTGCTGCTTATCCTTATTGCAGCGTCGCTTTTCTTCGCGATGAATGCCGGATACCCCAGTTTTTCGGGCGGTTTTGAGGCTGTCTGGGCTGGGGGTGGCGCCATTGGTGCGCTTCTTGGACCTCTCATGCAGCGCATAGCATTTGTGCAGTGGCTCGTTATTCTGGCTCTCTTCGTCATGGGACTCATGGTATTGACGGCTACTCCGGTGCGTCAGGTTATTCCGCGGCTTACACATCTCGTTCGCATGGCCTTGGGCGAAAAGCCGGTTGCCTCCACCGATGACGACCCGACCATCGCATACCCGCAGGACGGCTATGATGCGGACTCCACGGCAGCGACTCAGACCGTCGATTTGAGTGCCTCGGAACATGATCGTAGCTATCTTTACGGTGATGAGGAAGAACGCCGTACGCCTCGCGGCGGTATCTTCGGGTCAATTAAGCGGTGGTTCGGATTCGGCCGTTCCCAACAGGCCGATCAGGGATTGGATGAATACGTTGGCGATGAGGCATTCGCCAGCCCCGTGGTTAATACTCATGAAGAGTTTTCCGCAACCTCTGCGGATGCCCCAGCGCCGCATTCTTCGGCATCGTCTCAGGGTAGGTTGAGCCGCCTGCCCAAACGCCGCACCGAGAACACCGTGTTCGATCATGAGGCTTCGGATGCGCCCTCGGCACGCCTGGCTCAGGCGCAGCGTGCCGCCGTTGAACACGGTCGTGTGGCACCAGATGCGCTCTTTGATGTAGAGGCTTTTGATGACACATCGGTTCAGTCGGTTGTGCCCGCCGCATCCGAGCAGAGCGTTGCGACAAAGCAGATAGCAAGCCCTCAGACGCAGCCTCCTCAACAGTCACAGCCGGAAGCAGTGCAGCAAGGTACATCAGCTAAACCGCAGCAAAGTAGTGGTGCATCCCGCATGCCGCAGACGAAGCCGCAAGCTACGGTCAGCGGAGCAGCGGCTGCCGGTACGGGGGCGTCACGACCCCTGCAAAACAACACGCGCACCGCGCATACCGAGCAGGCCCGCCCCGAACAATCCGTCGAGTCTTCGCAGGGCACTTATAACCTGCCTGCAGAACAGATGCTGGTTGCAGGTCCCCCTGCTAAAGAATCATCCGAAGTGAACGAACACGTGGTCGAAGCACTGACCAACGTTTTAGAGCAGTTTAAGGTTGATGCGGTTGTCACCGGATTCTCGCGCGGTCCGACCGTGACCCGCTACGAGATCGAGCTGGGTGCCGGTACGAAGGTTGAACGTGTGACCGCGCTGAGTAAGAATATCGCCTATGCAGTCGCCAGCCCGGATGTGCGTATACTATCGCCTATTCCCGGTAAATCGGCGATCGGTATTGAGATTCCAAATACTGACCGCGAGACGGTATCTCTGGGCGATGTCTTACGGTCCCCGCAGGCTCACTCGAACCCGCATCCGATGGTTATGGGCGTGGGCAAAGATGTCGAGGGCGGTTTTGTGCTTGCGAACCTGGCGAAAATGCCGCATATGCTGGTTGCGGGTGCAACCGGTGCCGGTAAGTCTTCGTTCGTGAACTCGATGATCACCTCGATTCTTATGCGTTCTACACCTGATCAGGTGCGTTTGGTGATGGTGGACCCCAAACGCGTGGAGCTTACCGCCTATGAGGGAATTCCGCACCTGATTACGCCTATTATTACTAACCCGAAGAAGGCAGCAGAGGCGCTTCAATGGGTAGTACGTGAAATGGATGCACGCTATGACGACCTGGCGCATTACGGGTTTAAGCATGTGGACGATTTCAACAAGGCCGTACGCGAGGGCAAGATTCAGCCTGAGCCGGGGAGTAAACGAAAAATTCACGAATACCCGTACCTGTTGGTTATCGTGGACGAGCTTGCCGATTTGATGATGGTTGCCCCGCGTGACGTTGAAGAGGCGATTGTTCGTATTACGCAGTTGGCGCGTGCAGCTGGTATTCACCTGGTGCTTGCAACCCAGCGTCCTTCGGTTGACGTGGTAACCGGTCTGATTAAGGCGAACGTTCCTTCGCGTATGGCGTTTGCGACGTCATCGGTCACGGATTCGCGTGTGGTACTGGATCAGCCCGGCGCTGAGAAGCTGATCGGCCAGGGCGATGCGCTCTTCCTGCCAATGGGTGCCTCGAAGCCGATGCGTGTGCAGGGTGCGTGGGTCTCTGAATCCGAGATTCACGCGGTTGTTGAGCACGTGAAGCAGCAGGCTCCGACAATTTACCGTGAAGATGTTATGGTCTCAGCCGCGAAGAAGCAGATTGATGAGGAAATCGGCGATGACCTTGATGACTTGCTCCAGGCGGCTGAAATCGTGATTACCACGCAGTTTGGTTCTACCTCAATGCTTCAGCGTAAACTCCGCATGGGCTTTGCGAAGGCGGGGCGCATTATGGATCTGCTGGAGTCTCAAGGCATAGTTGGTCCTTCCGAGGGTTCGAAGGCGCGCGATGTGCTGGTGCGCCCGGACGACCTACAGAATACCTTGGCACGCATCCGGGGTGAAGAGGTGCCCGAACCCGTTGAGGAAACTTTTGAAGACCCGTATGCGCAAGCGGTGAACCCCGCAGAGCCTGCCGAATATGCGGTGGAAGAGAGCGATGAGGGCTCGGAGGACGCCTGGCAGCTTACGGGGCGGTAACCCACCAACAGTCGTATTCAAAGTGTTCTCATCATCCTAGAGAGATTCCCGCTTCTGCTGGCATATCGTGCTGCGGAAGCGGGAATTTTTCTATTACTGCGAGCCCAAACAAGGATTTATCGGAATGCCATTCTTATAGGAACGATACCTCGTATACTGGAAAGATATGAGGCGAGGGCTACGCTCTGGGAGCTCCTTGCAGCCAACAACGAGTCGTTGGTACCAGACTGTAGAGACGAAGGGTAACAGTGAGTCAGGAATCAGCATCGGCGGTATCGCAGACCGAGCGTCATGTATCTAACTGGAATCTGCCGAATATTCTGACGGTTGTGCGTATTATTGCAGTTCCTTTTTTCGTTGTAGTGCTCCTTGCGGGCGGAACATTCGGAGCTGAAGATGTAGCACAGCGGTGGCTTGCTTTTGCCCTCTTTATCGCCGCGATGATTACCGACTGGGCGGACGGTTACCTGGCTCGAAGCCGTAACCTCATCACGAGCTTTGGGAAGATCGCTGATCCTATTGCTGATAAGCTCCTCACCGGTGCGGCGTTTATTACCCTTTCTTGGTTGGGCGAGCTGTGGTGGTGGGTGACCGCTGTAATTCTCCTTCGGGAGTGGGGAATCACCATCATGCGTTTTTTCGTTATCAAATACGGGGTTATGGCGGCAAATAAGGGCGGAAAGATCAAAACCGTTTTACAAACCATTGCTCTCGTGGTGATGCTTTTACCCTTAGGACTCCTCGGCAAACCTTGGTTGGTTCCCGGATGGGTTCTTATGGCGGCGGTAACCGCTATTACCGTCTGGACAGGGGCGGTTTATGTGCGTGATGCCCATCAGCTTCGCCAGACATGGCTGGCGCAGCATCCCGCA
>ERZ773214.2390-NODE-2390-length-10175-cov-49.691403_pt1 | contig 10175 bp, 7 predicted proteins | sample MGYA00511238_ERZ773214 | MGnify/ENA primary metagenome ERZ773214 (study PRJEB29015, sample SAMEA2738157) | human oral metagenome | biome: human oral; feature: human-associated habitat; material: saliva | place: China | collected 2259 ...
CACATGACGCCCAGAATACCGGGCGAGCTCATCGTGAAGTTGTGCGCGGCGGGCAGCACCACGAGCATGGTCGTGTTGTTGTTCAGCTTGCAGATATCCACCGAGCCGCGCACCGAGTACAGGTAGGCGGCGTGGGTGCGGGGAATCAGCTTCGAGATGCCGGTCGTACCGCCGGAGAGCTGCAGGAACGCCACCTGCTCGCTCGCGAGGGTCTTCTCGGTGTTCTGGATGACGCCGGGCACGAACTCTTCGGCGAGCTCCTCCTCGGTCAGCGGGGTCAGCGGCTCGGCAACGTCAACGGCAACCGGCGGCTCCAGGGAGTTCTTGCGCAGCTCGGCGGCAACATCCTCGTGCAGGGCGGTGAAATCCGCGCCGGAGGTCAGCGAAGAGAACACGTGCGCCGCCGCATCGGTGCGGGTCGCGAAGTGCACGAGCTCGGTGGTGCGGTGCTGCGGCAGGCAGAACACCGGCAGAGCCGCCGCCCAGAAAATACCCAGCAGGTACACCAGGTACTCGGCGGTGTTGCCCAGCTGCAGCAGCACGCGGTCGCCCGGCTGCACGCCAGCCTGAATGAGGCGCGCCGCAGCGGCACGACCCGCCGCCTCCAGCTCTCCGTAAGAGAGGCGAATCTGCTGGGGTTTGCCGTCCTCGTCGAGCTGCGCGTGCGAAAGCGCCACCAGCGCCGGGAAGTGCGGCTTCGCGCGGCAGGCGTCCAGCAGGAACTCAGGGATAGTCTGGTCAATCCAGTAGCCGGCCTCGCGGTACTTCGCGGCAAAAGACTCGGGGATGAGCGGCGTGGGGGCCAGGGGGCTACGTTCTACGGTCATCTTCTCTCGTTTTCTGTGTTTCGGTCTTTAGGGTGTTCTCTACGGTGAGTACGATGCGGGACGGGGCTGTCTTTACGAGGGTGCAGCCCTACGCGGCTTGTCGCAGGTCTTCCTCGCGGTCCTGCTCGCTGCGTTCAATATTCCGCTGATGAGCATCAATAATACGTTCCAGAGCCGGCACAATCGCACCGCGCCAGCACGCATAATCGTGACCACCGTTGAAGGTCGTACAGCGTGCCCTCTCCAGGCCCAGCTTTTCCAGGCGCGCCTTCAACTCACGGTGAGGCGGTACCAAAACCCACTCCTGCTCCCCCACCTCAATCTCAAGGTACAGGTGGCGCAGACGATCAATCTCGCCCGCCGCCTCCAGCTCGTCCAGGCGGTCCATGACCTGCGGCTGCCACAGCGACGAGGACTGCGCAATCGCACCGCCAAACGCCTCCGGGCGGCTCAGCACCGCCAGCAGGGAGGACAAGCCACCCAGCGACTGGCCGTTAATCACAATGTTCTGTGGGTCGGTCTTAATGCCGTGCACCGCCTCCAGGTGCGGGAATGCAATGTCCACCAAGTAGTCGGCAATCGGGTTGTCGCCGTTCAGTTCCTTCCAGCGGTTCTCACGGCCGCCAGAGTGCAGGAAGAACACGTGCATCGCCGGAATACGGCCCGCCTCGTGGGCGCGGTTGAGGGTCTGCTCCATGCCCTGGCTGAACCACATCTCACCGTCGAACTGGATGAACAGCGGCGCATCCGGGGCGGGATCACCCACACGACCGAGCACGTACTGGTGGCCGTCAGAGGTCTGCATCCACTCGGGGGCGGGCAGCGCGTCAATCTCTTCCTGAGTCAGGATGAACTCCTGCACCGGCGCGTGCTCAAGCTGCACCACACCCATGCAACGACCGATGCGGTTGCACACGGTCTCGGGGTTCAGCGGGTCACCCTCGCCGGAGTCCAGGGCGGCACGCAGGCGCACCTGGTCGTCATCGCCCAGCCAGGCGGGACGCTCCCCCGGCAGCGCGGGCAGGAAGTTGTAGGAGGCGCGCCAGGTGGTCTTCATCTGCATGCTCAGCTGCCACCATCCGGTGCCTTCGATGCGGCTCATGAGGGAACGGTCAAGGTTCTTCTCATCGGTCAGGCGGTTGATGAACATAAGCACCTGCTCCGCCTGCTCATTGTGGTACAGGAAGGTAACAATGCGCTCGTTCTCATTGACGGTGCCGTCTTCGCGGAGCACCGGCTCAATAATCGGGGTGCCCTCGGAGACAACCTCGACGATGCGGGCGTTCAGCTCTTCGGGGCTCACCGCCTCGGCAATCAGGGCGGTAATGAGGGGGCTATCCACGCGCGGCGCAGGTACGGGGCGCGGGGTCTTGGGAGGGGTCGGACGAACCTGCTGTGCGGCGGCCTTCTCGGCGGCCTTCTCGGCGGCCTGCGGGGTGGCGGTCAGCGTGGTGTCCGCCGGGGCGGTGTCAGTCTGCGTGGTGGTTGCGCTCTCCATGGTGCTTTCGGATTCGGGGTCGTGCGGTCCCTGTCCATGCCTCCTCATCGGTGATATTGCGCGTGAGCAACGTAGCGTGGTGCAGTACTCCTTTAGCGGTGAGGAGGAACGTCAATATTGGTTAGCCTCCCCTACCTCACTCTATGGTATCCCTAACCCAAACCTGAGCGAAATAGCGAACAAAAATATGACGTCATCTGAGAGAGAAAAACGCCCCGAAAGAGCCGCGGGGGCAATCGCATAGGGCGCAGAAACAAATAAGGCACCGAGACCGTGCATCAAACGCAACAATGTACGCCTCATGCGGCAGTCTCGGTGCCTTAATCAGGGGATTCCCATGAGAGATGGAACCTACCCAGTGCTCGGGTCCGTTCATGCGTCAAAGACGGGCGAGCACCGGGTAGGCGCCCTACGCGCGGGGGATCCTGGGTCCCTCAGATCCTCTCGCCAGCTGCAGAGCGCAATGCCCGGCTTTTCCTCCCGTATAGATACGGGTGGCGCCAACTCCCACGCGGCTTAGGGGCGAAAACTATTCGCTTTCGCGGGCCGCCGAAATAGCGTCGGCGGCGATATGGATGTCCTGGTGTTCCTTCGGAATCACCAAAGGAGTTCCAGTACACGGATCAGGAATAATGATCGATTGAAGATCAAAAACTTCCTGAATTAGTTCCGGTGTAATTATTGCACGAGGATCACCTTGAGCGATAATCCGTCCCTGCTTCATTAACACAACATGAGTAGCATACCTGAAAGCGAGGTTCAGGTCATGCAACACCACGGCAACAGTTCGACCCTCGGCGTGCAATTTCTTGGTCAGGTTCAGCACTTCAATCTGGTGCGTGATATCCAGATAGGTCGTCGGCTCATCGAGCAGAATCAGCGGGGTCTGCTGTGCGAGGGTCATGGCGATCCACACGCGCTGACGCTGACCGCCCGAGAGCGCCTCAATCGGACGTTCCGCAAGCTCCAGGACGTTCGCGGCCTTCATCGCCTCCACGCAGGCCCGCTCGTCCTCCTCAGACCAGGAACGCAGCAGCGATTGGTGCGGGTAACGTCCGCGCGCCACCACATCCGCCACGGTCACGCCGCTGGGCGCCTCCGGGGTCTGCGGAAGCATCGCCAGAATCTTGGCGATGGCCCGGGACTTCATCTGCGGCAGCGGCGTGCCATCCAGGCGCACCTCGCCTTCCTTCAGCGGATTCACGCGGGCCAGAGCCTTCAGGGTCGTCGATTTACCGCAGGCATTCGGGCCCAGGATAACGGTCAGCTCACCCTCGGGAACCTGAAAGTCCACCCCGTTGAGCACCGTGTGCTCGCCGTAGGCCACCACCATCTGCTCGCCCTCAAGGCGGCTGGTCACGCTAGTCTTCGTGCTCACTAGCTCCTCGTCCTTTCACGATAAATCAGATAAATCAGGTAGAGACCGCCAATAGCGCCGGTCACCACACCCACCTGAATGATGCGGCCCGGAATAGCGAATCGACCGATGAGGTCGGAACCGAGCACCATGAGCGCACCCATGAGCGCCGAGGAGGTGAAACCCACCCCGCCGATGCGTCCCAGGCTCTTCGCGATGTGCGGCGCGGCCAGGGCCACAAAGGCGATGGGTCCGGTCGTCGCGGTCGCCAATGAGACCAAAAGCACACCGATAAAGAGGGCTGCAACGCGGTAGGAGTTCACGCTCACGCCCAGTCCGGAGGCCACCTGATCACCAAAACGAATGGCTCCCAGCGGGCGAACCAGCATCAGCAGCAACGGAGTCACGACCAGCAGCAGGCCCAGCAGCGAGTACGTGCGCTCCCAAGTCATGTCGTTCAGCGAGCCGGCCAGCCACGAGGCCGCCGTCTGCGCCTGCGTCAGGGAGGCTCGCACGACCAGCAGCGCGTTGAAGGCCGCCAGGGTCGAACCCACGCCGATACCCACCAGCACCAGGCGGAAACCGTGCAGGCCCGTATTGCGCGTCATCAGCCACACCAGAATCGAGGTCGCCAGGCCGCCAATCACCGCGCCCAGCGCAACCTCCACGGGCCCGGAGTTGAACACAATAATCTGCAGCAGGGCACCGGTCGCGGCGCCGTTCGTGAAACCGATAATATCCGGCGAGCCCAGGGCGTTACCCGAAATCACCTGGAAGATCGAACCGGAAAGGCCCAGCGCAGCACCCACCAGAAGGGCCGCCACGATGCGCGCCGCACGCTGCTGAGCGAAAGCCACCGTAATCTGCTTGCCCTCACCCAGGAGCGCCGGGATCAGCTTCTCCGAGGCAATCTTGTAGTCACCCTGCAGCATGCCCCAGAAGGCCAGCGAAGCGATAGCCACCACCAGGATTACGTTCAGGATGACCACGCGCCACGGAATCTGCGCACTGAGCGGCCCACGCACGGTCAGAACGGGACGACCGCCCAGGTCGCGGCCGCGGCGAGGATACCCCGCCCCGGCAGCCGCGGAAACAGTCGACGCGGAACGCGCCGAAACAGAACTATTCGACATCAGAGCGCCTCCACCTTACGACGAGTCATCAGGAATAGGAAGACCGGGGCACCCGCCAGGGTTGCCACAATACCCGCCTGCGTCTCCTGCGGGGCCACCAGCACGCGCGCCAGGATATCCGCGCCTAATAGCCACACCGGCCCCAGCAGGGCCGAGCCGTAGTTCACCCAGCGCACATCGTTACCGAGCAGGGCGCGCACCACGAACGGCACCGCCAAACCCACAAAGCTGATGGGGCCCACCGCGGCCGTCGCGGCACCGGCCAGCACCGTCACCGACAGCAGGGTCAGGTTCTGCGTGGTCCGCACGCTCACGCCCAGGCTCGTGGCCGCCTCCTCGCCCATGCCCAGGGCGTTAATGGCCGGGGCCACCACAAAGGCAATCAGCACGCCCACCGCAATCACGGGGCCAACGGTCGAGACGATATCCATGCCGCGACCCTCCAGAGAACCGGAAACCCACAGGCGGAACTCGTTGTACGCATCCTGATTGGCCAGCAGCAGGCCCTGCGCGAGCGCCGACAGTGCGGCAGAAATCGCCACACCCGCCAACGCCAGCTTCACGATCGACCCGTCACGGCCGCGGCCCAGGGTATACACCAGCATCGCGGCCAGTGCGCCACCAATCGTCGCGGCAATCATGTACTGCCAAATACCCATCACGCCAAACGCCACCACGGAGCCAATGACGGCCACCGAGGCGCCGGCGTTCACGCCCATCAGGCCGGGCTCGGCCAGCGGGTTGCGGGTCAGGGATTGCATGAGCGAACCCGCAATCGCCAGGGCCGCGCCCACGATAATTCCCACCAGGGTACGCGGAACGCGCTGCTCCATGACGATGGTCCGGGCCTCCTCCGAGGCATTCCCGGTCAACACACCTACCACCTGATCCGGCGGCAGATTATTCGACCCGAACAGCAGCGAGGCAACCACCGCGACCACCAGCAGGAGCGCCAGCAGGGCCAGCCAGGCCAGGCGGCGGCCCAGATTTCGGCCCTGCACCACGGAATCCTTCACGCGGGCCGGGGACGTCGTCATCTCGTGCGGAGCGGGCCTGGGCGATGCACTCTTGACGGTCACATTGCTCCTATAGACATGCTCGATGAGGACAAAAACAGGGGACGCAGGCACGGTGCGTGCCGACGCAAGAAAACGCTGAGGGCGGGTGGGGCACTCCCCCACCCGCCTCCGATATTCTGAGATATTAGCGCTTACGAATCACCAATACAGCTGCGGCGGCGACCAGGCTCAGACCCAGGACGATCACGCCGACCCACGGGAATGCGGCGCCGTAGGTCACGGTCTGCACGGTCTTCTCGGCGTTATTCACGCTCGAAGAAGATGCGGATGCCGAGGCCGACGGTACGGAGGCGCTGCCGCGTGCGGGGGCGCTCGAGGAGGCCGAAGCGCTCGCGGTAGCCTTCACGGTTTCCTTCGGCTCAGCCGATGCGGAAGCAGACTCGGACGAACCGGCTTCCGCGTTCAGGCGGTCATACTCCTCCTTGGAGATGACGTTGCCCTCGGCATCGGTGTACACGGTCTCGACCTCGCCGTTCGACTCATCGCCCTGCGAGCTCGAGGAGTCCTCGGAGCCATTGCGGCGCGAGGAAGACTTCGAGGAGTTCGACGAATCGGAACCGCCCTCGGAGGTCACGGTGAACTCGGGGCTGCGGTTGGTGTAGGCCTCGGTGCCCAGGTATTTGCCGTCCTTATCGTGCTTCTCACCCGTAGCCAGGAATCGCAGGGTGTGAGTGCCGGTGCCAACATCCGGCAGCACGAAGGAGCCGGAGACGTTACCGTTGCCATCGCTCATCTGCTGGTGCACCACGCAGGCACCCTGCGCGGCATCTGAGGGGCACAGATCGCCGTCGTCAACCTTCACCGACACCTGGGTGTTCGCGGGGAAACCGCTCAGGGTAAAGGAAATCACGCCGTGCTCGGTCACGGAGGAGGAGACGGTCGAGGAGGTACCGGGGGTGGAAGCCTTCGCGCCGCCCGGGGGCAGGGCGGAGGCGGTACCCATTCCCAGGCCCAGGGCCAGGGAGGCCGCGGCGCAGGCGGTCAGGGCTTTACGGGTGAAGGGTGCCTTCGAGGAGGCAGCCGAAAAAGGTGCACGCATGGTGGTCCTTTCACATTTTTCCGGGCGGCCGGCGGTCCCGTTGCCGGGCGTCCCGTTGGTTCTGGCCCGGCTCCGCCGCGCTCACTCTCGAAAAAGGCGGCGGAGGTCGGGTGAGCCCTTTCGGGAGCGGTCCCGGGCTCTTGGGGGGGGGGTTATTTGTTCGTGCGTCGGCTGGTCAGCGCCAGGGCCAGAATCACCAGGCCGGCCGCGGAGAGCAGCAGATTATTCGCGTTGTTGACGAACCACTTGGTCACGCCGGTCAGCTCGGTGCCCTCAACGGTCGGACCCTGAGCGGTCAGGGCCGTGGGGCTGGCGGAGGCGCTGGCGGTCGAACGCGGCGAGGCGGAAGGCGAGCTGGTAGCCTTGGCGGTCGCCTTAGCCTCGGGCTTCGCGGCGGTGCTTTGGGGAGCTGCTTCCTTCGCCTTGGCCTGCACGCGGTTCACGACGGTCTCGGCGGGGGTGACTATCGTGGCAAGCGCCGGCTCTGCCTCGTAGGAGCTCAGGTCGTCATCGGATACGTCCTCGCGGGGTGCCGCGGCACGCTCGACGATCATGTCGGCAAAGCCAAGCACGGCGTTCTCGGCGCCCTGGTTACCGTTGTGCACGACCACGCGGTAGGTGGCCGATGGCATGGACCCGCTGGTTTCGTAGCTGAAGCTGTGGTTATCGTCCAGGCGCTTCCAGCCGGAGGCGTACAGCGCCTGCGGGGAATCCCCCAGGTAGGTTGCGGCGTACACCCAGGTGCCCGGTTCAGCGCCCGGAACGGTCACGGTCACGGTGGAGCCATCGCGGCGCACCTGCACGCCCTTGCCGTCGGTCAGAGCGGTCGCGTGAATCGCCTCGGGTGCGTCAACGGGGGCGTACTCACCAATGGTGAAGGTGGTGTTGATGCCGCCCCGGCTGTTGGCACCGCCGTAGGTTCCGGATCGGTCGCCCTCACGCAGGCTACCGGTCAGCAGTCGCAGAGTGTGCTCACCGGAGGCGTACTTGGCGGCATCTTCATCATTTTTGAAGGCTGCGTTTGCGCGGGTGGGCAGGTCAATCCAGGTGTCGATATGGCCGTTTTCATCGGGGGTGATGACAGCCCAGATGGTGTGGTTATCGTTGACCGCGGTGGCGTCGTTACGGGATACCTTGCCGTCGTCAATCTTCAGGCCAATAACGGATGCCTTCTTGTCTTCGGGGTTGCACCAGCCGTCACCGGTCAGGTGCAGCTTGCCGCCCTGAACCGCCTTGGGGTTCTCGATGGTCAGGCGCGGGGTGAAGGAGTCGCCAGCGGGGGCGCAGGTTTTCGAGTCTTCGCTGGGGTCCGCGGTCTTGCTCTGCTCGGCGCTGGGGGTTGCCGAGGGGGTGGCCGCCGGATCCGAGGCTACGCCAATCGGCAGTTTGGAATCCGCGAATGCGGTCGGTGCCGTCAGGGCCGCACCGGGAGCCACAAGCGCGCCGGCAAGCGCAACGACAGCGCCGTACCGTGCGGCGGCACGGGCGGGGCGGTGATCGGTCATGGTGGTTGTTCCTTGCGAGGTGGTGAGTCATGCAAGCTTCCCGCAGCGACGGAGCCGCTACGGGAAGCCAGAGAGGGGTGAGGGCTTAGAGGGGCAGGGCCTTCTTGACGTCCTCGATAATGCCGTTGAGCAGCAGGGGGCCGCCAGTGGAGGTCCACTTGGAGCCGTCCACGAGAATCACGTGGTCGTCCTTGACTGCCTTCAGGTTGGTGAAGCCGGAGGTTTCCTTCGCCTTCTTCAGTGCTTCTTCGGCGCCCTGCAGACCTGCGGTACCCTGTGCGTTCGGGTTCTTCTGGCTTGCGCCGCCGAGGGTGCCGAGGAACATGTAGTCCGCGTCGATGGTTGCCAGGTTCTCCAGAGAGACCGGTTCGGAGTGGCCCTGGCCGTTGCGGTCCTGCGAGGAGGGACGCTTGAGGCCCAGGTCGGTCAGCACCTGGCCGGCGGGCAGTTCCTTGAGGATCAGGGCGGGGCCGTTGCCCGCCCAGCGGACGATGGAGAAGGTCTTGTCGCCGTACTTGGGGGCCAGCTGCTCCTTCAGTGCCGCTGCGCTTGCCTCGTAGGCCTTGATGACCTCTTCACCCTTGTCGACCATGTTCATGGCGTTAGCGACGTTGCGGAAGTTGATGCGCCAGTCGCCGCCGGCGTAGCCGCAGTAGACCACAGGGGCGATCTTCTTGAGGGTTTCAAAGGCCTCAGAGCGCTTGTCCACGCCGGTGGAGTCGACCAGAATCAGGTCGGGGTCGAGGTTGCCGATCTGTTCGTAGTTGACCTGGGCGACGGTGCCGATAATCTGAACGTCCTTGGCGCGGTCGGCGAGGTAGTTGGGCACGCCGGACTGGCCGCGGCCGGAGACGGAACCGACGGGGGTCACGCCCAGGGCGAGCAGGCCGTCGAGGGTCGGCTCGGAGAGCACGATGACCTTCTTGGGGTTGGCGGGAACCTCAACCTTTTCGTCATCGACATCCTGGATGGTGCGGGTGCCACCGGAGTTCGAGTCGCCCGATGCGGAGCCGCCGGAGGTGGTGGTCGTGGTGGTCTCGCTGCTGCAGGCCGCGAGGGCGAGGGCAGCAGAGGAGGCGAGAGCCAGACCGAAGAAGGCGCGGCGGTTAACGCCCGATGCGCCCTGGTTCTCGGGGTCGGTCAGCTCGGAACGGTTGAAAGACATAGTTCTCCCTAGATATCACTAAACTATACCTAACCTTACAGATATCTGAGTGCCACTTCAAGATATTCAGAGTCTCGCATACATTCCTGGCGTAACGACCCGCCCTACCGCGGATTTTCAAGGTTTTTACTTTTCATATATTTGTCATAATTTTGATGACAAAGTGTCAAAATAATCGAGCGGGTGCGCAGACGAGCCTCTCCCCCGCCCCTTTACAACGCGCAGACGCCCCGTCGCGGGGTTCGCGACGGGGCGTCTCCCCACGACGGGGCGCACGTGGTTTCGGTGATGCCTTCTAGGTACGAGCGGGGTGCGCGGGCTCCGGGGTTCCGCCGTCGGCGAGGGCCGCTAGTGGCCGCAACCGCATCCGGTCTTGGAACGCTGCACCGAGGCGGCCGCCGCGCGCAGGGAGGCGATGGCCGCCTCCGGACCGCCAAGTGCCTCGTCCACGCCGTACACCGAGCTACCGGCCACGAAGCAGGTCGCGCCGGCCTCCGCGGCACGCAGAATTGTCTCCTCGGTGATGCCGCCGTCCACCTGCACGGTCACCGGCAGGTTCGCGCCCTCAATCG
>ERZ773214.2392-NODE-2392-length-10163-cov-17.173328_pt1 | contig 10163 bp, 7 predicted proteins | sample MGYA00511238_ERZ773214 | MGnify/ENA primary metagenome ERZ773214 (study PRJEB29015, sample SAMEA2738157) | human oral metagenome | biome: human oral; feature: human-associated habitat; material: saliva | place: China | collected 2259 ...
CCTCACCCCCAGCCCCTCTCCGAATGGAGAGGGGAGTGATTACCGAGATACCCCTGTATGTCATCCATGCGTTTAGCGTCTCTTCTCCATTTCTCAGCAGGCCAATAGGGGTAACCACACATACTACTCCCCTCTCCAATCGGAGAGGGGTTGGGGGTGAGGCCTCTGTGAATTCTGTATGCCGGAGGCCTTCTGTGGGATCGAAACATTGGTGGAAAAGTTCTGTTAAATCTGTGTGGTCTGTGAGAGAAAAAAATGTCCTTCGTGAGAGAAAAACCTCCTTTCACTCGCTTCACCAGTTCTATCAAGAAATTTATCCTTACTTCCTACGTAGAAAAAAGCGCACCAATAGGAAGTTTATTGGTACACAGATGGCAAACATAGGAATTAAGGCTAACTGCTTACTAAGCCCTAACCAAAGGAAAAGTTGTAGGAAAGTGCTTTGTAAGACATAGTTAATAACATGTGAGAAAACAAAACCTAATCCTCGTTTCGTAGTAGACTTCACACGGAAGGTGTATCGTGTTGAGGCAATATAGTTAAATGTGAAGCTTACAAGGTAAGCAATGGTATTAGCAATGAGAGGCTGTAACCAGCATATCATCAACAGATAAGTACCATACTGAATGGCTGAAGCTAATGACCCAACAATGATGAAACGTACGATTTCACCGAGTTTTTTCTTATCTTTCACCGGTCTGCTTAGCATCTTTACTCCGTCTCTCTAAAAGGTTTATAATATCCTTTGTCTGCATGGGCAAGTAGCTCCTTATCTCCTCTACTATCCCCAAAGGCAATCAACTCATAAGACTCACGTTGCGGATAGAGCGCCTTCAATCGACATACTTTCTCTTGTCCGTAGCAGTTTTTAGTGATAAACCGCCCAGTAAGATATCCTCCTTTCACTTCGATTTGAGTACCTAACACTTGTATCTTTTTATCGATTTCATCGAAGAAAGGACATACCCAGTTATCAACACTCGCACTGATTATGAGTACTATGCTATCCTTGTCCCGTACTGCTTGCTGTAGTTTCTTTATACCAGCAGGCCGAAGTAGCTGCTTGTTCTGCTGGGCAAAGTCAACACATAACCGATTAAAACTATCGAGGCTCACCCCCCTAAAGAACCAAGAGAAAACTCTTTGCTTTGCCTTCCAATTAGGATAAAGATGAAGCTTCATCAGTATAAGGAGAGGAGAAAAGAATAAGAAACCCAAGAACAGACGCACACTTCCCTTTGAGAAGCGGATAAACTCTATGAGTGTGTCCTTGGTTGTTAGCGTACCATCGAAGTCGAAAGCGTATATCCTCATCATCTCTTATTGGCTATTCTTAAATACATAAATAATAAAGAGGAAGGCAAGTCCGAAGGCTAAGACTATCAGCTGCATGAAACGGTCGTGTATCATCACCTTCGTTGGGTCACCACTCTTCTTGTCGACAACCGATATCTGGATATAACGAAGTAGTCCTAAAAGTACAAAAACACTGGTCAGATAAAGGTAATCTGTGTGGAAATTAGCGATGGTTTCGGGACTTACTGTGTACATGATATAGCACACCAAGGTGACACTTGCCGTTATTGTTATCGCTTGATTAATAAAAGTAAGATTATATCGGATAGTATTCTGGCGAGGTGCATGGCCTGTCTCGTTCATCCTCACTACATCGTCACGTCGTTTTGCAAAGGACAAGAAGAGCATTAACAAGAAGGTCATCAGAACAATCCACTTACTCAGATGTATGTCTGTTGCATATCCTCCGGCAAGGATACGAAGTACAAATCCGAAGGCAACAACACACACGTCAATGATTGCATAACGCTTCAAACGGAGACAATAACCTATATTTAACAGCCAATAGAAGATGATTACACTGGCAGTTTCGACCTGACGTGCATGCAACAAAAAGGTCGAAGTCATCGATAGAATAAACATCAATCCCATCAATATATAGCCCTGTGTAATGCTAACAGCCCCCGATGCCATTGGACGATGACACTTCACTGGGTGCTGACGATCATCATGAACATCGACAATATCGTTCAGACAATAGATTGACGAGGCCGTCAGACTAAAAGACAGTGCAGTGATTAACCCTGCATAAATCGCTTCCCATTGCAGTAAAGCACCTCCAAAGAAGACTGGAAGGAAGACGATAAGATTCTTAATCCATTGATGTGGACGTATTAACAGTATAAGGTTCTTCATTTTATTCTATTCTCTATGGGCGTTATAATCCCTTTAATTACAGTCTGTAAGAGCCATGCAAATATCAGACTGATGACAGTCGTCACAACAAACTTGTGCCAATAAGACCAATCAGTCTGCTCAAGATAATCGAGTACGAAGTGGGAATGTATCAAATAAAGTTCCAAACTCAATGCACCAAAGACTTTTAGAATTTTGTTGATATACTTTGGTGTATGACGAAGGACTTGATTGAAGAGGATGATCGATGTAAACGTAAGGGGGATATAAAGCATACGTTCAAGGAATAAGGGGAACTGTCCGTGCTTCTCTTGTTCAAGAAACAGACAAGAGGAAAGAGCGATAACGAATATTATCACTATCATCCAAATAGCCGAACCACCCACTGTTTCTTTCCGTTTCACCGCCTCTGCAATGTTAATACCGATAAAGAAGATGGGCGCACGGCTCCAAAATATCTCTAAATGACCTACTACTTCATGCAGTGGGGTAATATATTCCACCACAACACACCACATTATCATGATAACAGGAGTCCAACGATAGATAGGATTCTTGGCGATAAGCATCATATAAAATGGACTCACAAGATAGAAAACCATAATAGCTGGGATATACCAGAACGTTAGCTCATTGTGCATCCAGAAGTCCCAGTTAATCGTTATATCCCCGATGAGATCGATGATATTCATACTGTGCCCGCTATGTCCCGTGAGATTGACGTTAAGGAAATCGGGTATATAGTAGAGACAGGCCATGAAGAGCCAAGTAGGATAGACACGTAAGAAACGTCGCAGATAAAACTTTCGCAGTGAAGGGTGCTTTGTCCAAGAGAACCACAAGCCCATACCGCTCAAGAAGAGAAAGAAGTCTACACCGATATTACCCATTCTCTTCAAGCCAAAGAACGCATCTTCACGTGGCAATCCCACATGAAAAAGAATAACGAAGATGATGGCCAACCCCATCAACTCACCTCGGTAACGGCTTATATCAGCTAATTCAATGCTTCTTATCTTCATTTATTGCGATGAAATCGTGTATTTATAAGACTCCTTTACTTTAACTTTGGACTCGGTATCTTCTTCATTAACTCTTTGAACAACCATGCTAAACAAAGCGAAGAGATAACGTAAAGAAGAAGTCCCGTCCAATATTCTCCCCCTCGAGAGATTGGAATAAATATCTTTCTTGTGATAGGATGACAGACGAAAAGGGCTGCTGAGATGCTGCCAACCCACGAGAGAACATTCATAACAGAGAAGTATTTATTGCCAACTACACCTTCTATCCAACTGAGTAATCTCACAAAGGTAATAGAGGCAACACATATTACAAGTGGAACAAAATACCATGTTATATAGTTGAAACTCATCAATAGTATGGCAAATAATGAAAGGACAAAGGCTACAAGATTTGTAGCAGTCGTCCAGGCGTGTGCGTATCTCGCATAAAGTACACCAAAACCAAATGGCAGCATACCACCGATAAAGTTATATCTCCAGCGGTTCAGAGCCTCACTCTCTGGTTCACAGGATAACTGTATGGCAAAGCAAAGCACTATCAACATAACATTCCACGCCCAATGTCGGCGATAAAGGAAAAGTCGATACACGATATACAACTGTATCATAAGCCCAAAGAACCAGTAAGGACCAGGCCAAATAATATCGTCGGGATTAGGAAGAAGATTATTAAAAAGTCCCATTTGACCGATAATATCCATCACATGATAATCGTGTGGAGCGTCTGTAATAGCGTCAACCATCGTAAAAGCCACAAAGCCAACTATCATCATACGGAAAAGCTTTACCCAATGATATTTGATAAAACCAAAGACAGGAAGACTTGATTGTGACTGCAGCATACTTGTTGGCACTGTTGGCTGTTGCTTTTCGTACTTCACCGTCAAGCCGTATGCTGATAAGAAGAGGAATACAGGTACTCCATAATGTCCAAAGAACGATAGAATATGAAAGAAGAACAATTCGTTCCACGACCCTTGTAACACTTGGTAGAGCTTGTCTACATTGCGTTGAAAATACTGATATTCGTTCTCCTTTACCACTGGACGCAACCAATGGCAGTAGTTATGTAGGAAGATTCCGATAATGGCAAGCCCTCTCAACGCATCACACTCTACCCGTGTAAGCAATACTTCTCGGCGTTCTTTCCTATGCTCTGGTGCAGAGTGTTCTGTATATGTATTCTTTTCCTTATTAAACATCCTAACTTTAATAATTAATTTTGTGGTCTTTTACGAGTTACTTTACACTTCTCTAATTCATTTCTCCACGTCCACTACCCACCTTACAAGCTATCTTCTCTTTTGACATAGACTTCTGTTTCGGTAAGAGATGCTTCTCGGAAGGACGAGGAAGCTTATCGTAATCTGTTGTATTCTTTAATATTCTCGGTCTCATCTCATTGTATTGTGGACTGAGGATATTATATTCGGGATGATAGTCTTTCGTATGGATACCAGCTAAGTAAAGCAACAGATGCGGTAATGCATCCGTCATATAACGACGATGCTTAGCAGCGATGATTTCTTGGAAAATATCAGGGTGCTTCACAGCATACTTATGTGTACAGAAAATCCAGAAAGGTATTTCAAACTCATAACGTGCTAAGTCGTAATCAATAGCTGCTGAATGTTTACGACAAATGAACCCTCTATTACCCTCAAAGCATTCTTCTCCGTGGTCAGGCATATAGATAATGATAGCCTCTTGATTCTCAAAACGACTAATGATAGCATCCACGATGGAGTCATTATATAGGATGGCATTATCGTAATCAGCCAAGATACTACGCTGTTTACCATCGAGGTCAGAACGCTTTTCCGCATAATCATCAGCCGTGAAATGATGACGATCGCTCGGATAACGCTGTTTATAAGTGACATGTTGTCCGAGTAGATGGAAGATAATAAGGTTATGGTTTGTGTTATGTTGCTTTTGATTCTTATCGTAATCATCGAGTAATCCTCGATCAAATCGATATAATTGGGAGTTACGAGAGTCGAACATTGCCGATGAAAGTTCTGGGTGATTTAAGAAGAAACCTCCGCTGAAATCATATACAGCCTGCTTCGCTTTCGGTAGGAACTGATTGGTTATAAAAGTAACATGATAGCCTGCCTTACGGAACAGTGAAGGGAAGAGCGGATAATCACACCACTCACCTTTCTCTCCAACAACGTGTAGAGAGAAGACGTTCTTGAACACAAAGCTGGTTAAGTTCCATGGTGCTACGACATCACTGAACGGTACGAGTAATCCCGACTTCTCCCGTTTAATCTGGCGAGGGGTCGTCGGCATGAAATAACCATATTGTTGTGAATGATGTTTACCATAGCTTTCGCCAATGATAAGGACGATATTTGGCGATTTAAACGAACAGCTATCCACACTCATCTTGTCCTTTGCCTCGATGAGACGGTCGATTTGTTGCGATGCTAACTCATTTGAGAAGATACTGAACACAAGCCGATAGACAGGCAGATAGAACTGTGCACAATCGCTGGTTGTCAGTTCGTGCTCTACAGAACCAATAGTATCTAAGGAGAACATCTCCACCATCTCTTTCTTATTATGCGCTGACGAGTATGCCGACCAACAGAACAATACAATGCAAAGAGCCCCTAAGACAGGTTGCAGCCGAGCAAATACTCGATACATTACATCCATTTTATCGCTAACACCAATAGGGAGTTTGATTTTCTGTCCTACTACTACAAGAATCTGCAGAAACATAATCAGTAGTAATAGTCCGACACTCGAGAAGAGGATATCGGTGGTCATGTAACTACTAAAAAACTCACCCGCCTCACGGCCATCAGTCTCACCTACAAGAAGGAGCATGGAGGGGTTTAATGTAGACTGAAACTTCACCCAACAAAAAAGGTCTGTGATACTTGTTGCGTATGCAATAACATACAATAAAGCACGTATCCATCGACGTACTTTCAAAGGAATTAGTGAAAGGAAAAGGCAGATTATATACAAGTCGAAAAACAACTCTAACCATAGATTACTATAGACAGTAGCATCAGGATTATTGGTAGGCAATTCCTCATACGACACCACAATGCCGATAAGATACATAAAGAAGAAAAAAGAGGCATTGCCCTTTATTGGTTGATACGCCTTGTTTAATAGATTGACTACTTGCTTAATAACTTTCATTCTCTCAACTGTATTTACTTGCAAAGTTAACATTATTTTTAGGAGTAGTCAACTTTTACTTGCGTATTTAACATTGTTCTCATAGCATAACAGCTTTTTCACCTTATTACATGTGACAAACTCTTCCTCCTTATCATTAGACTTATATACGAGAATAAACAGTATGTTAAGAGGTAAAAAAACATGGCAATAAGATTTATTAGGAGTAATTATTTTTTTATTTCACACGTAATCATTAACTTTACCGCCTAAATAAACTCATAAAATCATGGATGAAGTATTTTTAGTCTTTCTTGGTCTCGCTTTATTAGCAGCCCCTTTTCTGCTGTTTTTTGTACTTATGTCTAAGATAAATGACATAAATTACACACTTAACAGCATCAGTTTTGAAATCTCCACACTGAAATCCATAATGGAAAAGATGCAGCGTGAAAAGGAGAGCAAACCTAATACTCCAATAGAGACAAAGCAAGAAGAAATCGCTACACAGCCAAAGGAGCAGCCTGAAGAAGCTCCGAAGGAAGAGACCAAACCTACTATTGTTCAAAACACGAACTGGTGGGAGGAAGAGATAAAGAATGAAATAGAGACCAAGGAAAAGACGGAAGAGCCAGTAATCACACATGATAGTGAGCAATTAGAGGAACAGGAGACACCAGAGACCGTGGAAATTCCTGTTGTAAACAATGAGAATGTAAGACCTTCTACTGTGGAACTCCCTATCAAAGACACGAAAGAAGAAGCCTCTGAAACTACTGAAGAAAACCCAGAAACTACTGAAGAGCCAGTAGAAGAACCGAAGGAAGAACCGGCCATGGCCATGGAAGAAAATTCTTCTATGCGTGAAGAGGAGTCTTCTATGTCTGAAGAAGAACCACAAACAGAAGAGTATACCATAAAAGAAAGTAACTTTGAGAAATATATCGGTGAAAATCTCTTCGGTAAGATTGGTATTCTCATCTTTATCATTGGTATTGGCTTCTTCGTTAAATACGCCATCGACCAGAACTGGATCAACGAGACAGCTCGTACGCTGATGGGTTATGCCGTTGGAGTAGGTATGTTAGTACTGGCAGAAAGACTGCATAAACGCTATCACGCATTTAGTTCTTTGTTGGCAGGTGGTGCCTTTGGTATATTCTATCTTATCACGGCAATCGCCTTCCACTACTATGCTCTGTTCTCTCATACGACCGCTTTCGTTATCTTATGTGCGACAACATTATTCATGTCAGCCGTCTCCATACTATATGATAGGGTTGAGTTGGCAGTTACGGCACTCGTAGGAGGATTTATAGCACCATTCATTATCAGCACAAACGCAAGTAGTATCATCTCCTTACAGATCTATATTAGTATTCTGAATGTGGGTATGTTCTGTCTTACAATGTATAAACGATGGGCAATACTACCTATCATATCCTTCTGTTTCACCTATTGTATTTTATGGGGAACACAAGCGATGACATACATCTCAAGCAGTGAGACAAATAACATCTACCCTACTCTATTTGCTTTTGCTACATTATTCTATTTCATCTTCTTGCTGCCCGTGGTTTATATCCTGCGTACACAGTGTGAAGGAAAGACAAGGACAGGATTGTTATCTATCGTTACGATTAACAGCTTCCTCTATTTGCTCTATGGCAATTATATCTTACAACAATATGAATCTACCAACGATGCTACGGCTTACTTGGCTTTCTTCATTGCAGCAGTCAACCTTGCTATCTATCTGTACGTACGCTTCCGCGTCGAAGGACAGGACACGCTGCGCAATTTAATGTTAGGACTTGGCATTACATTTGCATCTATCGCCATCCCACTCTACTTCAGTACAGCTAACATAGCCATGGTATGGGCAGCTGAGGCAGTACTCCTTCTGTGGCTCTTCACCAAAGAAAAGAACCTATTATACGAATGGGGTGCAACGATACTTTTGCTCTTAACACTCGTTGTATTGGCATGCTATAGAGAGAGTGATGTGTTTATACACGATGCTGGCCGTAGTTTGTTCTTCAATGGAAGTTTCTTCGTGACCATGTTCGTAAGTGTAGCCTTCTTTGTGACAGCCATCATCCTACAATGCAATAAAGAGTTATTTAAGGAGAACAATCGTATCCTTAGCTATACACCTTGTAATGTGATAGCATGGGCGTTAGGATTTAGTATCTTATACCTTGCCTTCTGGGATGATTTCCACCTGCACCTTGCATACCCAGCATCCGACTATGCATCCTTACTCACAGCAAATGTACTAATCTTAGTAGGTGCACTCATCCTGCGTAAACGATTTGAGATAAGTAAATATCCTGTTGCCTACGAAATAAGTATCTATATCACAGGAATTATCTTTGCTATAGCTGTATGGAACTCTGCAGTACCAGACCAACTAACTTACAGATGGTTGATAACGCTCGTAACAATTGCTTATATGATTTATAGTATGCGTGGAGTACTATTGGCAACATCAAAAAGAGGAAACCTATACACTGAGTACGCTATCATCTCAACGCTGGTATGGCTCACAACGACAAGACTCTTGCTCGTCACATTTGGCGAGACTGGCTTTAGCACAGCCTTCTCACTGTCATTAGGTGTTGCAGCCTTCATCTTAATGTGTATTGGTATGCGCTATCATAGTAAGGAGATAAGAATTGTCAGCCTGTGTGAGTTTGCAATTATCATTGGTAAGCTCGTCCTCAATGACGTATGGGCAATGCCTGCACTCGGTAAGATTATTGTCTTCATCAGCCTTGGAGCCATTCTCCTTATCCTCTCATTCCTCTATCAGAAGCTTAAAGATGCTCTCTTCAATGAGAAAGAACAAGAACAGGAGTAAGCCTCAACATCAGACATTAACATAACAACAATCGCCCTCATCTGTCCAAACTTCATTTTTATCCTGGACTGATGAGGGCGATTGCTATTATACGGTATCAGCTTTATTCCTTGTCAAAAGAGCAGCAATATCTGTAAGAAAAAAAGAGTTTACTATTTAAATATTAAGCAACACTATATTGTTCATAAGTAATTCTTATTGCACTGCGGACAGTGCAATTTATACAGAATATTGCACTATCCGTAGTGCAATCTCGATTATACATACCATTAAGAAATGCTTATAAACAGGACTTTCTTGTGAAGCTTTTCCACATATTAGTTAGCTATTAACCTCTTACTATCTTTATTATAATAGCCTTTAAACACCATTCTTCCCATCTTCAACCCATGTGCGAGTACTCCGCACACGGCGTGTTGATGGTTCACACCAATGGTGTTGGGGCTCCGCACCATTGGTGCGGAGTGCTAAACACATTACAATAACTTATCAAAATAGGTTCAACTTATTGATAGAAACGAGTTATAGAACTAAAAACAAACTAAACAATATGCGGTTAAAACAGTTTCACACACAAAAGGATACTATTTCAGCAGCAGATAGTAATAACCCACAAAGTAGTTCTTTTACAAGTTTAAAGACTTTGAAAAATACTGGTAGTGCATGTTAAAAGAATAAAAAAATCAAGCCATTAACGTAGTTCTTCAGTAAAAAAAACGACTAATAGAATAACATTAGTCTTTTTTATTTACCTTTGTAATAAGATAATATCAAAGAAAAAATGGCTTCTTAACATCATCTTTTAAGATGAAAAGGAGTAAAATTAAATGGCAGAAAAGTATATATTTAACAGATAAAATAATAAGCACATGAAAGCAAAAATCTTACTTTTTGCAGCCTCATTCATAGCTACATCAGCT
>ERZ773214.2394-NODE-2394-length-10160-cov-20.053736_pt1 | contig 10160 bp, 8 predicted proteins | sample MGYA00511238_ERZ773214 | MGnify/ENA primary metagenome ERZ773214 (study PRJEB29015, sample SAMEA2738157) | human oral metagenome | biome: human oral; feature: human-associated habitat; material: saliva | place: China | collected 2259 ...
AAGAAGGTGACTACGGTGAAAAGATGCGTCTAGCTTTACCTAATGCATTTTTCTTTGGTTTAACTGGTACTCCAATTAATAGACTCGATAAAAATACATTTAAAACATTCGGTGCTATTGAAGATAAGAGTGGTTACATGAGTAAGTATTCATTCTCAGATTCCATCAGAGATAATGCCACACTACCACTTAACTTTGAACCAGTTCCGATTGATTTACATGTTGATAAAGAAAAGCTTGATCAGGCCTTTGATGAAATGACGGATGGTTTATCGGACGAGGATAAAGGTGAACTTTCTAAAAATGTTACGATGAAAGCCATTATGTATGACCGTAAGCGTATCAAAAAGGTTGTAGAACATATTGTTAACCATTATAAGACAAAGATTGAGCCAAACGGATATAAAGCTCAGATCGTTGTTTATGATCGTGAATGTTGTTTGATGTATAAGGAAGAATTAGATAAGTTAGTTCCACCAGAAGCATCCACAATTGTCATGACTACAGGCGATGATAAAGCTGGCCGTTACAAACAATATAAGAGAAGCCGTGATGAAGAAGCGAAGGTACTTGATCAGTTTAGAGAACCAAGCAATCCATTAAAGTTTGTAATTGTAACTAACAAGCTTTTGACTGGATTTGATGCTCCAACCATGAATACTCTCTTTGTAGATAAAAATCTTCGTTATCATGGATTGATTCAGGCATTCTCGAGAACCAATCGAATTTTTAACGAGGTTAAACCTTTTGGTAATATCGTTTGTTTCCGTGATTTAGAAAAGGCTACGCAAGAAGCTATCAAAACCTTTGGGGATACCAATAAACTTGATATTATCTTAGAAAAAAGTTTTAGCGAATACATGGATGGTTTCGTGGATCAGATAACTGGTATCAAGGTTAAAGGTTATACAGAAGTCTGTCAGGAAATTCTGGAAAGATTCCCAAATCCACAAGAAATAGAAACAGAACATGATAAAAAAGAGTTTGTTAAGTTATTTGGTGAGTTTCTGAAACTTGATAACGTTCTTCGAAATTATGATGAGTTTCAGGAATTCGACAAGCCAATCTCGGAAGGTTATCTCCAAGATTTAAGAAGTTCTTACGTGGAAATTCGAGATGAATTCTTAAACCTTAAAAACTATGAAAGAACGAAAGACCTAGGTGTTGACCTTTCAGATATTGAATTTGAAATTGAGCTCTTAAAAACAGATGAGATTAATTTAGACTATATTCTTGCTTTGATTGTGGAAAAATCGAAGAACTCTGAGTCTAAGGAAGCAATGAAAGCTGAAGTTAGCCGTGTCATTCGCTCAAGTATTGATATTCGTGCTAAGGAAGAGTTGGTGATTGGCTTTATCAATGATACTGATTTAGCGAGTCTGAAAGACCATGATGAGATTATCAATGCATTCTATGCTTATGGTAAAGAACGTAAAGCAGTTGCTATTCGTGAATTGGCAGAGTCTGAAAAGCTTGTGAAAGATTATCAGTTATTTATTGATAGATCTATTCAACGTGGTTATGCTGAGAATAGTGGAGCTGACTTGGATTCGATTATTCCACCGACTTCTCGTAGACAAGGAGCTCGTGAACGTAAGAAACAAGAAGTTCTACATCAGATTCAAACATTAGTAGAAGTATACTCAGGTATTTGATCATGAAACTAATATAATTAACTAAGAGAAAGTTCGTTTCATTACTAACAAAGTTTTGCTTTAATAATGAAGGATATTATTAATAAGTGGATTGAAAAAACAGTAGATGTTAACTTTTAACTGTTTCCCAAATTTTTTTCGAATTATAGAAGTAGAGGGACCTTCCCTCTATTTTTTATCGAAAAGGAGCAGGGATGCAGAAAAGACACGCGCATGTATCGCCGACCTTGGATATCATGGCCAAGAAGATTTTTAGTTTGCCGGAGGTGACGGCAGCATTTATTAGGGACATTTTGGAGCTGGATGTAGCGGACGCTCAGATTGTGGAAGGAAGCCAGCCCCACAGCATGGCCTATGAGGAGGATGACTTGTTCTCCACTGCGGTGGATGTGAGAGCCAAGCTCCACGACGGGACCGAGGTGATCATCGAGATCCAGATTCGCAAGCAGCAGTATTTCTTGAATCGGTTCCATTACTATTTGGCCAATCAGCTGGTGGAGAATGTACAAAAACTGCGCCAGCAAGGACAGACACATAAGATGTACGAGCAGATGGAGCCCGTCTATGGGATTGCGATTTTGGAGAAGTCGCTCTTACTAGATGAAGAGGCTGCCATCAATAAATACTGGCTGACTAATAGCAGGTCCGGCAAGCAACTCAAGGCTTATTATAAGAATGGCAAGCATCAAAATCTTTTGCAGGTTGCCTTTTTAGAGCTAGACAAGTATAATAAAGATGAGAACCTGACAGATGCAGGCAGACAATGGTTGGAGTTTTTTGGGAATCTTCCCTTTACAAAAGCTCCCAGTCAGGCTGTAGCCCATGCAGATTCATTACTGGATTCATCTAGCTGGACCAAGGAGGAGAAGACCATGATAGACGAGCGAATTCGGATTCAAGAAAATTATGATATGACCATGGAGACAGCCATAGACGAAGCACGCGAAGAAGGTCTAGAGCAAGGGCGTAAACAGTTAATCCGCAAAATGGTCTCACGCGGGATGACACCTGAGCATGTTTCAGAGATGACGGGCTTGTCGCTTGATGAGATCAAATCTATGTTAGCGTGAGATTCAGCTGGACCAAGGAGGAGAAGACCATGATAGACGAGCGTATTCGGATTCAAGAAAATTATGATATGACCCTGGAGACAGCGATTGATGAAGCGCGAGAAGAAGGTTTAGTACAAGGGCTGGAACAAGGCTTAGAAAAAGGCTTGGAACAAGGTCGTAAACAGTTGGTATGCGAGATGGTCTCACGAGGGATGACGGCTGAGCTTATCTCGGAGATGACGGGTTTGTCCATTGAAGAGATCAAATCTATGTTAGCGTAAAATCTAGCTGGACCAAGGAGGAGAAGACCATGATAGACGAGCGAATTCGTATTCAAGAAAATTATGATATGACCCTGGAGACGGCGGTAGATGAAGCGCGCGAAGAAGGTTTAGTACAAGGTCGTAAACAGTTGGTATGCGAGATGATCTCACGAGGAATGACACCTGATCTGATATCAGAGATGACAGGTTTGTCGCTTGAAGAGATTGAGACTCTTCTTTCCTGAGTCGTTAAAAGAGGCAGTGCCTCTTTTCTTTTTTGAAAAAACTTGAAAATTTTCCCATTTTTTCAATCCGCCTTTCTAGAATTGTGGTAGAATAGAGTCAACAAAGAGTTATCCTCACCAACAGTGTGATCGATACTAGAAAAGAGGATTCTGATGACAAGAAAAATTGGTATTATTGGTTTGGGGCATGTGGGTGCGACCTTGGCCCACAGCATGATTTTGAAACACACCTGTGATCACTTGGTCTTGATTGATACCAATGAGAAAAAGGTCAAGGCAGATGCCTTGGATTTCTGTGATACGGTTGCCAATACGGGGTATCCAGTTCATATCACGGTCAATGATTACGCAGCTTTAGAAGATGCGGATGTCGTAGTGTCGACTCTTGGAAATATCGAGTTGCAGGCTAATAACACTGATGACCGTTTTGCGGAGCTTCCCTTTACTAGCAAGCAAGTGGTGCAAGTGGCGCGTGATTTGAAGGCTTCTGGCTTTAGTGGGGTCTTATTGGTAGTGACCAATCCGGTCGATGCTGTAACTCAACTCTATCAACAATATACCGGCCTTCCAAAAGAGCAGGTGATTGGGACAGGGACCTTACTGGACACAGCTCGAATGAAGCGTGCAGTCGCTGATCGTTTGCAGGTTTCTCCTGCTAGTGTATCAGGTTACAACCTCGGTGAGCATGGAAATTCTCAATTTGTCGCTTGGAGTCAGGTCCGTGTCAAAGGACACTCCATTACCGATCTCTTCTCTCAAGAAGAGCTTGACGCCATCAACTACGAGTCCTTGCGTGGTGGCCACACGGTTTTCTTTGGCAAATTCTATACCAATTTTGGGATTGCAGCAGCAGCCCAACGCTTGGCAGAAGCTGTGATCAATGATAGCCACGAGGAAATGCCAGTGTCCAACTATCGTCCAGAATATGGAACCTACCTTGGCTATCCAGCAATTGTAGGTCGAAAAGGAATTATTGAACGATTGGACTTGCATTTGACAGAAGAAGAAAAAGAAAAATTGCTCCATTCAGCCGAAACTATCAAGGAAAACACACGAAAAGGGTTGGAGCATGCATAAAATCAAGAGGTTGGGACAAAAGTCCTAGCCTCTCAATTATTTTTGGATTGTCGAGCAAGACGCAGTGGTTGAGTGGGCTCTACTACGCTGATTTCATCAGCTTTTACAGCCCTACTCAACTGTGCGGAGGTGGGACGACGAAATCAAATTCTAACGAATTACCGATTTCTGTCCCACTCTCATTTTCTGCAATTTTTTCGAATGGTATAAGTGAGGGGATTCCCTACACGAAATCATTGGAGGTTGCTATGAAGAAACGACACGAGTATGTATCGCCCACCTTGGATTTAATGGCAAAAAAGATTTTTAGCCTACCGGATGTGACAGCGAAATTCATCCGCGAAGTATTGGATCTGCCAGTAGAGTCCGTTGAGATTTTAGAAGGAGACCAAATCCATGAGCAGGGGTTTTTAGGAGATCTTCCTTTTGAAACATCCGTTGATGTGAGAGCAAGACTAGACAGTGGACTTGAAGTGATCATTGAGATTCAAGTTTTGAAGCAAGAGTATTTCCTGAATCGTTTCCACTATTATTTAGCCAATCAGCTGGTAGAAAATGTCCAACGCAAGCGAAAGAAAGGGGCAACCCATTCTATGTACCAGGAGCTGGAGCCGGTCTATGGGATCGCTATCCTGGAGCGAAGTATTTTTCCTCATTTAGATTCACCCGTCAATGTCTATGAAATGCGCCATACGGTAGATGGGACACCTCTTTATAGTTCTCGAAAGGATGGGGTAGAGCACAATATGTTAAAGGTTGCCTTTTTAGAGTTGGATAAGTATAATGAAAGTAGAGATACGGAGTTGAATGCTCACTGGAGACAATGGCTTGAATTTTTTGGCAATCGCCCATTCAGTCATCAACCAGATCAAGTGATCGAGCAGGCAGAATCACTCCTGATCCCATCAAATTGGACAAGGGAGGAAAAAGAAATGATTGATGAACGGATTCGTATCAGAGAAAATTGGGAGATGAGCATGGATACCTTGCGGAAAGAACAACTGGAAGCCGGTTTTCAGAAAGGGTTGAAAAAAGGTCTTGAACAGGGACTCGAACAGGGACTCGAACAAGGTCTTGAACAAGGTTTAGAACAAGGTCTCGAACAAGGACTCGAGCGTGGTCTCGAACAGGGATTGGAACAAGGCAGACAAGAAGGCATGGAGTTGGGAGTTCAAGCTGGTCAGCAGTCTCTGATTCAGAAACTGGCTTTGAAGGGGATGAGTATCGAGATGATTGCTGAAATGACGGATTTATCCAGCGAATCCATCAAAAAAATGTTGGCTACGGATTCGTCTAACGAGGAGTAGTAGCGCGAACAGAATTTGGGGCTTGAGAATTACCTTGCTTATAAAAAAGTAGTTCTAAAATGGATTGTAAAGATCGTCAGGAGTTCGTTATTTTTGGATCTTGATCCTCTACAGATTTATACGGTTTTGATTTATTGAAGGTTGGAGACTTTTGTCCAACCTTTTTTCTCATTCTTCTTGGCCCATCCTTAGTGAAATGGAATAAAAGTTTAAAATGTCCGAGTTGTAATCCTTGACATTACATTATGATCGTGTATAATAGCTATTGTAACAAAAATTCTTACAACAGAAAGAGGGAACAACTATGAAAAACATTTTATTTATTGTCGGATCCCTTCGTCAAGGATCTTTTAACCACCAAATGGCTAAGAAAGCAGAAAGCCTTCTGGAAGGAAAAGCAACGGTGACTTACTTGGACTACAAGGACATTCCAATGATGAACCAAGATTTGGAAACACCAACCCTGCCTGCTGTGCAGGCAGCGCGTGATGCGGTTCTTGCTGCGGATGCCATCTGGATCTTCTCGCCAGTCTATAACTTTGCTATTCCAGGTGTAGTGAAAAACCTGATCGACTGGCTTAGCCGTGCCCTTGACCTGTCAGAAACTCGTGGTCCATCTGCCCTTCAAGACAAGATCGTAACGGTTTCTTCAGTTGCCAATGCTGGACACGAACCAATGTTTGCGGCTTACCAAGCGCTCTTGCCTTTCGTTCGGACTCAAGTGGTTGGAGAGTTTACTGGAACAACCGTTAACCCAGAAGCTTGGGAAACAGGTGAATTGGTCTTGACAGATGAAGCAGTCGCAGGATTGGAAAAACAAGCACAAGCCTTATTAGAAGCATAAGAAAAGCTGAGACAGAAGTCTCAGCTTTTTAGATACTAAAGAGTTGTCCGAAGAAGTAGGTCACACCCATGGTGAGAAGTCCAATGATGAGGTTGCGAAGCATGGCTTGCTTGGTTGGTGCTTTTCCCAGTTTCGCACTGGTATAGCCAGTGAAGATTAAGGATAGTCCAACAACGAAGACCGTCACCGGAATGCGATAGGCAGTTGGAAAGAGAATGATCGAGAGCATTGGAGGAAGGGAACCAACAGAAAAAGCAAGGAAGCTAGAGGCAGCAGCATGCCAAGGATTGGTAAACTCCTCGTATTCGATACCATATTTCTCTTCGACCAGGGCTTTGAGGGGATATTTCAGAAAGGCCCGTTCTGTCAAAATCTTTGCGGAAGTTTCGCATTCTCCATTTTGAAGATAAGCATTGTAGAGAGAGTCTCTTGCTAACTTTGGATCGCGATCCAACAAGGCTTGTTCGCGGTTCACAGCGGCTTCTTCCGTGTCTTTTTGTGTGGAAACAGAGACATACTCACCGCCTGCCATCGAAAAGGCACCTGCCAGAATCGCCGATAAGCCAGATAGGAAAATGATCCAGATGTTTGGTGTGGCACTGGCCACCCCGATCACCACCCCAGCAATAGAAATGATTCCATCATTGGCCCCGAGAACAGCAGCTCTCAAGATATTCAATCGGTCGTTAAATGATTCATCTACTCCATGTTTTATTTCAGTCATACAATATCTCCTTTATCTTATTTAGAATGATTATAAATAAAATACAAAAAGAAAGCAAGGATTTTAACTCAAATGATAAAAGTTCGACAATTTAATGAAATTTAAGTTATAATCTTTGACATTGCAAGCAAAAAAGAAAGAATAGGGCATACGCCTATTCTAGCAAGGTTTATTTAGCGGAAGTGGTCTTACCTTTGAAGATCCTGATGGCATTGTCACACGGGTCAGAAAAGGATAATAAAAAGGGAGTGGGAAAGAACTCCTAAAATTAAAAAGTTTGAAAAGGTTCCCCAAACCTTTTCAATTTTCCCTCCCCCGCATAGCTTCAACAGTCTGGGAGACTGTTGAAGGTTGTAGATAAAGGAAACTTTGTTTCCATCATTAGGTCTTCTTTGGAGCTTAATTAAGCGAACAAAGATGCCAATCAACCACTGCGTCATACAGTTATTTCTATCAAAGATCGAAGGCTGGACAGTTTATTCCCAGCTCCTTTCTGATGAGAAAAATTAATTCGTATCTTGTTCTTTCCCAACAACCCAAAATAAGAGAAGGAGTTGGAAGATGCCTAAGGCAAATAGGACCATAAAACCGTTGCGACTTCCTTTAGCAGTGGCTTGGGTGAAGTCCATCTTTTGATTAGCTTGGCTCATGGCAACGATCAAGGAAGCCAGGGTTGTTCCGACAGCGCCTGCAAATTGTTGCAGAGTGTTAAAGATCGCGTTCGCATCGGGTTGCTCTTCCAGAGAGAGTTGTTTTTGTCCGTTGGTCATAATATTGCCGAAGGCCAGTCCCATACCGGTCATGAAGATCATGTAAAAGATAAGAATCAAGCCATTTGTCAGCTTCAGGGCAAAAAGGGTGAAGTGGAAATGGGCCAGAAGGATTAAAACAGCTCCAAGGAGAATCGGTTTACGGGCGCCCAACTTATCTAGAATGAGACCAGAGAAGGGAGCAAAACCTGCTCCAATGATGGCTCCTGGAAGTAGCATCAAGGCTGCAAGTGTGGTACTCGAGTGGTTGACCAATTGGACATAATTGGGCAAGAGGAAACTCATGGCCAGAGAACCTAATTGGAAAGTGAAAAAGGCAAGAACATGGCCAGTGAGGAGATGGTTCTTTAAGATGGCAAGGTTGATAATGGGAGTCTCCAACTGATTGGACCGCCAGACTAAGAGAACCAGTCCCAAAAACCCAATCACCAGCCAACCAAGGACAGAAAAACTAAAGAAAGCATGATCAGAAAGACCGTGAATGCCTAAAATCAAGCCTAAAAATGAAGCAATAATAGCGATAAGGCTCATGATATCAAGGGTTTCTCGTTTGACTGTACTGATTTGTTCAATGGAACGAAGCCCTGCAACTAGCGAAGCTAGAAGGATCGGGAATTGAACCAAGAAGATGGAACGCCAGCCAAAGTTAGCTGTCAAGAGACCACCGACAGTAGGCCCAATGGCGGGAGCGATAGCTGTAATCAGGGTCCCCACTCCCATCATGAGACCGATCTTGCGTTTTGGGACCTGCTCTAAAATGATATTAAACATCAGAGGAAGGGCAAAACCAACCCCCATTCCTTGGACCAATCGACCCAAAACCACAAAGCCAAAACTTGGAGCTAAGAAGTCAATGAGAACACCTAAAACAGATAGGAGATTTCCAACTAAAAAGATGGACTTCATTTTAAAAGAGCGCTTGAGGTAGGCAGATAAGGGGACTACACAGGCAACCACTAGAAGATAGATGGTGGTGACCCACTGGACGGTTGCGGTATTGATCTCAAATTCCTTCATCAATATTGGGAAGGTGATATTCATGGCAGTTTCTCCAGCCACCCCGCAAAAGGAAAGGATCCCTGTTGCAAAGATTGCAAATAAGACCTTGGCTGAAATTTTTTCTTGTGACATCGGTGTCTGATTCCTCCTAAATCTTCCTAAAGATATGGACTTTGGTATAAAAATCATGGTTACGATCTGATTTTCCGTCAGCTCCAATCGCTATGAGCATAGCAAGACCAACGGTAACCTGATCCATCGTTTTGTTAGCTAACAAATAGTATAGAGGAAATGAAGACCCCTGTCAAAGAGTTTTTGAAAAGTTTTGAAAATATTAACAGCATTCTCAACTGATGACATCTCTCCAAACGAAAGGAAAGGCTCGCCAGTATGATATAATAAGAAGAAAGCAGTAAACGTGAATAAGTCAATCAACTCGAACAGGAGGCCCCATGACCAAGTATTTAGTCCAGAAGTTTTTCTGGTTACGAGAAAAAAGTTTGATTCAAATTTCCCAGAAAACCCTGGTTTCCTTATTTCCTTTTTTTCTATTTTCAGGAATCATTCGGGTGATCGCTCTATCGGTCTTCTCCGATCGAGGCTATATCCATCAGCTCTTTTCGATGGATAGCTGGTTGCCATGGGATCAGGCCATCAGCCAGGTCCTCGGTAATATTTCCGACTTTCTAGGAGGGCTAGCAGGCCCTTTAGCGACCTACTTCGCTGGAAAATACACAGCTGGGCACTACGGTAGAAGTACAGGGACAGCCGGCGTGACTGCTCTTTTGGTCAGCTTGATTGTAGGGTCCCAGGAATTGTTGGTGGGCCCCCTCCATGACGGGCAACTGACGCGTATCAACTTACCTGCGACGACCAATATCGTCTTAGCGATTTTTTTAGGCTATCTAATCGGGCAAATCTTTCGTCTATCCAAGGCTAGTGACGACCAGATTGTGGACAAGGATTTCATCTATCAGCCCAAGACGGTGCGTCCCATTTTCTTATCCTTAGTTCTAGGGGTCAGCCTCAATCTTCTTTTGGTTCTTGGAAATCAATTTAATATTTTTCAGACTATCCGACAGTTCTTGGCTTCTCTAACGGTAAGCAGTCATCATCTCCTGTCCACCTTTGTCATGGGACTATTTAGTGGGCTATCTGCTTGGTTTGGTAATAGTCAAGCCTTTGCCTTGAACTCAATTGCGGATGATAACTTTGCTTTGGAAA
>ERZ773214.2406-NODE-2406-length-10129-cov-27.398352_pt1 | contig 10129 bp, 7 predicted proteins | sample MGYA00511238_ERZ773214 | MGnify/ENA primary metagenome ERZ773214 (study PRJEB29015, sample SAMEA2738157) | human oral metagenome | biome: human oral; feature: human-associated habitat; material: saliva | place: China | collected 2259 ...
TGCAGAGAAAATCAGCTGGACTAACTGGCCAAATCATCATAAAGATAAAGAATCGGTCAAAGCGATTGCCCTCATCCAGCCAACCGATATACTTGTCATAGGTACGCTTGCTGACCATGGACTGGACAAAGGGTGCTCCGTAGAGACGAACCAAGTAAAAGATAATGGCACAACCAATGACAATACCGATATAGTTGTAAATGGTCCCGATGATATGCCCATAGATAAAGACACCTGCAACGGAGGTCAGAGCACCTGGAATGATGGGAACAACCGTCTGCAAAATCTGTAAAAAGATAAAAATCGGTGGCCCCCAGATACCCGCCTGTTGGATAAAGGCAGAGAGGGTTTCCTTGGAGTGCAAGATACCAGCCTGATAGGCCCAGATACAGAAAATCAAGGTGCCAACTCCCCCGACGATGGAGGAAATATGAATGGCTTGCTGTAGAAGGGGAGAAACAGCTTTCATTTGTTTATCGTGTGACATGTAAACTCCTCTTGTGTAGTATGATTCTACTATACCATATTTTAGGGAGAAAGACTATATGGTTTTTGGGAGGGAAGTAGGATCTAGAAGGCGTTTTCTATCTGGGATATGATATAATAATAGATAATTAAGAATTCGATAAATTGGAGAGATAGTCTGAAAGATATTGTTAGTAAAAATAGACAGTTCTGACTAGCAAAAGGAAGTTTTTATGACAAAGAGAAAAGATTTTTCTGAACTAACCAGGGTACAAATCCCAGCAGCTCTGCATCTCATGCGTATGGGCTATACCTATCTTCCTCGCAATGGGAAGGAGATTGCAGAAAGAGATCCAGATACCAATATCCTTGTATCTGTTTTTAAGGAGCAATTTTTAAAATTTAACAACTACTTGACAGAAGATGACTTTGAAAGAGAACTAGCTAATATCAAGTTGGAACTAGATCAAAACGATTTGGGACGTTCTTTCTTTAAACGTATGCAAGGTCAGGAAGATGCCATTTATATTGACTGGGAGAATCCTGAAGTCAATACCTTCCATCTGGCGCTTGAAGTTACTTGTCAAAATGGTCAGGATGAATTTCGTCCGGATATCGTTATTTTTGTCAATGGTCTGCCTCTTTCTTATATCGAAGTGAAACAACCAAATGCGATTCGTGATGGCAAGACTGGAATTCAGTCAGAGCAGGACAGAACCAGATACCGTTTTGAAAACCGTAAGTTCCGTCGTTTTAACAATATCACCCAGTTGATATCCTTATCTGATAACTTAGCGTATATCAGTGGACAAGGTCAGCAAAAACAGGGTTCTTATTACGGTTCAAACGCCTATTCAAAAACTAAATTTAATGCTTTCAAGGAAGAAAGAGTAGAAGATTTCCTTCATTCCCTTTCCCCTCTAACCGAGGACCAAATCGACTTTGTCCTAGAAGACATGAAGCGCTTTGCCCTCAAATCTCAGCCAGAGTTTACAACAAACCTAAACTCTGATACACCTTGCAATGCCTTCCTGTCTTCATTGTACCAGAAGGAACGCTTGCTCTTTATGCTTCGTTTTGGTCTTGTCTATGTAGAAGAAGAAAGCAAGGACGGTCAGATGCAATTGCAGAAGCACGTCATGCGCTATCCGCAGTATTTTGCAACACGTGCTATCGAAGAAACGATCGCAAAAGGTGTCAAGAAAGGGGTTATCTGGCATACCCAAGGTTCAGGTAAGACTGCCTTGGCCTTCTTCAATATTCGCTATCTAACCAACTATTTCTCAAAAGAGGGAATCGTTCCTCAGTTTTACTTTGTCGTCGATCGTTTGGACTTGGCAGACCAGGCCTTTAAGGAATTTACCAAACGAGGACTCAAGGTTAAACGCATCAATAACCCACAAGAACTCAATCAAAAACAAGACGGCTATGATGTCGCTGTGGTCAATATTCAGAAGTTTAAGGATGATTCGGATCTGACAGACCGCTCTGGCTATGATCTCAATCGTCAAAATGTCTACTTTATCGATGAAGCCCACCGTTCTTACAATGAACGAGGTTCCTACCTGCCAAATCTCTATCAGGCAGATACCAAGGCTATCAAGATTGCCTTGACAGGAACGCCCCTCATCACCTATAAGAAAGATGGCAAGACCAAAGAAAATCATGCGACCACGCGTGATATCTTTGGAGATTATATCCACAAATACTACTACAACCAGTCTATCGATGACGGCTTTACCCTACGCCTGATGCGAGAGGATATCGAGACCTCCTATAAGGATAATCTCAGATCCATCAACGAAGAGGTTCAACGAGGTGATCTGTCCAAGGAAGATATCTTTGCCCATCCTCACTATGTGGAGCCTATGCTAGACTTTATCATCGAGGACTTTAATCGTGCTCGTAATTTGGTCTTTGATGACCAGACCATCGGTGGCATGATCGTCTGTGACTCGTCCAAGCAAGCACGTGAGCTTGAAAAGCAATTAGAAGAACGACGCAAAGCTGGCTCAACTACCTTGACTTCCGCTCTCATCCTCCATGATGAGGGTGACAAGGAAGAGAAGAAGGATAAGGTAGAAGCCTACAAGGAAGGCAAGATTGACCTCATCATCGTCTACTCTATGCTCCTGACAGGTTTTGATGCTCCACGTCTCAAACGCCTCTATCTAGGGCGCAAGATCAAGGCACACAATCTCTTACAAACTCTAACCCGTGTCAATCGCCCTTACAAGGACTACCTCTTTGGCTATGTCATCGACTTTGCAGATATTTCCAAGGAGTTTGACAAGACTAATCGCGCCTATCTGGAAGAACTCAATCAAGAATATGATACGATTCTGACAGGAGAAAATGGCGAGGATGTTTTTGGCTCTCTCTTTGTGTCAGCAGATGAGATTTCTCAAGAGTTGAGCAAGACCGAGCATATCCTCATCGACTATCCAACGGATAATCTAGAGTACTTCTCCCAAGCCATCAATGATATCAAGGATAAGAAGCAGTTAATCGATCTTCGTAAGGCCTTGGAGTCTATCAAGCAGTACTACAATATCGCCCGTCTCCTTGGCTACGAACACCTGCTCCAGCAGATTGACATTGCTCAGATTTCAATCCTACTCAATATCCTCTCTAGACGAATGCTGACACTGTCTCTGATAGATAAACCAGATGACTTCTCTAGCCAAATGCTCTTAAATTTAGCTATGTCTGAGACCAGTTTTAGTTTTGTCAAGATTGCAGAAGAAGAACTTCGTCTAGCGGCTAACGACCTGGAAGATTTGAAACGACGAGTTGCAAGTGGTATTAAGAACCAGCGTGATGAAAAGGATCCTGAGTGGGTTTCTCTCTATGAAGAATTTCAACGTATCATGAAAAAACATTATATTCATGGGCAAGAAGGCTTCACCATGGAGAATATCAAAGAAACCCAAAAAGACTATGAGGAACTCTTTAAGTCCGTGGAGAACTATCATACTCGTATGAGACGCCTAACCATGAACTTTGATGGAGATGAAATGGCAGCTCGTTCCTACAAACATGTGACTAACTCAACCACGGTCAGTGAGTTTCTTGCAATTTACTATGTCATCAAAGATTCTAAAGTCAGATTAGACCAAAAAATTGGTCAAAACCAAGGGATATTAGAAAATGAAGGGTATTTAAAGAGATTGATTGAAGAAGAAATCGTACATCGAGTCGAGGATAATCAATCTGATAGGAGATTATCAATGCAAGAGGTTGATCGTGTAATTGAATCATTGTTTGAAGAATATGAACGGGAGTATTAACTTTTATGAGTGAAACATTTAAATCTCAAATAAAAAACTTGGTAGATGATCTGAAGGCAGTTTTTACGCATGTAGGATTAGGCGGAGAGGCAGCTGAATATAAACTTCTTACGCAGTCTTTTCTATATAAGTTTTTAAACGACAAGTTTTTATATCAGGCAAAAGCTATTGATGCTTCTAATAGTTATGAAAAACTAATTGATATGAGTGAAGAGGATTATGCTTGGCTTCTAAAATTTATCGGTACCAGGACAGCTTGGCTCAAGCCAGACCAGTTGATCGAAACCCTCCACCGTCAGCAAAATGAATCTAATTTTTATGAGACGTTTGAAAACACTCTCAATCAAATTGCTATTGACAATAACGATATCTTCTCTGTGCATACAGACGGGGACACAGCTATTCGTCTCTTTGATGAGCGTCTGATTACAGATACCATCTCAGATAGCAGTAAGCGCAACGAGGTGGCAAGAGCCATCATCAATCTCCTTGCACGCGTCAAGTTTGATGAGACCATCTTTTCACAAGGTTTCGACTTTTTCTCGACTCTCTTTGAGTACATGATCAAAGACTACAACAAAGATGGTGGTGGCAAGTATGCCGAGTACTACACACCTCACTCTGTGGCTAAGATTATCGCTGATATTCTAGTAGGAAATGACCAGCCATCAAACGTGCGGATCTATGATCCGTCAGCAGGTTCGGGTACTTTGCTTATGAACCTGGCTAGTCGTATCGGTGTGGACAAGACCACTGTCTATAGTCAGGATATCTCGCAAAAGTCATCGAATCTTCTCCGACTAAATCTAATTTTGAATGGACTGCAACACTCTATTCACAATATCGTGCAGGGAAATACCATCATAGCTAATAGCCATTCTGAAAAGATGGACTATATCGTGTCGAACCCTCCTTTCAAGCTGGACTTTTCAGAGTGGCGTGACCAAGTGGAAAGTTTGCCGGAAGCCAGTGAGCGTTTCTTTGCAGGAGTGCCCAAGGTTCCAGCCAAATCTAAGGACAAGATGGCGATCTATGAGCTTTTTGTTCAGCATATCATCTACTCCCTGAAGCCAGATGGTAAAGCGGCCGTTGTCTTGCCAACAGGCTTTATCACGGCCCAGTCAGGGATTGACAAGACTATCCGCCAACACTTGGTGGATAATCAAATGTTGGCTGGTGTCGTTTCTATGCCGTCCAATATCTTTGCGACGACAGGTACCAACGTTTCCATCCTCTTTATCGATAAGAAAAACAAGGGTGATGTCGTCCTCATCGATGCCTCAAACCTCGGAACCAAGGTCAAGGAAGGCAAGAACCAAAAGACCGTGCTCTCTCCTGAGGAAGAGCAGAAAATCGTCGAAACATTTATCAAGAAAGAAGCCGTCGAGGACTTTTCTGTCACTGTCTCTTATGAGGATATCAAGGAGAAAAACTACTCTCTCAGCGCAGGCCAATACTTTGACATCAAGATCGACTATGTAGATATCACAGCAGAAGAGTTTGAAGCTAAGATGAACGCCTTTCAAAACAAACTCTCAGACCTCTTCCAGCAATCGCATGCACTGGAGCAGGAGATTACAGAGCAAATGAATAAAATGAGGTATGTGGAATTATGAAATTGACTATTCCGGGATTTTCAGTAGAAATTAATGAAAAGGACTATGAGGCACTTGAAAAAGTAGCAAATAGTGATTTAATTGGTCTTATCGGAGGTGATTGGTTAAAGTACTGGAGATGGAACAATTTGTTGAAAATAGCGAACAAGTTTCGATTGAAATGCGAAGCAGAAGGATTTACCCCTAAAAGGGTTGCACCTAAATTTTTGTCCCAATTTTTTGAAGTTGCATCTCAGGAGGATGATGAAATGTTACAAGAATTATGGGCCAACTTATTGTATTCTGAAAGTAAAAACAGCGGAAGTATTTCTTTAAAAAGTATGCAGATATTAAAATATATGACTGGTGAAGATGCTAAACTACTTAATAAAATGTTTCAATATGCTTTTCAGTTTGATTCTAATTCAATTATGATGTGTGCATCTGACGATTATAAAGATAAATTTAGAATTGAAGGTTCTGATCTATTAAAATTAAATGAATTGGGTATTTTATCATTTATTCCTTTTCTTAGCTACGAATTTAAAATTGATAATGGTATTAGAAGTTTTTGGACTAATAACTATGAAATTAAAGTAAAATATATTGGGAAAGAGGAACGTGGCTTATCTGTACCAATATCGATATACATGTTTACGAGAGGTGGTTTTGAAATATTTAAAATTGAAAATCATATTGATAATTTTGAATCTGTACAGTATATGATTGATTATTTTAGAAGTTTTGGTTTAGAAGTAACTATCTATAATAAGGATTCAAGTAATGAAAGGGTACTATGATTGCATAGTTATGTGCAACAACTGAATTAGGAGAAGTGTAATGTATAATATAATTAGCTTGGAAAGTTTATGTAAAGAAATTATAGACTGTCCACATAGTACACCTAAATGGCAAAATGAAGGAATTCCAGTAATCAGAAATTATAACTTAAAAGATGGGAAAATAGATTGTACAAATCTTTCATTTGTATCTGAAGAAGATTACAATGAAAGAGTAAAACGAGCTATCCCTGAAGAATCAGATATTATCATATCTCGTGAAGCACCTATGGGAGTTGTAGGGATTATACCAGAAGGATTTCAATGTTGTTTAGGACAGAGATTGGTTCTTCTTAAAATTGATAAGTCAAAATGTATTCCTACGTACTTACTTTATTCTTTAATGTCAGAATATGTTCAACTCCAAATACGTAGGATTAATAGAACAGGATCTATAGTAAGTAATTTAAATATTTCTTCACTAAAAGAGTTAAAAATTCTATTACATAATTTTGAAGAACAGAGTAAAATTGCAACTATACTCTCATCGATTGATGATAAAATTTCTTTAAACAACCAAATCAACCAAGAGTTGGAAGCCATGGCTAAGATCCTCTATGACTACTGGTTTGTCCAGTTTGATTTCCCAGACCAGAATGGCAAACCCTACAAATCATCAGGCGGAAAGATGGTGTATCACCCAGAACTCAAACGCGAAATCCCAGAGGGGTGGGGAGTGGAGAAGTTGGATGATTTGGGTACTATTGTTGGTGGCAGTACTCCAACAAAATCAATTTCTGATAATTTCACTAAAGGTGGAGAAGGATATTCTTGGATTACACCAAATGACTTATCAAATAATAAAGGGAATAAGTTCATAAAAAATGGAGAAATCGATGTTACAGTGAGAGGATTAAAAGATGCTAGTTTGAAATTGTATCCAGAAGGTACAGTTTTAATGAGTTCAAGAGCTCCGGTTGGGTATCTGGCAATTTCAACCAAAGAGATTACAACAAATCAAGGCTTTAAATCTTTTATTCCTGACAAAAAATATGGTAAAAATTACATTTACTATACTTTACAGAATAATCTAAAAGTTATTGAACAACATGCTTCAGGTTCAACATTTAAAGAGATTTCAGCAACTGTTTTAAAAGATATAACTGTCATTCAGCCAAATTTAGATATTGTTAAAAAATTTGAAGAAAAAGTATCATCAATTAACAGTTATATAAAAGTTAATGAAGAACAAAACCAAGAACTCACCCAACTTCGCGATTGGCTTTTGCCAATGCTCATGAATGGACAGGTGAAGGTGGAGTAGATAAGTTCGTTTTAAAAATAAAACAATTTTTTAAAAAAATATATCAAAAAAAGTCATACAAAATGACTTTTTTTGATATAATAGATTAAAATGGAGAAATAAGGAGCTAGAAGCTATGGTGAAGTTAAAGAGTATTGTTATAGAAAACATAAAAAACGTTCAATATGGAGTGATAGATTTTCAGAATAAATCAGACTTTATCAATGTTACGGGTATTTACGGTCAGAATGGATCTGGGAAAACTGCAGTTGTAGATGTGTTTGAAGTATTGGCTGCTTTAATGAGAGGTGGGTCTATTCCACCGCATAAAAAGGGTATCTTTAATGCTATAGACCAAGTGGGTGAAAATAACATTACGCTAGAATTAGAAGTCCCAGAGCGTTATAATATTTGGTATAAAGTAAAGTTTGCTGCAAGTGAGCCTACAGGTAGTCAAGATATAATAGTAATAAAAGAAGAGATTGGCTATAGACCCTTAGAAAGTGGTGCTAGATATCGTTATCTAATGAGATATGAGTATGAGGGAAGTAATTTTGATTCTGTGAAACCTCAACACACAGGGACTTTAAAATCTCAAAGAAGCATTATGGGGAAAGATGCGATTAGTGTGTTAACAAAAACTATTACTGATGACAATCGTTCCTTTCTTTTTTCAAATGAATTACGTTCTTTCATTACTGCATCAGGAAAGCAAGAACTCTCTACTCTTATTGAAATATATGGAGTAATGGAGGAGTTCTGTCAAAATTTAAGGATATTTAATCAGGAACTATCTAGTATGACAGGCGGTGAAGTCACTCCAGTGACAATCAACTATCATAACCGTGAATCTCATCTTAGCTTTCAAGGAATTATTCCAATGTCTCTTCAAAATGGTGGATTTTCAATACCTGAAGAACTTTATCCAGTATATGATGGGACAATTACTTATTTGAATGAAATTGTTCCTATTATTATACCTGACTTGACACTTGAAATGGAAACTGGTGAAACAGAGACCCATTCAGATGGACAAAAATATAAAAAAGTCAATTTCATTTCTAATCGTGCAGGTAAGAGATTTTCGTTAAAACATGAATCAGAAGGTATACGTAAGATTATTAGTATGCTTGGATTCTTGGTAGAAGTCTATAATAAAGAAAATATTATAGCCATTATAGACGAATTGGATGCTGGAGTATTTGAATATTTGCTTGGAGAACTAATTGAAATTTTTTCTGAAAGCGCTAAGGGACAACTCATTTTTACCTCTCATAATTTGCGTGTTTTAGAGAAGCTCCCTTCTTATAAAGTTGTGTTTTCAACAACTTCTCCTGCAAATCGTTATATTAGACTTACAGGGATAAAACCAAGTAATAATTTGAGAGATACCTATTTGCGAGCTATTCAGGTTGGAGGTCAGGCAGAAGAACTGTATCAAGGAGTATCTAATAGTAAAATCAAACGTGCTTTGAGAAAGGCAGGTATGAAACTTGGCAAATAAAAGTAGAAAGGTTATCCTAATATTCGTAGAGGGTGAATCTGATGAAACTGTAGTAGGTTTTGTGACAGATTCATTAGTAGAACAATTAGATCAGATGCATATTACATTAAAGGTAATGTACGGAGATGTTTTTTCTGACAGGAAATACTCTTCCTCATCAGGACCCCAAATTGCAAGTGATAAAATTACTGACACCTTGAAGAAAGAAAAATTAAAAGCAAAAGATTTACTTTTTGTTGCTTTTGTCACAGACACTGATGGAATATACATAAATCCAACGTCTCAAGTTGTTGATAGTTCTATTGACCCAAAAGATTCATTTCAATATGATATAAAAAATCAAAGACTATTATTTCCGACACAAGAAAAAAAAGTCGAGATAGTAGGAACTAGACAAAGAAAGTCTAGAAAACTTGCTCAGTTGTTAAAAAAAGGTGAGTCACTCACAATCAATAGAATACAAGTTTCTTGTTATGTATATTATAATTCTGTCAATTTAGAGCATGTTTTATTTGAAAAATTATTACCAGATTCTGAAAAGCAGGAAGCTGCTGATAATTTTATTGACCAGTATGATGAAAAAGGTGACGAGGGATTAGATGAGATTTTAGCATTTTTCAAGAGCAGATGCCCAGCAGACGATTATGAAGAAAGCTGGGAATTTATAAAACAGCATGAAATGATGCAAGGATATTCTAATTTGGCTATATTATTTGACAGGATTCAATCCTACAAGGATAAAAAATTGGAGAGCAATGTATAGGACTGATACTTTTGGAGTTATTTCTAGTCGGCAGGAAATCGAAATTCTAAAAATAGATGAGGTCAGTAATCACTATGAGTAATAAAATTGTTGAATACAAAGACCTAATTGCTTTTCATCCAGGTCAATATATTGGAGAATTAATTGAAGATTATAACATGACACAGAAAGAATTTTCGGAACGTTTAGGAATTTCTGAAATGAAGCTCGGTAAATTAGTGAATGGTGAGGAATCAATTAGTAATGATATTGCCGAGAATTTAGCTAAACTCACTAATATCTCGATGAAAACTTGGCTCAATCTACAGAATGCTTACGATGTAAAAATGGCGGAGTTCTTAGAGTAAACATGGTATAATATTACATATGAATAATAACAACCAACGTGCCCTTTGTCAGCAACTCTGGGCGGAAAATAAATACCTTGTTT
>ERZ773214.2407-NODE-2407-length-10127-cov-15.080818_pt1 | contig 10127 bp, 6 predicted proteins | sample MGYA00511238_ERZ773214 | MGnify/ENA primary metagenome ERZ773214 (study PRJEB29015, sample SAMEA2738157) | human oral metagenome | biome: human oral; feature: human-associated habitat; material: saliva | place: China | collected 2259 ...
GGGGCAGGAAGTCGTAGGCCTGCAGCATCGGCGAGATGAAGTTACCGTGCGTGAGGACCACGCCCTTGGGCATGCCGGTTGTACCCGACGTGTAGATGATCGTCGCTTCGTCGCCGAGGGTGACGGCCTCGGTGCGCTCGCGCACTTGTTCGACCGTCACCCCCTGCGCTGCGCCCGTCAGGACGCGCTCTGCGCCGCGATCGAGCGACAGAATGTGGCGCACGCCCTCGGTGCGCACGGATTCGACCAGCTCGGCCTGCTGCGTCGTCGCCGTGATGACGATGCGCACGTCAGCGTCGGCCAGGATGTGAGCGATCTGCTGCGCAGAATCCGTCTCGTAGATGGGGACCGTGATCGCACCGCAGGACAGGGCGGCCACGTCGATGAGGGCCCACTCATACGAGGTCGGGGCCAGGATCGCCAGGTGGTCGCCCGCCTCGAGGCCGATGCCGATGAGGCCACGCGCGATCGAGTCGGCCTCGCCGAGGAACGTCTCCATCGTCACGCGGCGCCACGCGCCGACGTTGGATCGGCGCTCGATCGCGAACTGCCCGGGGTGACGCTGCACTCGCTGGTGGAGCATCTTGGGCAGGTTCATGTCCTCGGTAGCCTCGCGTGTTGGAACTGACTCCCATGAGCCATCGGCGAGTCTGCGTACCGTCATTACGGTCCTTTCGTGGGGTGAGCGCGGGGCGCTGTATGTGGGGTTCAGTGCTTCTTCAAGCGAGAGAAGAGACCGCGCTTCTTTGCGGGTTCCGCTAAGACTGGGCCTCCGTATAATGCGTCGACCTCGTAGGCGTAGTCGGTCAGGACCTTGCGGCGGCGCAGCTTCATCGACGGCGTCACGTAGCCGTTCTCCACGGTGAAGGTTGCGTCGATGATGCGGAACTTTCGGATCGACTCGGCGCGGGAAACGGCCTTGTTGGCGCGTTCGACAGCCTTTTCGAGGGATTCGCGCACGGCGGGTAACTCGGCGGCCTCGGTGGGCGAGCACTGCGGCAGGCCATGCTTGGCCAGCCAGTCTGGCAGCATGTCTGCGTCGAGTGTGAAGAGTGCGCCCACGAAGGGGCGTTGGTCGCCCACCACGATGACGTTGGCGATGAGAGGGTGGGTTGCCAGTGAATCTTCGAGGATCTCGGGGGAGACGTTCTTGCCGCCCGCCGTCACGATGAGTTCTTTCTTGCGACCGGTGATGGTCAGCTGGCCCTTGCGGTCGATCGAACCGAGGTCGCCCGTATGGAACCACTTGCCGTCGGGCATAACCTCGGCTGTCTGCTCGGGAAGGTGGTAGTAGCCGGGCATGACGGACTGCCCGCGCACGAGAATCTCGCCGTCCTTGGCAATCTTGATGAAGTTGCCCGGCAGGGGCAAGCCGACGGTGCCAACGGGATTCTTGCCGATGTGCTGGACAGCGATTGGTCCGGTGGTTTCACTCAGGCCGTAGCCCTGGATGAGGGTGATGCCCATGCCCGCGTAGAAGTGGGCGAGATCGGTGGCCAGGGGGGCGCCGCCGGAGACGATGTAGCGCAGGTTGGGGCCGAGCACCGAGCGGATCTTCTTCAGGACGAGGGCGTCGGCGATGCCGTGGCGGATCTTCTTGAAGGGACCCGGACCGAAGGTCTTCTCGGACGCGAGGGAGTAGGTGCGGGCCTGCTTGGCGCTCCACGCGAACATGCGTCCCTTGATGCCGCCGCCCGCCTTGGAGGAGGCCGCGTTGTAGACCTTCTCCAGCACGCGTGGTACGACGAGGAGCACGGAGGGCTTGAAGGCCTGGATGTCCGGCAGGAGGTTCTTGATGGAGGGGGAGAAACCGAGCACGCCCTGGCCGGAGAGGATGACGTGCATGACGAGGCGGGCGAGCACGTGGGCGACTGGGAGGAATAGCAGCAGGCGGGTCTCGGGGGAGTCAATGACCTGGCCGAGTACCTGGCGGGCACCCTGCGCGGTAGCGATGAAGTTCGCGTGCGTGAGGGCCACGCCCTTGGGATTTCCGGTTGTTCCGGAGGTGTAGATGATGGTCGCGATGTCAGAGGAAGTTACGGTGGCGCGGCGTTTCTCAACGTCGTCGATGGTGACATTGGTGGCGGCTCGCGCGATCGCCCGCATGGCTCCCTGGTCGAAGGAGGTGACTGCGCGCGTGGCAGTGGGGGCGACCGAGCGTACGAGTTCTGCCTGCTGGGTGGTCGCAGTAAAAACGCGAGTGACGTGAGCATCGGTGAGGATATGCTCGATCTGGGAGGCGGAATCGGACTCGTAGATCGGGACGGTGATCGCGCCGATCGAGAGGAGGGCGAGGTCCAGGAGGAGCCATTCGTACGAGGTCGGGGCGAGGATCGCAATCGCGTCTCCCGCCTGCACGCCGAGGCCGATGAGGCCGCACGCGGTGTAGTCGACTTGGCGCTGGAGTTCCTTGGCAGTCAATGAGCGTGTAGAGCCGACGGAGGAACGCTGTTCGACGACGACCTGCTTGGGGAACTTGGTGGCCCGCTTAGCGAGCATGTTGGGGATGATGTCGTGTTCCCCGACCTTGTAGGTCGGCTTGATCGTGTAGGAGCCGTCTCGCATGCGCTTCATCGTGTCCTCCGGAATTGTCGGTTCAAAGACTGAACAACAGGTTCGATGTGAGTCTACTGGGTATTGCGCGGCCCCTGCGCCAAAAACGGGGCAGGGGCCTTACAAGTGACGACTAGATCACAGATCGTAGTACATCTGGTACTCATAGGGGTGTGGGTAGGCTCGCATCGGCGCCACCTCGTTCGTCTCCTTGTATTCGAGCCACGTGTCAATCAGGTCCTGGGTGAAGACATCGCCCTCGGTGAGGAACTCGTGATCCTCACGCAGCGCGTCGAGGGCGGCTTCAAGCGAGCTGGGCAGCTTCGCGATGTCCTGGTATTCAGCGGGAGGCAGCTCGTAGAGGTCCTTGTCGATTGGTGCGGCAGGCTCGATTCGGCGCTTGATGCCGTCGATACCCGCCATGAGGCACGCGGAGAAAGCAAGATATGGGTTCGCGCTCGGGTCCGGTACGCGGTACTCCACGCGCTTGGCCTTCGGGGATGTGCCGGTCACGGGAATGCGGATGCATGCTGAGCGGTTGCGGGCGGAGTAGACCAAGTTGATAGGTGCCTCAAAGCCGGGAACCAGGCGTCGGAAGGAATTCACCGACGGGTTCGTGAAGGCCAGGAGGGCTGGCGCGTGCTCGAGCAGACCGCCGATGAACCAGCGTGCCGTGTCGGACAGGGAGCCGTAGCCGCGCTCGTCGTAGAACAGGGGCTCGCCGTTCTTCCACAGCGAGATGTGCGTGTGCATGCCCGAACCGTTGTCGCCGAAGAGGGGCTTGGGCATGAAGGTCGCGGAGTGGCCGAACTCGAGGGCGGAGTTCTTGATGACGTACTTGAACTTCATCATGTCGTCGGCCGCGGTCTGCAGCGTCGCGAAGCGGTAGTTGATCTCCTGCTGGCCGCCCGAGCCGACCTCGTGGTGGGCGCGCTCAATCGTCAGGCCGACCTCTTCAAGGAGGCGGCTCATCTCGTCGCGTACGTCCGCGTACTTGTCGGCGGGGGAGACCGGGAAGTAGCCGCCCTTGACGGGCACCTTGTAGCCCATGTTGCCGCCCTCTTCGACGCGACCGGTGTTCCAGTACGCCTCGGGGGAGTCGACGGAGAAGAAGGTGTTGTGGGGGCTGACCTGGTAGCGTACGTCGTCGAAGAGATAGAACTCGGCTTCGGCGCCGATGAAGCACTGGTCTGCGATGCCGGTGGAACGTAGGTAGGCCTCGGCTTTGGCGGCCACCTGGCGAGGATCGCGTGAGAAGGGTTCGTCAGTGAAGGGATCGACGATTGAAAAGTTGACGACCAGGGTCTTGCGGTCGCGGAAGGGATCGACGAACGCGGAGGAGACGTCCGGGATGAGCTTCATATCGGACTCGTGGATGGCTGTAAAGCCGCGCACTGAGGATCCGTCGAACATGAGGCCATCCGACAAAGCGGCGTCCAGGAATTCGCTCACCGGAATCGTAAAGTGCTGCTGAACACCGGGGACGTCGCAGAAGCGCACGTCGACGAGTTCAATGTTCTGCTCGGAGATAAAGGCTGCGACCTCTTCGTTGGAGGTGAACATGAACGTCCTTCTTTATGGGAATGGGTTCTACTCATTGGTCAAGAATTAGTCAACTCGTAACCAAATACAGTATAAGCCTTCGGGTGGCCGCTTCGCGTATTAGTTTCACCATTCAAAGGATTCATGACATAGAGCACGCGCACACTGGGCATCGGGCACACACAGCCACGGCCTCGTACCCTGGAAACGTGGCAGATCCTTCGACGTACAGGCCCCGCACGGGAGACATTCCGACCTCGCCGGGCGTCTACCGATTCTCCGACCCGGACGGGCGCGTCATTTACGTCGGCAAGGCCAAGAACCTGCGCAACCGCCTCACCAACTACTTCCAGGACCTGGCGAATCTGCACCCGCGCACCCAGCAGATGGTGACGACCGCGAGCGCCGTGCAGTGGACCGTCGTGCGCTCCGAAGTAGAGGCCCTCACGCTGGAGTTCACGTGGATTAAAGAGTTCAATCCGCGCTTCAACGTCATGTTTAAGGACGACAAGTCCTATCCCTACCTGGCGGTGTCGATGGGGGAGCGCTTCCCCCGCGTGCAGGTCACGCGCGAGCGCAAGAGGGTCGGGTCACGCTACTTCGGTCCGTATACGCAGGTGTGGGCGATTCGCGACACGATCGATCAGCTCCTTCGTGTCTTCCCGATGCGCTCGTGCTCGGCGGGCGTGTTCCAACGTGCGAAGGCTCAGGGGCGTCCATGCCTGCTCGGCTACATCGACAAGTGCGCGGCGCCGTGCGTGGGGCGCATCTCCATGGAGGAGCATCGCGAGCTCGCCGAGGGGCTGTGCCAGTTCATGGAGGGGCGCACGGGCCCGGTGATCCGAGACTTGGAGGAGCAGATGCGCCAGGCGTCGGCGGAGCTGGACTTCGAGCGCGCCGCGAAGTTGCGCGATGACGTCAAGGCGCTGCGCACGGTGCTCGAACGTAACGCGGTCGTGCTCGACGACGGGTCTGACGCGGACGTGTTCTCTCTCGTCAGCGACGACCTGGATGCGGCCGTTTACGTCTTCCATGTGCGCGGAGGGCGCATCCGCGGTACGCGCGGCTGGGTGATTGAGCGCGTGGATGGGGCGGGGGATGAGGCGCTCATGTCCCGCCTCCTTGAGCAGGTGTATTCCTCGGCGTCGATGGACGAGGCCGGGGCGGGGAGTGCGGCGAAGGTGGCGGCGGTGAGCGTGGACGACGTCGCGCACACTCCGACCTCGGCGATCCCGCGCGAAGTGCTCGTCTCCGTTGAACCCGAGGAAAAGGAGACCATCGCGCGGTGGCTGGCACAGATCCGCGGCGCGTCCGTGTCGATCCACGTGCCCAAGCGGGGCCCGAAGGCTCAGCTCATGGAGACAGTCACGGAGAACGCCCGTCAGGGGCTCGCCCTGCACCGCACGAAGCGCGCGGGAGATATTACGGCGCGCTCGAAGGCGCTCGAGCAGCTTGCGGAAAACCTGGATTTGCCGGGCGCGCCCCTGCGCATCGAGTGCTACGACGTCTCGCACACGGGCGGGGAGAACCAGGTCGCCTCAATGGTGGTATTCGAGGACGGCATGCCGCGCAAGGACGCGTACCGCACCTACAACATCCGCGGCGAGGACGGAAACGGCACCCCCGACGACACGAGCGCAATGAACGAGGTGCTCACCCGGCGCTTCTCGCGGCTCCTCGCCGAGGAGGCCGGCGTCGACGGAGAGGACGAGGACGGCGTCGCCTACGCGTCCGGCCCGATCGACGCGATGACGGGACGCCCCAAGCGATTCTCCTACCGGCCCGACTTGGTCGTCGTGGACGGCGGCTTGCCCCAGGTCAACGCTGCGCGCGCCGCTCTGGACGCGGTGGGCGCGGACGTGCCCGTCGTGGGCCTGGCCAAGCGCCTGGAAGAGGTGTGGATTCCCGGCGACGACTTTCCGCTGATCCTGCCGCGCACATCGGAGGCTCTCTACCTTCTGCAGTATCTGCGCGATGAGTCCCACCGCTTCGCGATCACGAAGCACCGCAAGCGCCGCTCGAAGGCCCAGCGCCGCTCGGTCCTCGATTCCATCCCAGGGCTTGGACCTGCGCGCCAGGCGGCGCTGCTCAAGCATTTCGGCTCAGTCAAGCGGATTCGGGAAGCTACGCCCGAGCAGATCGCCGAGGTCAAAGGCGTGGGAGCGAGCCTTGCACAGACGATCCACGATAGGCTAGCGACATCGTCGAGGGAGGACACACCATGACAACGACGCTTCCCGTGCCACTGCCGGCACGCGTGCTGCTGCTGGGATCGGGCGAACTCGGTAAGGAAGTCGTGATCGCCCTGCAACGCTACGGATGCACGGTGATCGCCTGCGATTCCTACGAGGGCGCTCCCGCCATGCAGGTTGCGGACGAGTTCCGCGTCTTCGACATGAGCGACCCGCAGGCTCTGCGTGAGGTGCTCGATGCCGTCGACGTCGACCTCATCGTCCCCGAGGTGGAGGCCATCGCGACAGATGAGCTGAGTGTCTACGAGGAGCGCGGCGTGCGCGTCGTCCCCAACGCCTTCGCTGTCCAGGCGACGATGGACCGTCAGCGCATCCGCAACCTCGCCGCGTCCCTGCCCGGCGTGCGCACCTCCGCCTTCCGCTTCGCGCGCAGCGAGGCCGAGCTGGCCGCAGCCCTGGACGAGGTCGGCTACCCCGCCTTTGTCAAGCCCACGATGTCTTCCTCGGGGCACGGCCAGTCCCGCGTAACGGGACCCGAGCAGGCTGCCTCCGCCTGGGCCCACGCCGAAGAAGACGCCCGTGCCACGACCGGCGTCGTCATCGTAGAAGAGGGCGTTGACTTCGACTACGAGATCACCCTGCTGACCGTGCGCTCCTGGGACGGCGCTTCCGGAACTGTCACGACGAGCTTCTGCGCTCCGATCGGGCACCGTCAGGAGGGCGGTGACTACGTCGAATCCTGGCAGCCCATGGCCATGAGCGAGGCCGCCCTCGAGGGCGCGCGACAGATGGCCAAGGCCGTCACCGACGCTCTGGCGCAGGCCGGAAACGGCCCGTGCCTCGGCATCTTCGGCGTCGAGTTCTTCGTGCGTGGCGACGACGTCTGGTTCTCCGAGCTCTCGCCCCGCCCCCACGACACCGGCATGGTGACGATGGTGACCCAAGCACAGTCCGAGTTCGAGCTGCACGCACGCGCGATCCTGGGACTGCCCGTCTCCACGGCCCAGTCCACGCCGGGCGCCTCGGCTGTCGTCAAGTCAACGAGCGCCGTCGATGCCCCCGTCTACAACGGCGTCGCTCACGCCCTCGAATCCGCCGACATCGTGCGAATCTTCGGCAAGCCGGTGAGCCGCGCCGGCAGGCGCGTCGGCGTCGTCGCCACCACCGCGAGCACGCCGAAGGAAGCGCGGGTCATCGCCCGCAGAGCCGCCGCCGGTATCACGATTGACGAGGCCCCCGCACCTTCCGCCTAACAGCTCCCAGCACCCGACCAGCCGACCCGCCAGGAGGACGCCATGCCCGACCACACACCTACGGACGCGTACGACGCAGACGAGGCCGAGGCCTCGTCGATGAATGAGGAGAACCCTCCCACGGTCCCCGAGGGCATCGCCGTGCGTGACATGATGCGTGTCAAGTACGAACCGCGCGCGTCCAACGAGGTGCTCATCATCACCGGCTACTCAGGAGCGGGCCGCACAGGCGCCGCCCGCGCGCTCGAAGACCTCGACTGGTACGTCGTCGACAACCTGCCGCCGACCATGCTCCCCGCCCTTGTCGGCATGATGTCGAACGATCCCGCTGCGGGCGTACACCGCCTCGCCGTCGGTGTTGACGTTCGCTCGCGCACCTTCTTCCGCACGCTCGATGCCACCCTCGAACAGCTCAAGGGTGCGGGCATCGTCTACCGCGTTATCTTCCTTGAGGCCAGCCCCGAGACTCTGGTGCGTCGCTACGAATCAAACCGCCGCCCGCATCCCCTCCAGGGTGCCGGTACGCTCATGGACGGCATCAAGGCCGAGATGCGCCTGCTCGCGCCCCTGCGTCGGGCCGCCGACGAGGTCATCGACACGTCCACGATGAGCGTCCACGATCTGACGCGGCGCATCCGCGACATCGTGGCGGGGGAGGAGCGCCCCCTGCAGGTGACCGTCGAATCCTTCGGCTTCAAGCACGGCCTGCCTCTCGACGCCGATCACGTCGTAGACGTGCGCTTTCTCAAGAACCCCTACTGGGTGGATGAACTGCGCCACCTCACGGGCAAGGATCAGGCCGTCGCCGACTACGTGCTGTCTCAGCCGGGTGCGCGCGATTTTGCCCTCGGATATGCCGACCTCCTTGCCCCCATGCTGAGTGGATATCTGGCAGAATTGAAGCCATTCGTCACGATTGCCGTCGGATGCACGGGCGGAAAGCACCGCTCCGTCGCGTCCTCGGAGGCAATCGCGCAACGCCTGCGCTCACACGGATACACGGTTCGCGTGATGCACCGTGACATTGGGAGAGACTGATGCCCTATCTTGATGCAGCCGGCTGGGTTCAACGTGGAGAATCCGGCCAAAACATCGTCGCCCTCGGTGGCGGACATGGACTGTCCGCGACCCTGCGGGCGCTGCGCCACATCACCCGCGCGCTGACGGCTGTCGTCACCGTCGCCGACGACGGAGGTAGCTCCGGCCGACTGCGCCAGGAGATGCCGATCCTGCCTCCTGGCGACCTGCGCATGGCGCTAGCGTCTCTCTGTGAGGAATCCGAGTGGGGCCTGACGTGGCGCGACGTTATGCAGCTGCGCCTCGACACGACCGGCCCGCTCAACGGGCATGCCCTCGGCAACCTGCTGATCTCCGGCCTGTGGCAGCTTCTCGACGACCCGGTCGAAGGCCTTGACTGGGTCGGGCGTCTCCTCGGTGCGCAGGGGCGCGTCCTCCCCATGTCGTCAACGCCGATCGACATCGAGGCGGACATGAACGATGGTGGTCGCCGCTACGTCGTATCCGGCCAGTCCAAGGTCGCCGTCGCTCCCGGCACCGTCGAGCACGTGCGCATCACGCCCGAGGCGCCCGAGGTTCCCTCTGCGGTCACCGAGGCAATCTCCGAGGCAGACTGGGTTGTCCTGGGGCCCGGCTCGTGGTACACCTCCGTGATCCCGCACCTGCTGGTCCCCGAGATTAATCGCGCTCTCGCCACGACCGACGCACACCGTGCGCTCGTGCTCAACCTGGCGCGTCAGCGCGGCGAGACCGACCTGATGTCGACCGCCGACCACGTGCGCGTCCTGCGCGAGTACGCACCCATGCTCAAACTCGACGTGGTGGTCGCCGACCCGACGGCCTGCGATGACATCGACGACCTCATCGTTGCCGCTGAAGAACTCGGCGCTCGCGTTCTCTTGCGGCAGGTTCGCACGGGTGATGGCGCCCCGCATCATGACCCGCTGCGCCTTGCCGCCGCCCTGCGTGATGCATTTGACGGCTTCCTTGGTGAGGTCGGACAGCCCGAAACGTGGTTACCTTAGAACCTGTTGCCTGCTGACAAACGACATGACATATCTGGAGAAGCCGTGTCCCTGACATCTGACATGAAGGACGAGCTGGCGCGCGCCGTCATCACGACGCCGTCCGAGGTCGCCGCCGAAGTGAGCGCGACGCTTCGCTTTGCCGGAGGACTCCACCTCGTCGGTGGCCGCATCCTTGTCGAGGCTGAGCTCGACTCGGCCGTTGCCGCGCGGCGCCTGCGTACCTACCTGCAGGCTCTCTATAACGCGGAGTCCTCCGTCGTCGTCGTGTCCGGCTCCTCCCTGCGCCGCGGCAAGCGCTACGTCGTGCGCGTCGTCCATAAGGCCGACGAGCTCGCGCGTATGACCGGCCTGATCGACTCCATGCGTCGCCCCGTGCGAGGCCTGCCCCCCGTGCTCGTCGCCTCCGGCACTGCCGAGGCCGCCGCAATCTGGCGCGGAGCCTTCTTGGCACGCGGCTCCCTCATGGAACCGGGCCGTTCCTCCTCCCTGGAAATCACGTGCCCGGGGCCCGAGGTGGCCCTCGCGATGGTCGGCTGCGCGCG
>ERZ773214.2408-NODE-2408-length-10127-cov-3.804706_pt1 | contig 10127 bp, 9 predicted proteins | sample MGYA00511238_ERZ773214 | MGnify/ENA primary metagenome ERZ773214 (study PRJEB29015, sample SAMEA2738157) | human oral metagenome | biome: human oral; feature: human-associated habitat; material: saliva | place: China | collected 2259 ...
ATCGGATCGAGTCCCGCGGGGAGCGGTACGACGAGCTCCGCGGGGGCCACGGCGACCTGCCCGTAGCCGCCACCTCCGGTGATGGTCAGGGCGACGACGGCGTCCCCGACCCGGTAGCCATCCACCCCGTCGCCGAGGGCGCGGACTCGACCACTCACCTCCAGCCCGGGAGTCCAGGGCAGGTCGATGGGCACGAGGCCCTCGGTGAAGAGCGCCTCGACGTAGCCGACGCCGGCATGGTCCACATCCACGGCGATCTGACCCGGTCCGGGCTCAGGGGTGGAAGCCTCCTGGTACCGCAACCCGGACGCCGGGCCATCGAAGCTGACGATCTGCATGGCCTTCATGAGCAACACCTTCCTGTATCAGTCACCAACACAGTATCAGATACCTGATACACGACACGGAGCAGCCCCGTTGCGATTCGCTGAGCCAGTGGTGATCGTGGGCCCGAGACAGCAGTGATCGTCGATGTCTCGGCCGCTACTCGGCAATGAGGTCGTCGCGCAGGAGGGAGGTGACGCGCCCGAGCATCTCGGTGAGCTGCTGACGCTCCTTGGCGGTGAAGGACTCGGCCATGCGTTGCTCGATGCGGCGTGCAACCTTGTCGGCGCCCAGTAGCAGGGCCTCGCCCTCGGGCGTGAGTGAGGCGATGAGGACCTTGGCGTGGTCGGAGGAGGGGTGACGGGTGACGAGTCGTTTCTGCTCCAGTTTGGCGATGACGGTGGCCATCGTCTGCGGAGTGACCGCGGCAGCCCTGGCCAGCTGGGCCGAGGACTGCTCGGGCACGTAGTACAGGGAGAGCATGGCCGCGTACTGGGCCACGGTGAGGCCGAAGTTCCTCAGGGCCTCGGTCTTGGCGGCCATCATGGCCTGCTCGGCCGACTTGATGTGCAGGCCGAGCCGCACCCCGGTGTCCTCGATGAGCTCGCGACGTCCTCGCCTCGGGGGCGGAATGTCAACGGAGCGGCTCACGGCGTTCATCCTAGGAGGCCGCGTCATCGGGGAAGAAGATCTCCTCGATGGTCAGGCCGAAGACGCGAGCAATGGTGAAGGCCAGGGGCAGGGAGGGGTCATAGCGCCCGGCTTCCAAAGCGTTGACCGTCTGGCGGGAGACCCCCAGCTCCTCGGCGAGCCGAGCCTGGGTCCAGCTGCGCTGGGCGCGCAGCACCTTGAGATCGTTCCTCACCGGTACCGCCAGGTGGACCACAGCATCCCGACACCGAAGAACAGAGCCCACGCACCGCCGACCCAGATGAGACTGACGCGAGGAGCCCCTACCTCTTCCAACAAGCTGTAGGCGATCGATGTGATGACTGTCCCCGCTGTGGAAATAACAAGCGCTTCCATCACCTTGCGCGCCTGCATCTCATCCGCCTCGCGCACTAAGCGCATCATCGCCCACGCACAGATGAGGACACCAACCATGGGAAGCAGTGCCAAGGCGAATCGCCATGGGTCACCTTCCATGGATCGCGCCCATCTCAGACCGACCAGAACTCCAACGGAGTAAAGAACGGCGCCGACAGTGAATCGGATGGAGTAGGCGATACCTACCTTGCGCTCGATAGTCATGGCTGCCTTCCGTCCATGGAGACAATGAAACGGATCAGTTGCCGGCGATCGACCGGATCGGCCTGCGCCGTGGTCGCCCCCATGCTGAAGGCGGCCGCGGCGAGCGCGAGAACAATGGTTGATTTAAACATAAGTCAGAGAAATTGATGCGTAAGAATGAGAAGGAGCGGCGGTCAGTCCACCACATTGAAACGTCGGTTGCCGACGACGACAATCCACAAGGGAGAACGACCGACGCGAAGGCGCGTGACGCCCCCTTGCGTGCGAGCGACGACTTTCCGGCGGCCGGCCAGATCGTAGACTTCCACGCGGCGGCCGGCGGGCGCTCCCTGGACGACAAGCATATCGCCCTCGCGGCGCACAGTCGTCACCATGGCCGGGCGGTCTACCGCCGTGGGTGCAGACACACGCACCACGCAACGTGCCACCACGGCGTGGGCATCGTCGGCACGCACCGTGATGATCGTTTCGCCGGCACGGACGGCGCGGAATTGTCCGACGGACACCGTGGCCACCACACTTGTGTCGGCCACTTCCCACACCAGGCGGCTCTTCGCCTCAGCGGGCAGCAGTTGGGGGTGCAGCGTGAAGACGCTGTCGACGTGCGGTTTCACCGAGTCGGGCAGCACAATTTGTTGCACATCGGGCACCGGAGCGGGATCGACCGGGAAAGGCTGCAACTGATCGCCCACGGGACAACGCTCGGCATTGACGATTTCGCGCGTTTGGGGGTCGATGAGCAGCGCCACCACGTGCAGGTTGCGGTTTTGCTTCACGTAGCGATAGCCTTTGCTCTGCCCCAAATTGCCGAAACGATGGCTGTGTTCGTAGAGGGTGTCGAGTTGCATGCGCTCGGGCAGGCTGCCCGCGATGCCATAGCGCATCCCGGCGGCCGAAAGCACCACGTCATTGTAGCTCAACCCGCGCATCTCGCCCGTGCCGTGATAGAAGATTTGCATTTCAGGCACACTCTTTTCCCAAATCGGATCGCCCGCAGCGTTGTTAAATTGCACAAAAGATGGGTGCTTGAGGCTGTCGGCCGTCAGCACATAGGCCAAGCGATATTTGTTTTTCGCCACCGGGCAACGATAGACGGTGGCACTGCGCACATCCACGCTTTTGCGGTCGGCCGACCACGCCGATTGCACCTTGAGTTGCACAGCGGTTTGCGCACCGGAGGCCTGTTGCACATCGGCAAGCAGGCCGAAGGACTGTTCCTCCGTGCCGCTGTTGCCGAAATAGGGAGAAACATTGTGGCTACCGTTGAGCACGATTTTGGGGCGGCCGGGAAAGAGGCGAAACACCTCGTAATAATCGGCCGTGCCCAAAGCGTCGCCATCGTGTGCCGCCAGTCCGATGTAACGATCGGCCGCCACGCGGTTCAAATGCTCCAGCGAGGCGATGCCCGGCGGGCAATTCGGACACCACATGCCCGTGAGGTCTTCGACTACGGCCTTGCGAAAAACGGGACGCGTGAGGGTGTAGCGCTGACTTCCGCTCGTGGGGAAGGAGTTGCGGTTAGGTTTGCCGTTGACCGTCAAGATGGTGACGCTGAAATCATCGACGCCGGGGTGTGCGGCCGGGGGGACTTCGATGGTCATCTGGGCTGCTTCGTCGTAGGTCAACGGCTTTTTCAGTTCCAAGATGCGCTCTTGGCCTGTGACACCGTCGATGGTGAGTGCGTAACCCACGCGATCGACGACGCTCTTCCGGTCCCAACTGTTGAGCAGCACGCGGGCTTGCCCCAGCTGACCGGGAGCGACGTAGACCTTGTTGGCCACACTGCAACTCACATTCTGCGCAGAGAGCTGAGTAACAAAGGAAGAGAACAAAGCCGCCACCACGAAAAGGCATCGCGATGGGAAGTGAGAGTGGAAAACGTTTTGCATTTTGGTTTTATAGTGGAGGTATTAAAAGGACTGCTCCTGCAAAGTTACGATTTAATGCCACATTGCGGCCGTAAACGGGGAGTTTTATTTCCCAATGCCCCACTATGGTGACCAACCCACGGATGGCGACGGGCAAACGGGGGACTTTCGAAAAAAACATGGGGGCTTTGGCCCGAAACAAGGGAAGAAATGGGAGAAACCTCGCAGCAATCTATGAATTGCCACGCCACGGGGCTTCGGCACATTAAGCAAACATGGTTATTTACTGTGCACGGATTTATAGTTTTCGACTGTTTGCGCGACATTAACGTAGGCAAAAAACACCGACAAGAGCGTTTGTCACGACGCTCTCAAATACTGGCGAGAAGAATCCCCAACGCACACGCCAATACCTTTTATTCCTCTCATTATCAATAAACAACATGCAAACGTACCCGAGCCTTTCTGCAAACACTGACCATTTTGCCTATCATCAGCGCACATAAGCAACCATCTTTCCGGTGGCGCTCGCGACAAAAGCCATTTAGCAAAAAACACCTCCAAAAATTGTTGTATTAAAAACAAACACTATCTTTGCGCATGAATCCTTTTTGATATACTATTTACGGCAAACAAAATTGGATCCGAACTATTTATTGGAACTCGTCTCACATGAGTAACAAGTTGCACAACCGGAGATCATTTATGCCCCGGCACATCCACGATCAAAACAGAAAGACAAAGTGTTCAACGCACTATTTTGGAAGCTCTCGCAATCGCGGCAAAACTCTTCTCCGGCACCTCAAAAATCTGGGCTTGGGATGGCGACAGATTCAAGACGTTTCATAATCGTGCATCACGATCTTTCTGTAGATTTGCAAATCTGGAGATACACTCCTCGAAAATAATTTCCCCAATGAAAAAGCTTTTATTTCTACTCAGCGGTCTTTGCCTGTATTGCTTGGCCGCGTGCGACAACGACCACGAGCCGACAAAGCCCGTTCGTCCCTTCCACGGCGACACCTTGGCGCAAATCGCGTGGAATTTTCGCTTCATCGTCGAAAATCATTACCATTCCATCCCGGGGATTGTACCGGAAAGAACGACCTATCGCGTGCCGGTGATCCCACGCAGCGTGGAAGACAAAACGAAAAAAGAGTATAATGACATGGAATTGGGCAAAGAGGCTCACCTGGTTTTCCGAGCCACGGTGCACGGCGATACGATCAATCGCCAGAAAAGAGAACTTGAGGCCATTTCCCGTCAACTGAACGCACTAACTCTAACCTCCATAGGAACCTCGCCTGTACTCTGCGGAGTGAAATCCATCGAGGCCGTGGGCATTGCGGAAAGAGGCAATACTTACGACCTCAGTAGGGAAATAAAACTGCGCATCCGTGACTATTCGGACAAATGGAAATATCGTTCTTCGGGCATCGTCACCTTGAATTGTGAGAATACGGAAAGTAAGACGGCCAAATATGTTGTTCCGCTCGGTAGAATTAGAGAAGAGGAACTGGCGGAACACATCCAACCGGAGCTGAAGTTCTATCTTCCGGTGAAACGGTGCATGGATTTTTCCTCCATCCGCTTTGCCATCACACTCTTCAACGGCAAAGTCCTCAGCTTCCAACACAAGTTGCCGAGCAAGTCGGTGCAGCAATACTACACACCAAACGGCTATGAAAGGGAATCTACCTATTTTACCGCACTGTGGCCTGTGCATGATAAGTATAATGAAAAGGAATGGTAAGCGCGCAATTGCGCAAACCTTCTGAGAAGGTGCAAATCCCGAAAATGAAAATCCCGCCGACTAATCGATTAGTCGGCGGGATTCGTTGTTTATCGGAATGGGGGGGCGCGCACCCTACTATTTTAGGAGGTTGCCTCTGCACCCTGCGCGGCAGGAAGGGCCGAGCCACTGCTCAGACGGTGTACGTCAACCCAATGAGGGCTCACTCCATGTCGTGGATGACCATGCCTGTGCGGAGTTTGGGCTCGAACCAGGTGGCCTTGGGGGGCATGATGTTGCCGGTGTCGGCAATGCGCATCACTTGTTCCATCGTGACGGGATAGAGCGCCAAGGCAGCTTGCATCTCGCCGCTGTCGACACGGCGCCGCAGTTCGTCGAGCCCACGCAAACCGCCGACGAAATCGACGCGCTTGGAGGAGCGGAGATCGGTGATGCCGAGCTGTTTGTCGAGAATCAGCCGCGACGAGATGTCGACATCGAGCACACCGATGGGATCTTCGGGGTTGAAGGTGCCGGGACGGGCGTCGAGCGAATACCAACGGCCGCCAAGATAGAGCGCAAACTGGTGGGCGTGTTCGGGACGGAAGTTTTCGGTGCCGCGATCGCGCACTTCAAAATCTTCCTCGAGCCGGCCGAGCAGTTCGTCGGGAGTCAGTCCGTTGAGGTCGCGCACCACGCGGTTGTAGTCGAGAATCGTGAGTTGCTCGGCGGGGAAGCAAACGGCCAAGTAGTAGTTGTATTCCTCGCGGCCGGTGTGATTGGGATTGGCCTCGGCGCGGGCGGTGCAAACGCGCGCCGCCGCAGCGGAACGATGGTGGCCGTCGGCGATGTAGAGGGCTTCCATGGCGCCAAACTCGCGGGTGATGGTCTCGAGGTCGGTCGGCGCGTCGATCAACCAGAGGGTGTGACGGAAACCGTCGACGTCGGCCACGAAATCATAGAGTGGTTTCTGCGCGGCGATTCGCTCGATGAGGGCTTGGAGTGTGTCATTGTGCCGATAGGCCAAAAAGGCAGAACCGATGTGGGCGTTGGTGGCGGTGAGGTGCCGCATGCGGTCGTCTTCTTTGTCGCGGCGAGTGAGTTCGTGCTTCTTGATACGGCCGGAATTGTAGTCGTCGACGTGCGCCGCAAGGACGATGCCGTACTGCGTGTGCCCGTTCATGGTTTGGGCATAGAGGTAGTAGCACTCGCGCTCGTCTTGCACGAGCCAACCTTCGGCGATGAAGCGTTCGAGCTGGCGACGAGCTTCCGGATAGACGCGGGGATCGTGCTCATCGATGCCCTCGGGGAAATTGATTTCGGGGCGAATGATGTGGTAGAACGAACGGACGTTGTCGCCCGTCTCGGCACGGGCTTCGGCGGAATTGAGGACGTCGTAGGGACGAGAGGAGACGAGATGGGCGATGCCGGCGGCCGGACGTAGGCCGCGGAAGGGTTTTACGAGAGTCATAATGGTGATAGATATTAAGGAGGGGGATGTTTAGATGGGACGGAGTGAGGCGCTCACAATCAGCCTCAGCGATTGACCCGGAAGGTGGTGTCGCCTGTGGCGAAAAAGCCGACGATTTGGCGCGCGGCGGCGAGGCCGGCATTGGCATTGGCTTCGGCCGTCTGCGCACCGAGTTTTTTGGGCGTGGCATAGTAGCGATTGCCCAGGGCGGCGGCAAATTCGTCGTGACGATCGGGGCGGATGTCGGTGAGATAGGAGAGGTCGGTGCGCTCCATGAGGAGCGGCAGGAGTTCGTTCTCGTCGACGATTTCCTTGCGCGCCGTGTTGATCAGAATGGCACCGGGGCGCATGAGTTCGACCATTTCGCGATTGACAAAACCGCGGGTGCGGGGCGTGGCGGGGGTGTGGAGACTGACGATGTCGCACTTTTGCACGAGGTCATAGAGGTTGTGTGCGGCGTAGGTGCCGTCTTCCTCGATGCGCTCAACGCGATTGAAGAAATCGTAGGCGCTGACTTCCATTTCAAAACCGCGGGCGATGCGAGCCACACAGCGGGCCACGTTGCCATAGGCCAACAGCCCGATGCGCTTGCCGCGGAGTTCGGTGCCGGCTGTGCCGTCGAAATTGTGCCGCACGTGACGAATGAGCAAGCCGAAGACGAGTTCGGCCACGGCGTTGGCATTTTGCCCGGGCGTGTTCATCACAACGACGTCACGCTCGGTGGCGGCGTCGAGATCCACGTTGTCCACGCCGGCACCGGCGCGCACCACTATGCGCAGATGCGGGGCGGCGCCGAGCACATCGGCGTCGACGCGGTCACTGCGGATGATGAGGGCGTCGACATCGGCCACAGCGGCGAGCAAGGTGGCTTTGTCGGGGTACTTTTCGAGCAGCCGAAGCGTGTGGCCCGACGATTCGACGATGTGACGGATCCCTTCGACGGCTGCGGGAGCGAAGGGTTTTTCGGTGGCGATAAGGATGTTCATGGCTTTGCTGTGTGTTGGTGAGAAAGGTGTGGACGGAGCAACGAGGAAGCGCCCTCCGTCCACAATGAGATCAGGCGCGATGCTGCGCTTCAAAAGCTTGCATGGTCTCGACAAGTGCCTGCACACCTTCGAGGGGCATGGCATTGTAGGTCGAGGCACGGAACCCGCCGACCGAACGGTGGCCCTTGATGCCGTGCATGCCGCGAGTCGTGGCGAAAGACAGGAATTCAGACTCGAGGGCTTCGTGACCTTCGGCCATGACAAAGCAGACATTCATGTAACTGCGATCGGCCGGATCGGTGACGGTGCCGCGGAAGAGGGAATTGCGATCGATTTCGCCGTAGAGCAATTGGGCACGTTGGTGGGCACGACGCTCCATTTCGGCTACCCCACCCTGGGCTTTGATCCAACGGAGGGTTTGCAGACAGGTGAAAATGGGTACAACCGGGGGCGTGTTGAACATGCTGCCTTTGTCAATGTGCGTGCGATAGTCGATCATCGTGGGGAGAGGACGGGTGACTTTGCCCAAGACGTCGTTGCGCACAATGACGAGTGTGACGCCGGCCATGGAGAGATTTTTCTGTGCACCGGCATAAATGAGGGCATATTTCGTGGGATCGATCACACGCGAGAAGATGTCGCTCGACATGTCGGCCACAAGGGGAACGGGCGAATCGAGATCTTCATGCCACTCGGTGCCGTAGATGGTATTGTTGGTGGTGATGTGGAAGTAATCGGCGTCGGTGGGCACGGTGAAATCCTTGGGGAGGTAGGTGTAGTGCGCGGCTTCAGAGGAGGCAACTTCCACAACTTCACCGAAAAGTTTGGCCTCTTTGAGGGCCTTCTTTGCCCAAGTGCCGGTGTTGAGATAGGCGGCTTTGTGTTCGAGGAGGTTATAGGGGACGTAGCAGAACTGGGTGGAGGCTCCGCCACCGAGGAAGATCACGCTATAATCGGCCGGGAGTTGGAGCAGTTCGACGATGAGTGCGCGAGCTTCGTCGATCACGGCTTGGAAATTGGAACTGCGGTGGCTGATTTCCATGAGGGAAAGGTCCATGCCGTCGAAATTGATGCAGGCTTCTGCTGTGGCGCGGATCACTTCTTGGGGAAGAATGGAAGGGCCGGCGCCGAAATTGTACTTTTTCATGATAAGATGGAATTAGAAGTTGTAGTGGTTTACTGAAGAAGAGAATGGAGAGAATCGATGTTCCGAGACGTAGGTCTAAGAACGCCGAAAGGCCTCGAACCGCGCCGAGGGGCGTGATTCAAGACCTTCCTGATATGTATTAAGTTGGTGAGACTCATGTGGATAGAAGACTATAGCACGATGAGACAAACACGGTGGGACTCGTTAGACGATGCCTTTGCCGTGACAGTTTTTGAACTTCTTGCCGCTACCGCAGGGGCAGGGATCGTTGCGACCGGGCATCTTGTCCTTGACGAGCGGCTGCTGGGGGAGCTGATCGGGGGCTCCGGCTTGTGCTTGCGCCTCATTGACGTCGACCAACTCGCCTCTTTCGTCGAATTCTTGCTTCGTTTCGGTGTAATTGCCTTCTGAACGGGGTTCTTCTTCGCCGCCGTCACGCACTTCTTCGCTGGCTGTGCCGGGAATGAAGGCGCGCATGAGCGTGGACACGGAGCTGTCGTTGATGTCGTTGACCATGTCGTCGAAGAGTTTCACGCTCTCGATCTTGAACACCACGAGCGGATCCTTCTGTTCGTAGGACACGTTGCGAACGGAGTGCTTGAGTTCGTCGAGCAGACGGAGATTTTCCTTCCAGCAATCGTCGATGTTGTGGAGCAGGATGGCTTTTTCGAATTCGCGAACCACATTGCGCGATTCGGTTTCGTAGGCTTCCTTGAGATCCACACGCACATTGTAGACGAGGCGTCCGTCGCTGATGGGCACCAAGATGTGGTCAAACTGCTCAGCCTGCGTTTCGTAGACTTGTTTGATGACGGGAATGGCCACTTCGCGGAGCTTCTCCATCTTGCGGTTGAACGTTTGGATGGCAGCATCGAAGGCTTTTTCGTAGAGATCCTCACGCTTCATGCCTTCAAACTCCTCTTCGGTGAAGGGAACTTGCATGGCAAAGATTTCGATGAAGCGATCGACGCAACCGGCATAGTCGTATTTATCGATGGTGTCTACCACACGATCCCAGATCATGTTGGAAATGTCCATGCCAATGCGCTCGCCCATGAGTGCGTGACGACGCTTTTCGTAGATGACGGTGCGCTGCTTGTTCATCACATCGTCGTATTCGAGCAGGTGTTTGCGCGTGCCGAAGTTGTTTTCCTCGACCTTCTTCTGTGCGCGCTCGATGCTCTTGCTGATCATGCCGGACTCGATCATCTCGCCGTCCTTGAAACCAAGTTTATCCATGACGCGAGCGATGCGTTCGGAGGCGAAGAGACGCATGAGTTTGTCTTCGAGCGAGACGAAGAAGACGGAGCTTCCGACGTCACCCTGACGGCCGGCACGACCGCGGAGC
>ERZ773214.2416-NODE-2416-length-10101-cov-7.661159_pt1 | contig 10101 bp, 8 predicted proteins | sample MGYA00511238_ERZ773214 | MGnify/ENA primary metagenome ERZ773214 (study PRJEB29015, sample SAMEA2738157) | human oral metagenome | biome: human oral; feature: human-associated habitat; material: saliva | place: China | collected 2259 ...
AAATTGGATATTTCAGCCTTGAAGAAGTGTTTACTGCATTGGATAGATATATATCATATAGAAAAAGAAGATAATATAGAATTACACTATTTAAGAAGAGGACTTTGAAGAAATACTGAAAAACATAGTTTAGACAATATAGAAAGGACGAGCATATGGAAGAAAAAATGATAGAAAAAATGATAGAAGAGGCAAAGAAGGTCAATCTTACTGAGCTGTTTTATGACTTGGTGTTTGTATTTGGGATTTCTAAGATTACTCATATTCTACATAGCCTAGAGAGAGGAATATTTAGCTTAAATGAGATTATTATATATGTTGTTGTTTTTGTATGTTTCATAAATGTTTGGAATGTACAGACAGTGTACATGAACCGCTATGGGAAGCATAATTTATTGCACATCATCATTATGACAGTTCTCCAAATGCCTGCTTTATTATTTATGGCCGCAAATGTCAGCCCGGATATGGAGGATAGCTGGACCGCCTTTACTTTGGCGATTCTATGGATTGCTGTCGTGCAATTTCTGCAATATCTTTTCGCTTATACAAAGCACAAGCATAGTGAAAAAGATATAAAACTGATTAAGGATTTTCTATGGCTTCTTTTTGTAAGATTAGTTGTTATTGTTATTAGCTTATTTATACCGGGAATAGGGCGCATCTTGTTGACTGGCTTTGGCTTTATTTTAAGTATTCTAGGTTCAAGCTTATTTAGAAAAGACATGGCTATGGTACCCATTAATATGCCCCATCTTATAGAAAGATTGACACTCTTTACCATTATTACTCTTGGGGAAATGCTGATGGCTGCGGCGAATTTCTTCGAATTAGAGAAATTTTCAATAAACTCTGTTTTACTTATGCTTCAGGTAGTGGCGTTGTTTTTGTTTTATATATCAGAATTTGACCACGCTATTGAGGAGAATCTTCCTTGTCAAAGTGGGGCTGGACTCATTTACAAGCATTACCTTATTTGGTTTGGCTTAAATATCTGTACAATAGACGTAGGCTATGCTAATGATGCCATGGGCATTATAAGGGTTATAATGATGTTTCTTGGCTTGTTTATGTTTTACCTTGGTGTGCTAAGCAATTCACGATTAAACAAAAAGAGCCATCAGCTAGATAAGAAGATAATGATTCCGTTTGTGCTGATTTATATCTTGGGGCTTGGTAGTTCCATTGTTTTTCAGTCAAATATTCCTGTGGCTATTGCTCTTTGTACCCTGACGATTATTTTGGAAACGGTATTATTTCTCACATTCGTATTAAGGCGTTATCCAAAGAAAATCAGGGAAGAGATAATTTGGCCGTAAATGAAATGTCTATTGTGTTTTACAAGATTGATTTAGTTCGTGGACATTGTGGACTGGTTGTTTGATGAGTTATAATGTCAGTAACTTCTAATTTGTAGGGCTGTTTTAAATCAACTTAGTCTGTTAATATAGCCCTACTCTTATACCAGACCACGTACATATACTAGTAAGTATACCACCTAAAATTTGCGTATCATAATTTATGGGTTATCTCAAAGGAAAAAGTGAACTAATGATATTTGACAAACACACAAACTTAAAATATAAATTTGAAATAGGCATTTTTGGCCTGAAGGATACTATCTAAGCACAGTTGGATTGAATTTATTCGTGGTTTGGAATATACTATTGTTAATGAGTGTAGCTGTAAAGTTATTTACGGAGAGATTATGATGGAATATTTATCAATAAAGCAAACATAAGAAAAATGGGGTATTATAGTTAGAAGAATACAGGTTCTTTACACGGATGGACGAATACCTGGTGCCACAAAGTTTGGCTCATATTGGACTATTCCTGTAGACACTGAGAAACTATTGTGGGACTTATTTTTAAACAAAGAGAAATTGGAAATCTTAGGGGGGGTATTTATGTTTTCTTTAAATTATAATAAAGATGAAAAGTTGGAATTTAATTATAAGAGAGCCTGTGGTTTATGGTTAATTGTAGTAGCGGTGATTATTTCATTGGCAACTTTAATAGGAGGAAAACAAATCATCAATATGCAAGTATTTTGCATTGGATATGTTATCAGTTTTTTCTCAATAAATATGAATAAAAAAGTGTTGAATAAACTATCCAACGGTTCGTCGAGTAAATTTCAAGATAAAGTTTCTCAGTATGCGATTATTTTATTATTCGTGTTAATGGTTTTCTTAGGTGGACCTTTTTTTGCAACTGAGAATTGGCGATTAATTTGGCTGGGTGCATTAATGGCGACAGCTTTGCATTTTTTTCCATATTATTTTGTGCATGGAAAATCAATGATATATTTGGGGATTATTTGTACTATAAATATTGCTGTAGCTTATATTTTTACTGATATTTCATTGGTGTTAGTTGCATATATTGATGCAGCAATCAAGTTTGTATTTGGAGTATATTTACTATTTTTTTCAAAACCATCAAAAAATAGATGACTCACAGCTTGTCGAGGTAATACTTTTTAACGATAACATTATGCTATCGTTAAAAAGTATGTGGATATGTTTCCGCATACGAACGTAACTGTGTGATATACTTAGTGTTCGCTCATTTCATGTTGAAGCCGTAACCCTATTAGTTAAGTCCGAAGCGGACGCAAACTAATAGAGGTACGTCTCATGCAAAGCTTGCCCAAGAGAAAGAGCGAAGCGAGTTAGATTGGTAGCAAGCGACTGCGGAAGTTATTTTTTTTAGAGGGTGTAAGTATACTTTTATCTTAAATATAAAATATTTAGTTATCAATGTTCAACTTATTACTGCAATTTACGAATTTAAAATGTGTAGATAGACAATCAAAAAAATATGTTGAATATATTCAACTTTAAGGGTTCAAGGCTATATGTCGTAACTTAATTAAATTTTTAAATCTATTTTCTGATTTGATTGATTGGGATAGTAACAGTAATAATGTATTTACTATCTATGAGATGTACAATTGTAACGGCTGTGAAATTGAAAATAAATTATAATGTATATTTTTATTATATCAGTTTAATATAGAAAGTAAATAAGGATAATAGTTATATCGAGGTATATACAAAAATAAAAATGTATAGAGAAACGAAATATTATAGCTTAGATAGAGATATATAAACAACCAATTAAGATGTGAATAGGGTTATTAAAAAGTAGGATAATTTAGATAATGAGACCTTTATATAGATGATAGAGCATATATGGTATGATATTGAATTTATTTATGAGTATAATGAATTTATGGGGGTTAAATGGTATGTATGATAAAAGTATTTTAAATGACATAAAAAAATATTCTTCAATGGGAAAATTATCAGTTTTTGTTGGTGCAGGGGTATCAGCATTATCGGGGTTTCCTTCTTGGTCATCTTTAATTAAAAATATGGCAAATGAAATAAATTATACTTATAAAATAGACAGTGAAGGAAACGCTATTTTTTCATCAGAAGAATTACTTAAGATACCACAAGTTTATTATATTATGAAAGGGAAAACTGATTATGAGAATAAGGTTAAAGAAAATTTTTCTGATACATATAGCACAAATGAAGTTTATGATTTAATATTATCATTACAGCCTAATCATATATTAACAACAAACTATGATAATTTAATTGAAAAAACTGCAGCAAAATTTGGTAGAAATTTTAGTGTGTTAAATTCAAATGATGTAGTCTCAAAAGCAGAAACTACAAACTATATAGTGAAAGTACATGGTGATTTTACATCCAAATTTGTTTTGAAGGAACAAGATTATCTTAATTATGAGCAAGACTTTATTTTGATTGATAACATTGTCAAGAACATTTTTGCAACAAATCTAGTAATTTTTATTGGTTATGGATTGAATGATTATAATATTAAATTAATTCTCAACTGGGTGAGACAAGCTCAATCAAGTTCTTTTATTATGCCTATATTTATTCATACTGGAGATAAGATAGATAGTATAGAGGTAAAGTATCAGGATGAGAGAGGTTTAAGAATCCTTGATTGTAACCAGTATACAGAAAGTCAAGAGTATAAGGAACAATACACATCTATTTTAAAATTTATTTTATATAGTGATAAGTATGATATGAATTCGGAAAAGGAAGAAAAGTTACAGTATTTATATAATAAAGTGAGCGGAATAAGTAATTTAAACTATATTAGAAGAAGAGACTTTAACAGTATTTTTAAAAATGAATATGGGTTGAACGATAAATGTGAAATTATTAATAAAACTACACAGTACTTGCCATCTGTATCTGACTTGAGAGTTGATGTAAAAAAGGAAATTAAAATTGATTATTTTGAAGATTATTTTAAAAATAGAGAGGAATATCAAAAAATTAATATACGACAATGCATTCTAATAGATGATTTAATACAAAAATCAGGAGCTAAATTGAAAAAAGATAATTGCATATTTAATATATTAAATATAGAAATAGATAGTTTAGTATTTAAATCTGATTTTCTAGAAATTAAAAAATATTGTTCGAAAGAATATAATAATCTAAAAGACAATTATAAAAAAGCGTATTTCCTTGCACAGTTAGGAGATTATGCAACTAGTTATAGATTATATACTAGTATTTTGAATACTGCGATAGGTGAAGAAAAATGGGATATCTATTATTTCATTCAAGTTAATAGATATTATCTATTTTTAATAATTAATAACGCTATAAATTTATCAACTGGATTTCTGGGAGCAATTAATTATGGGAAAGATATAAAGTTGTTTTCCGATGCTTTTTTGGATGAACTAAATTATGAAATGGGAAAATTGGATATAAAAAAACTGTATTATGAGTTACCATATGATATTAAAAATAAATATGCTTTTTTAAAAACTTTTTCTGATTTTAATTATGATAACTATTATAATCTTATTAAAAATAAATATCAAATTGAAAAAGATTACTTTAAAAAAATAATTAACTTCACCTTATCGAAATTTGATAAAGTGAAATTAGATATGTTAGAAATGGAAAAATTTATATATGAAAATATGATTTTATTTGATGCTTTTGATGAAAATAAAACTTATATAAAAATTTCTATAATGTTATGGTTTCAGTCATACATTAATGAAATATCAAAGGATGAAGATAGCACGTTAAATATATCTAGCAATAGAGAGTATACATTGACTGTACAAGATGTGATTTTGATGACAAAAACATTCGAAAAAGATGATATCAATTATTTTGATATATTAGTCAATAAGAGGAAGGTTCCTTTTAATGAAACGAGTGATTTAGAAAAATATTTATTCAAAAATATGGAAACATATGAAGAAATTTTTGGTACTGATCTCGAAGGTTCAGATATATTATTATGGGCATCATTTAATAAAGAAATTAAAAATTTAATAAGTATAGCACCGTATTTTGTCAAATGTAATGAATGCAAATTAAAAGTAATTGATTTTGTATGTGAAATGCTGGATGGAAACTTTACAGTACTTGATAGAATTGCTTTGATAAAAAAATGGATAGATATTGCAGATGTAAAAAATGCATCACCCATAATAGAAAAATGGTTTGAAAAAGAATATAATAATTTTATTGATGAACATGTTAAACAAGTAGCGTATCATAGAAAAATCAGTTATATAGAAGCAATTGGTGGTCTTCTATGTGAAGTATCGAAAAAGGACAATTATATATCTGAAATTATATCTAATATTATAATCAATGGAGATAGTTTAGTTTTTAATAGTATAAAGAACATATATCCAGTTTTAAATGATGATGCGAGAAAAATTTATGATAATAATCATAATATAGTTGATGTATTCGAACTCATGGAACGTGGCTATGAAAATAACTTGCCTATAGATTGTAATGAAGAAGAAATAATAGCAAAATTTCTTTCGGATGTATTATATAAAAAACAGAATAATCTTAATAAAAGCCAAGAGACTATTCTTAGTAGTGAAGATGAAAAAATAACTAAGATTGCTATTTATATGTATATAAAGAAATTTCCATTTGAATTTACTAAGAAATATGCTACTATTAGTGACGAATACGATTTTTTATTAAATATAGATGCTTTTGAATATGAGAAATTTAAAATAGATTGGCTGTATTCGTATTCAGATGATTTAATTAATAAAATAAAAGATAATGAAAAACAAAGGGAGATTGTGATTACAGCAATATGTAGTAATGGATTAAATTGTAAAAAAGGAGAACAGGATAAACTATTTAAAATTTTAGTTGAATTTAATAATATAAAGTGATATTTTAAATTATAGTAAAATAGTTGAGGATTTTAGCATACGTTGATATATAAAATACTTTTCAAGATAACCAAAGCAAGTATAATCTAATAATAGAAATGGAGGTTTTTATGGATCCAATTCAAGCAATTTTAGATGGTATAGCAATAGCAGCAATCTTCAATGGTCTAGTGGCTGCTTTAGTTCTTATTAATCCAAGATACTTTTTTGATTCTTATCCAAAAGCAATTCAGAAGGCTGCACCGGAACAAATGACAAAAAAAGAGAAAAAGGTAAATATTATGCTAACGATTGTGATTGTAGGGATTTGTTTGATACATTCCATAGTGAGCCTCCTACAGACAGGAATTACTGGATTTAGGAATATTTTTATAATGGGATACATTCAGTGGTCCATATTAAACTTAGGAGATTTCTTTTTGTTGGACTGCCTTTTGTTTCAAGGCAAGTATAAGTCAAAAATTGTGATTCCAGGCACAGAAGGACACCCAGATTATGAATTTTGTAATTGGATGAAACATTTGGCAATAAAGGAACACTTTGTCGTTGCACCATTAATTATTGTACCACTTGTATCGGCGATTCAGGCAGGTGTTATATTCTTAATAAGATAATCCAATAGAAGGAGATAGTATTTTATGCAGAAAAACTTAGAACAAATGAGGATAATAAGAATAATTTCAGGTGTGTTAGATGCAATCATTTTAATGTATTTTGTATCATATATGTATTGGATTTTTGCTGTGCTTAATAAGGAGAGCCACATCTTATCCGACTTTTTTATCAAAGTAAACCCAATGACCGTATTATATCACTGATAATGATAGTATAGAGATTGGTGATTTAGTTATTGTTCCTGCAGGCCGGGATAATCATGAAGCAGTTGTAGAGGTAGAGGAGATTGAATATTTTAGTGAAGACGAGGTTCCTTTGCCTGTAGAAAAAACAAAGAGGATTATAAGAAAATATCTCGATGATGATTTTGCTTAAAAATTTGATTGTATGATATATATGCCTGGAGAATGGAATATAGCACAGATTTATGTGGAGGTGTTTATTTCATCTAGGTATAAAAATGTGGATTTTATAGAGTATAAAAATGAATTTTGTAGTGTTTTAAGAGGAGATATAATGTATTATTCAGAATTAGTAAAAAAAGCTATTAAAATTATGTACGAAGCTCATAAAGAAGACTTTGATAAAGGTGGATATCCTTATGTTTTCCATCCATTCTACCTTGCAACTCAAGTGGATGGAGAATGTGCTACATGTGTTGCATTACTTCATGATTTAGTCGAAGATCATAGGGATAAATATGACTTTGATTATTTAATAAAAGAGGGCTTTCCTCTTGAAGTAGTCGATATATTACGATTATTGACTCATGAAAAGGAAGTACCATATATGGAGTATATAAAATCTATATCTAAAAATCAAATTGCGAGAGAAGTTAAGATTCAAGATTTAAAACATAATATTAATATTGACAGAATGGATGGTACAAAGAGTAAAAAATACTCATTATATATCAAGGCCTTAGAAGTTTTGGAAGAATATGATTTAAATGAGCAAGAATCAGTGACAAAAAGTGATAGTAGGATACTTAAATTTAAGTATGCAAGAAATTTGAATAACAATAGTTTAAATTATGATAGAAGTAAATGGATATACTATCCAGAATTTTATACTCAATATAGATATGTACTTGGAACCAAAGGTAATAAACCAATTATTGTGATTGGAATTAATCCATCTACAGCAGGGCCAAATGACTTAGATAATACAATGAAATCTGTTGATAGATTAGCATCAAACAATGGTTTTGACTCATATATAATGTTTAATGTATATGCACAAAGAGCAACAAATCCTAGTGATATGGATATGATTTTTAATGAAAAACTTCATGAAGAAAATATGGAAGCTTTTAAATGGATTTTTAATAATATAAAGAGTCCACCTATAATCTGGGCTGCATGGGGAACAAATATTTATAAGAGGTCTTATCTTAAAGATTGTTTGAAATGCATAGTTGATTTGAGTAAAAGTTTTAATTCGAAGTGGCATAATGCAGGTGAGTTGACTGAAAAAGGCCATCCACGTCATCCATTATATTTACCAAAGGATACTAGATTTGAACCTTTCGATATAGACTCGTATATTAAAAATTTATAGAAAACAAGTGATTTAATCGAGTAGGTATTAAATGTCAAATGATGATTTTGTAAATTTAGAAGAATTGATTGAGTCTAGGAATTTTTGGAGGTAATAGTTTGAAAAACAAATAAAGCAAAGACTAACCAGTCTAGCCACTGGAGAGTTAGTGGCCGTAGTAGTATTTTGGGTTAATTTTTTCCTATTTAAAAAATGGATTACTAGTACGAATGCTCTGATTTCTATTTCATTCCCTTTATTAATACTAAGTTTTGTACTTATACAAGGCTCAATATTTTGGTGTATTTTGATAAAATGGATTTCAAAGCCTAGGTTTGCTGAAAAATATACGGGAAGGATTTACAAGGGCTTAAAGATAATAGATTTAATCTTACTGTGTATAGGAATACGGGTGATAATATTCAAATATAGTGGCTTTTACACCTTAATAATATACTTAGCGATTTGGATATTCGCTGTGATAGAATGGATAAATTACTATAAATTACAGTTATCATACAGTCTAAATCCTGCTGTTTTACTAAAATACATACGAGAGGGAAAATTGAGAAAGAGTAAGATAGCAAGAGAAATTGAAAAAACTTGTAAAAAATAGACCTGGAAATCTTTCTATAAGGTCTATTTTTTGTAGAAATGAAAACCCCCAGTTAGACTGGGGGTTCCGTTTAGCTTTAACGATACAGTAGTTTTAAAAGATGGCAGACAAGCAGCGATTGTTGAAGTGTTCAGCGATACTCAATTTCTTGCTGATGTAGGTGACGATCCTAGCACTTGGGAAACTATTGGTATTACAATAGATGATATAAAAGAGGTGATATAATGGATAACCTTAAAGTAGTGTATAAGGTACTGGTTGGAATTGAAACGTTTATGGACAGTAACCGATTTGATGGTACATTTCTATAGGCATTAAAAATATCAGAAGAGAGAAGAAATAGAATATTACAATCAATGATTGGTGAAGGATTGATTGATGGCTTTGAAATAGTCAATTATCTGGATGGCTATGGATTTAAAGCTATAGAGCCTAGGCTAACAATCAAAGGTATGGAGTTTCTACAAGAAAACTCGGCAATGCAAAAAAAAGAATGGTTTAAAAGATATTAAAGACGTAACACCATTTATTAATTTGTTTGACACCTCTTTTAAGGGGTGGTATAATACAAGTATACAGATGAAGAGTGTTCGATATACAATATATCAAGGACAAAGAAGGGAAGAGTTGCCGCTCTTCCCTTTAAACATTATTTCTTTTTATTGTCTAGGAATTGTATTGCATAATGCAATATAAGACCAACGACTATAGGGCAAATAACATTTCCCGCTATGAAAAGTGTCCAGTTAATCAACATATCACCTCCTTTAGAGGGATAGGACATACATATTATATCATTAAACCAAGCAATCCGAAAAGGATTGCTTCAGGTCGTAGACAAAGTCTCTTAAATCATGAATAATTTAAGAGACTTTGTCTACGATTTGCGGTTGATTATACAATCAACCCGTAAAAAATATATAATTTAAGTACGAAAAGGAGGCAATTGATATAAGTCAGATATGTTTGCAAGATATTTAAATCAGAGAAAGAATTTATATTTGTCTATTTTGGATAATTAAGAATAATACAGAAACAGTAAAAGGAGAAGAGCTATGAAGTTTAAGATGATTCACGAGAATTTAAATGTAACG